>Ga0308419_1000382_pt1 | contig 32712 bp, 31 predicted proteins | sample HotsprSampleMS50_FD_203674 | JGI IMG/M metagenome (GOLD analysis project Ga0308419, IMG submission 203674) | Hot spring phototrophic mat microbial communities from Mushroom Spring, Yellowstone National Park, Wyoming, United States - 20090730_MS50 ... | reverse complement strand
CTATCCGAAAAACGTAACCGACGCATTCCTATGCGTGAGTACAAGCGGCATAGGGATGCCGCTCGTACGGTTTTTCGGATAGGCTCTAAAAACTACATGTGGGTAATCACCAGAACCATCCCTATTGACAACTCCGAAATCCGTGGTATAATATTCCACAGACAAGTTTGTATCACAAACCAGTATAGGAGAGTTTCAGATGCAATCTCCACCACCGCTGCAGGAATGGCTACGCCGCCCTCTGCGTTATTGGTACGTTGATGGCCTCACCGAGATGGCCGTTGGGGCCATTTTCTCGTTGCTCGCACTGACGGAGCTTGTGCCCGGCCTCTTGCCCCCCGGACCATTCAAAAGCCTGGCCCAGGCCATCTTGCAACCACTGGTAGTTATCGGTGGTGTGCTTGGTGCGCGCCCGCTGGTACGTTTCCTTAAGGAACGCATCACCTACCCGCGCACCGGGCAGGTGAGGTACCGCCAACCCGGCCCCTATCGGCGCTGGCTGTTGGGCAGCCTGAGTTTTCTGGTGGCACTGGGGACGGCCTTTCTTGTCACCCGGATCGGTGCAGCCGTTGGCAAACGCTGGCTCCCTATGGCCAGCGCCTTTTTGATCGCCTTCGTCACAGCCCTGGGCTGGCAATTGCACCTGGTACGGATGCTCATACTGGCCATCTATATCCTGGGTGCAGGTATCGGCGTGTCCATCTCTGCCCCCGCCGACCCCCTGGACGCTGTCCTCTTCTTCGGCCTGGTTGGTCTGGGCTGGCTTGCCTCGGGTGGCTGGACGCTCTGGCGCTATCTGCGGCATACTCAACCCCTGGACGCTGTGGAGGACGCAGGATGACCACCCCTGTCCCGCGCTGGAGCGACCTGGACCGTCTGATCCATGAGCCGGCCCGCCTGATGATCGTCACGCTGCTCTACGCCGTCGAACAGGCCGATTTCCTCTACCTGTTGCACGAGACCGGGCTGACCAGGGGTAATCTCTCCGCTCACCTCAGCAAACTGGAGGAGGCCGGTTATGTACAGATCACAAAAACATTTCGGGGCAAGATTCCACATACTCTGGTGTCGCTCACGCCGGCCGGACGGCAGGCGTTTGAAACGTACCGTCAACAACTCAGCCGCTTTATCAGCACATCCTGAAGGAGATGCCTGATGTCTGTTTACGCAATCCGCACCGATCATCTGACACGCACCTTCAATCATCTACAAGCGGTGGATGACCTCAATCTGGAAGTCCCCGCCGGGGTGGTCTTCGGCTTCCTCGGCCCGAACGGCGCGGGGAAGACCACCACGCTACGCCTCTTGTTGGGTTTGCTGCAACCCACCGCTGGCACAGCCATTGTCCTCGGTCACGATGTGCGTACCCGTGCAGACGCCATCCGCGCTCGCTGCGGGGCACTGCTGGAACATACGGGCCTTTATGAACGCCTGAGCGCTGAGGATAATCTGGACCTTTTCGGACGCATCAACCGGCTGCCCGCGGGCGAGCGCCGGGCGCGCATACGTCAACTCCTCACCGATTTGGAGCTGTGGGAGCGCCGTCGTGAGCCAGTTGCCACCTGGAGTCGTGGGATGAAGCAAAAGCTGGCCATCGCCCGCGCTCTGCTACATCGCCCGGCCCTGCTTCTGGTGGATGAACCCACCGCCGGGTTAGATGCTCTCTCTGCAGCAGCATTGCGTGGGGACCTGGCCAGGCTGGCACATCAGGAGGGGATCACCATTTTCCTCACCACCCACAACCTGAGCGAGGCTGAAAAACTCTGCCAGCAGGTGGCCGTCATCCGGGCCGGACGACTGCTTGCAGTGGGCAGCCCTCAGGAACTGCGACGCCGCCGCGGTGGACAGGTGCACCTGGTTGTCCACGGTCTGACCCCTGGCGTGCTGGATGGTCTGCGCACCACTTTCGGCCATGAGGCAGTGCAATCTGGCCCGGAAGACGGGCATATCCTGCTGCACCTCGCCCCTCCATCTCCACAATCAGTTACATCTGTGGTAACCTATCTGGTGCACCAGGGGGTGGCGGTAGAGGAAGTGTATCACGAACAGGTCAGCCTGGAGGAAGTATTTTTGAGCCTGGTACAGGAGAACGAGCATGATGCTGATGCGTGACATTCAGACCATCTTGTGGAAAGAGTGGAAGGAAATGTTTGCCTGGCGAGCCGCCGGGCGCGGCACTCTGCTGAGTACATTGGTAATCCTCCTCCTGCTTGGGGCCTTTTTGCCTCTGCAGTCAGGAGAAGCCTGGTTCACTCAGCCTCTCACACTGGCGTGCTGGGCGTGGGTGCCGGTATTTCTTACCCTGGGGATAGTGACCGATTCGTTCGCCGGTGAGCGCGAGCGCCATACTCTGGAGACCCTGCTGGCCACACGTCTGCCGGATACGGCCATTCTGCTGGGGAAGATTCTGGCTTCAGTGCTGTATGGATGGGGCGTGGCAGTGCTCGGCCTGTGTCTTTCGGCGCTGACTCTGAACATCTGGCTGAAAGGGGGACCTTACTTCTATGCTCCTGCGTTTTTCGCCGCTGCGCTCGGCCTCAGTCTGCTTGCCACAGCGCTCTTTGCCAGTCTGGGTGTGCTGGCATCGCTGCGTGCGGCTACAGCACGCCAGGCCTTTCAACGCCTGAGCATTATTATGCTCGTTTTCTATTTTCTCCCCTTCTCGGTACAGTTCCTCCCGGCGCACTTGCGTCTGCGCATTACAGAGGTACTTGCGGGATTGGACCTGGCGGGCCTGATGGCTTTTGTAACGGTGATTTTGCTGATCGGGGATGTAGTTGCAATCTACCTGTGTTTCAGGCGCTTCCAGCGTGCACACCTGTTGACGGATTAGGGCCTGTCCGAAAAACGTAACCGACGCACCCCTATGCGTCAGTATAAGCGGCATAGGGATGCCGCCTGTACGGTTTGTAGGACAGGCTCTTAGTCGCTGCAGCCGGGCGCGAGCGCCATCGCCAGCGCACAGCCGGACGAGCCTGAGGCAACGGGTGACGGTCCGGGGCAGGAGCACCCGATTATGGGGCAGCCTGACCGTTATGGCGACCACTCAGCAGAGCGCGCAGTAAAGCGGGCGCATCGGTGATGATGGCCTCCACCCCAAGGGTCAGGAGACGACGCATTTCGCCCTCGTCGTCAACGGTCCAGGTATGCACCCAATATCCGCGCCTCCTTGCCCGACTTATGTAAGAGGCGTCTACCATGCTGTGATGCGGGTGGCGTGCTTCGTGTGGGACAAGCGATGCCAGCCAGGCACGGCGCAAAGGAAGCGGCAGGTCTGGTGCGTAAAGCAACCCGACCGGCAGATGCGACGCCAGTCTCTTAACCCGCCGTAGTGAGAAAGGGTTAAAAGAGGAAAGCAGGACACGCCCCGCCCGGGCCGGGCCGTATCCTTCCAGCAGCGAGACGACAGCACGCTCCAGCCCGTTGTCCGCCAGGGAGGTGGTCTTCAGCTCGATGTTCAGGAGCAGCCTGTCTCCCGCCATCTCCAGCACCTCTTCCAGTGTGGGGATGCGCTCTCCTGCGAAGCGGGGGCTGAAAGATGCGCCTGCGTCGAGACGCTTCAGCTCTGCCACTCTCATCTCGGATACCCGACCGTGGCCGTCGGTCGTGGCATCCACGGTAAAATCGTGGATGACCACCGGGATACCGTCAGCGGAGAGGTGGACATCGCATTCGATGCCATCTGCACCGAGTTCCACTGCCGCCCGGAAGGCCGCCAGCGTGTTGGGCGGCGCGACCAGGCTGGCCCCACGGTGGGCGATGTTAAGTGTCCTGTCACCCCACTTCATCGCTAAATCTCGACGAAGTAGGCTTCACAGGCCCGGTCTATCAGGTCCTTACTCAGCGTGGGGGGGACGTTTAGATAACGGGCGATGTCAATCAACTGATCCACAATATCGCGGGGGTGGCAGGCGCGCCGGGGCCGGTTGCGCTTCAAATAGTGCTCCTGGATCAGGTAGGCCAGCCCCTGCTCGTCGTAAGGCACATTTTTAGCCTGGCACACGCGACGGAAAATCTCACGGTACTCCTCCCACGTTGGATCCTCTACTTCGATCTTGTGGCGGATACGCCGCAGGAAAGCCTCGTCCACCAGGTCGCGCGGCGCCAGATTGGTCGAGAACACGATCAGCACATTGAAGGGTATCTCGATCTTGCGGCCGGTGTGAAGCGTCAGGTAGTCCACCCGCTTCTCCAGAGGCACAATCCAGCGATTGAGCAGATCGCGCGGGCGTACCTGTTGCCGCCCGAAGTCATCTATCAGCAGCAGACCACCGTTCGCCTTCATCTGGAACGGCGCCTCGTAGTATTTGTTGTTGGGGTCATAAACCAGATCGAGTGTCTCCAGTGTCAGCTCGCCACCGGTGATAATCACCGGCCGCTGGATGCGCGCCCAGCGCGGGTCGGCATTGCGGTCGGGGGGCGCGTCGGCCAGCACATGGTTGACGTTGTCAAAGACTCTGATGACGTGCCCACCCACCTCTACCGCGTAGGGGATGTACATCGTGTCGCCCAGGAGCATCTTGCCGATAGCCTCGGCGATAGCTGTTTTTCCGTTGCCCGGGTGGCCGAACAGGAAGATGGAGCGGCCTGAATTGACCGCCGGGCCGAGCCGGGCAAAGGTGCGTTCGCTGATGACCAGGTGGGCGAGAGCCTGACGCATGGTACGCTGATGAACAACAATGTCGCTGACCGACTGTCTTTGTATCGCGGTGGTGTAATCCTCGAGCGTGACGGGTGCCGGGCCGGCGTAGTTGCTCCTTTCGAGCGCTTCACGTGCCACAGCACGCCCTTTTTCGGCGATCACATACTGATAAGCTGCCTCCGCAAAGCCACTGGTACCCTTGACTTCGCATAACTTCTCACGTTTGAGGAACTCCAGTACCTGGTCCACCACGCCGGTATAGGGGAGTTTCATCGCTTCAGCGAGTTCACGCCCCGAAATGCTTCCCTCGAAGTACATGATCTTGATGGCCAGGTCACTCAGAAATCCCAACCCCAGTCCGGTCTCCTCAATCGAGGTCGGGGCCGGCGGAACAAAACGAGATGATGGTGTGGTAGTAGTTGTTGTAGGGGATGGTGCTGTTCGCTGAGCCATAGCGCCCTCCTGTCGCCGAAGTCTGACTGATGGCCGATCCGAAATTCAAAAACGTAACCGATGCATCCCTATGCGTCGGTATAAGCGGCTAGAGACGCCGCCTGTACGTTTTTTCGTACAGGCTTTAAAATTATATCATCAATTGCAGGTGCGACAAAATGGGTCTCTGCAGGCCGATTGAGATCGCCCTCTTTGGGCGCTTCGCGCCGGTTGGGGCAATCTGTGCCGACACTGCACGGCGGCGCAGCAATGAAGGGGCGATTGATTGATCGCCCGTACCCGGCGAGGTCCGACCGAACCTGCGGCCCAAAAGGGTGGACGGGCGAGTCTGACCCCTACAGTCATCGCCCGAATAGTTACCACACAAGGAAATATGGCAACAGGAATGTGCACGGCCAAAGGCCTGGCAGCTCTCTACATGCGGGACTCATCACTGTATCAGACATATGAGCCGGGTGCACCTGGCCCTGCAGCCACCCCCTGTAAGATATACCGCCTGCATGTCCCCCAGCGTAATGCTCACAGGGCCGCCGGGAGTTGGCAATCCGCACCCTCATGCAACTACGGCGAAGGGCAATGCGTAATACAAAATGCCAGCGTAAAAACTCCTGGCTCGTGCCTGATAGCCGGCCCCTGCCCGCAGCCACACCTGGGGGAGGTGGATGCAGAGCTGACCCATCGGGTCGTTGTACATGCGTACGTTGCCCGGAAAATACTTTCAATCAGGCCGAACAGCTACCGAAAATACGGGGCGGAGCACACACGTGACGGATGAGAGGGAATGGATCAGACTGGCGCAGGAGGGTGATCAAACAGCTTTCAGCCGCCTGGTTGGAGCCTACCAGACACCGGTATATAACCTGGCGTACCGGATGCTTGGCAACAGGGCAGAGGCCGAAGATGCTACCCAGGAGACTTTTCTGCGGGCTTATACCAATCTGCGCAGTTATGACCTGCAGCGCCCGTTCAGCTCCTGGCTGCTTTCCATAGCCTCTCATTATTGCATTGATCGGCTGCGACGGCGGCGGATCACCTGGCTATCTTTTGAGGACGAAATTGCGGCCTCTGACGAGACGGGGGACGCCAGCGAGATTCACCTGAAAGGGGAAATTTTGAACCCGGAGAGCGTAGTTGCCCGGCAGGAACAGGAAATGCAGATCCAGCGTCTGCTGGCTGCCCTTTCCCCCGCCGACCGGGCAGCAATTACTCTGCGCTACTGGTACGATTATTCCTACGAGGAGATCGCCAGGACCCTGAATATGACGGTGAGCGCAGTCAAGTCGCGTCTCCACCGTGCCAGACGCGACCTGGCACAAATGATTGAAGAGGATAGCTGAGATGGATTGCGAACAGGCAAGCGAAATAATGCAAGACAGACTGGATGGCCTTTCCGCCACGGCCGATATTCTCAGGCTGGAGGAGCACCTGGCCGGATGCACCAGATGCCAGGGTGAGTGGCGCAGGCTTCAGTTACTTGACCATCTGTTTGCCTCAGCGCCGATGGTGCCCGCACCTCCTTATCTGCGCGCGCGGCTCGTTGCTGCAACGGAAAAGAGGGAAAGGGCCAGGCGAGCAGCACTCACCTGCACTGTGCTGGCACTGGGCTGTGTGACCCTGGCTCTGTTTCTGTTCGTGCCGGCCATCCTGGACCTTCTCAGTGCAACAGGTGGTGCCACTGCCGTCATGCTCAGTGGTGGCCTGGTGACCCTCAACCAATTGCTCAGCCTGGCAAGGGTGGTGGGGCGTACCACACTGATTCTATTGGCCAGACTTATTCCCCCCCTTGCCGCTCCCGGCCTGTGCAGCCTGCTGGTAGCTTTGGGGTTAAACAGGTTGCTGACAGGTTTATCCCGGGCCTGCAAGTCTGACATCATTATCAGGAGGATTCCATGAGACCAGTTGTGTTCTTAGCCCTTTTGCTTCTCGTATTCGGCAGCCTGGCCTGCTGTGTGATGCCGAACCTGCCCAGGATAGAAGTCCAGGTGCCCACCATCGAGGTCGGAGAGCTACAGCACAAGCGTGAGACTGTCAGGCCAGACGGTGTTGACCACCTCAAAGTCGAGATCACGTTCGGCGCTGGCGAGCTGGAGATCGAAGCAGGTAACCCCGATGTACTCTTCTCCGGTGATTTTCACTACAATGTCTCCCGGTGGGAGCCGAAAGTCGAGTACGAGGATGGGGTGCTTACCGTTCAGCAGGGGGAAACCGGCGATAACCTGGGCGTTCCAACCGGTAACACCCGCAACGAGTGGGAACTGGAATTTACGCCTCAGGTCCCACTCGCCATGGAGATACACATGGGTGCCGGGAGAGGCGATCTGGATCTCACCGGCCTCCAACTGACAGAGCTGGAAGTGAAATCAGGGGCGGGAGCTTTCGACCTGCGCTTCAACGAAGCCAATCAGGCTGTGCTTGAAACCTTCGCGTTGGAGACCGGGGCTTCCCGGGTAGAGGTTAGAGGCATCGGCAATGCCAGCCCGAGACGTATGACCGTGCGAGGCGGCGTGGGAGATATCAGCCTCGACTTTACCGGCGAGTGGGCCAGATCGGCAGAGATAGATATTACTGCGGGCGTCGGTTCGATCACGCTGCGCCTGCCCGATAACGTGGGCGTAAAAGTCGAGACAGAGGGCCTCTCAAATGTAAACGCATCTGGCTTCCACTTGAGAGAAGATGGTTACGTGAACGATGCGTTCGGCACGACTGAGATCGAGCTGCTCGTACATATCACGGCGGGTGTTGGCGCCATCAATTTGCGCCAGGTCTCCAATGATTAGCTGGAGGAGAATATGGGTAAACAGACGTTAATCAGGGTAGCGGTAGTTCTCGTCGGCGCGCTGCTGCTGATGCCGGTCACCCCGGCACTGGCCGACGGCGGCCCACCCGGTGATGGGGTTGTAATCTGGAACAAGGATTACACGCTGGGAGAGAATGAGGTCCTGAACGGCGACCTGGTTGTCCTGACTGGCGACGTCAGCCTGGAACGCAATAGCTATGTAGAAGGCTCTGTAGTCATATGGAATGGCAACGCTGAGGTCGCGGGGACTATCGAGGGTGACCTGGTTGTGTCGGGTGGGGATATTCATCTGCTTAATGAGGCTGTGGTAAAAGGGCAGGTCGTCTGTAGCTGGAAGTGTGAGCTGGAAAGAGAGCCGGATGCCAGGGTGGATGGCGGGGTCATCGAGGGGACGCCCTGGAGGGGATTTCAATTCGAGCGGAAAGGCGGGCCGTCAATCTCTCTTGCCCCGTTTGAGTTCTGGGTAACCGGTCCAGGAGAAGTGGTACGCTGGACACTGAGGATTCTTCGCAACCTGGCTGCTACAGTGGTGGTGGCTGTAGTAGCCGGACTTGTCGCCTTGGTCTGGCCCGATCAGATTGCACGGGTCGGTCGCACCGTAACAGAGGCGCCACTTCCCTGCCTGGGATTCGGGGTACTGACGGTCATCGCTACAGTGGTGGCTGTCATTCTGCTGGCCATCACTATCTGTCTCTCGCCACTGGCAGCTCTGGTGGCTCTGGCTCTGGGGATGACAGGGCTGTTCGGCTGGATCGGGATTGGAGCCCTGCTGGGCGAACGTCTGCTGAAGGCTCTGAACGTGCGCGGGGTGGTTCCGGTGGTGACGGCGGTGGTCGGTACTTTGCTTGTCACGCTCATCGGGGCGGGGCTGAGCCTGAGTTTCTGCCTGGCTCCACTGGGATGGTTCATCAACTTCATCGTGGGTTGTATCGGCCTGGGGGCTGTGGTGCTGACCCGCTTCGGCACCGCGGAATATACGTCTCGCCTCTCTGTCGCCTCAGCGTCCCCTTCGTCGCCGCCTCGGGAGGCTGAGCTGCCACCACCCGTGACGGAGGACGACGCTGTGTAACGCCGCGCCACTCAGCACAAAGGGCTCCCGTCGGAGTGACGGGAGCCCTGCATCACCACATGGCCCCAAGGGGACTCGAACCCCTGTTTCCGGCTTGAGAGGCCAGCGTCCTGGACCGCTAGACGATGGGGCCTGCAGTCTGATAATATTGTAACAGCCCTTGCCCCTTTTGTCAAACCCACATCAGGTGGCATCGCTCGCTGCAAAGTTCTCTAAAAGCTCGAGGATGACCCCCAACGCGGCGGTGCTGTCCACGTAGGTGTAGCGTCCACCGGTGTAATCCCCCTGCTGCACGACCTCGATGCCGTGACCGGCCAGATACTGCACCACCTGGTCGGTGTCCTTGACGATGAAAGCGATGTGATGGACGCCTTCACCTTTCTCGTCGAGGAACTCGCGCCAGGTGCTAGGGCCACCGATGGGCTCGATCAACTCCAGCGAGACCTGCCCCATATCGAAGAAGGCCAGTTTGGCGCGAGCGTCGGTTGGCTTACCGCGAAAGCGCGTGTGCGCGACCTCTTGCGGGTCGGTGACGACGATCTGGGGTTTGGGTAGCCCCAGGATGCGGCTGTAGGCCTCGGCGGAGCGTTCAACGTCGCGCACGATCAGCCCCACCTGGCAGATGACGTTTGTGCCTAATCCTCTGGTCTCCATATCTTCCTCTTCGTCCGCTACTTTTGTTCCAGCAGCACAAAGTGCTCTTCCCGCGTCATTCCCACCGTGCGCATGTTCGCCTTGATCACTGTGGGGGTGATTTCCTTGTAGCGCGGGATAACTACAGGGCGCCGGGCATTGGGATGGCGATAGATCAGGTGATCGCCTCTCTGGCGCACAAAAACGCAGCCATATGCTTCAAAGATGCGCACTTGTGTCTGCCAATCAGTGGGGGGTTATACGGGGCATCAGGTGGCAACCTGCAGAGGCACTTGAAGCGGGGTGATCGCAACCAGCTGGCGGATTGGTTCCTCGGCCGCTTCATCGAGTCTGAAACCTGCTTCGTACAGCAAGTCGTGCAGCGTTCCCATCTCCGCGGCCTCTTCAAAAAAATCTCAATGACCTCGCGCAGGTTGCGCTGAGCCTCTTCGATGGTATGACCACAGGTCGCCAGATCCAACTCAGGGCAGTAGGCCGTATACATGTTGCCTTCCTGCCAGATCGCGCCCACAAATTGCAACAACCGGACTGCCATCAATTCCTCCCCCAAGACTGTCTACATTCTAGCACACACCCATCTCGGCGTCAAGCCCCCACGCGCTCCGGGTGTGTCCCAAAGTTGTAGGACAACTGCGAGCAGTTGTCCTACAAAGCGACCAGGTCCGACAAACTTGGGACACCCCCCGCGCTCCAGTGCCCGCCGCAACACGGCCACTTCGCTCGCGCTCAGTCCGGCTAACGACACCGTATCTCCGGCCAGGATCGCCTGTCCCAGCCCGGAGCGCCGAAAAGTCGCCAGGTCCTCCTCAAGCGGGGTACCCACCGTGTGCTCATGCACGATGCGCCCGTCGCGCATCATCAGGATGCGGTCGGTCTGGTGGGCCACCGTGTGATCGTGGGTGACGACGATGAGCGTGGTGCCCAACTCGCGGTTGAGCGTGCGCATCAGCGCCATAATCTCGACGCCGCTCTGCGAATCCAGGTTGCCGGTCGGCTCGTCGGCCAGGATGATGGCCGGGCGATTGGCCAGCGCGCGGGCGATGGCGACGCGCTGACGCTCGCCGCCGGAGAGTTGGTTGGGCAGGTGATTCGCCCGCCCCGCCATCCCCACCAGGCTCAGCAACTCTTCGGCGCGCCGGCGCCGCTGGCTGCGGCTCAGCGGCTGCCCCATCATCGGCACCTCGACGTTCTCGCGGGCGGTGAGTGTAGGCAGCAGGTTGTGCAACTGGAAGACGAACCCCACCGTGCGCGCCCGGAACGCGTCCAGATCGCGCACCTTCGCCAGGTCCTGGCCGCGGATGAGCACCTGCCCGCTGGTGGGACGGTCCAGCGCACCCAGCATATTCAGGAGTGTGGACTTGCCGGAGCCCGAAGGCCCCATCACGGCGACGAATTCGCCTTGAGCAACCTTGATGTTCACTCCGTCCAGCGCCCGCACCTCCGCCCCGTCGCCGTAGATTTTGGTCAGGTCACGTGTTTCGACGATGATTTCGCCATTCATAGAGTCCTCCGTTGTTGCGTGTTGCGTGTTGCGTATTGCGTATTGCGTGTTGCGTATTGCGTGTTGCGTGTTGCGTGTTGCGTGTTGCGTATTCCGTGTTCTGTGTTCCGCAACGGAATACGCAATACGCAGTACGTCACTCATACCGCAGCGCCTCCACCGGCGAGAGGCGGGTCGCGCGCCAGGCCGGGTAGAGGCCGCCGACCGCGCCGGCGAGCATCCCGATGACCACAGCCTGCGCGAGCAGTTGGGGCGTGTAGAGCGGCTTGAGCGTGCCCCACACCCCCGGCAGCAACTCGACCGCTTTGCCGATCCCCAGACCGAGCAGGATGCCGCAGATACCGCCTATCGCGCCAAGCACCAGCGATTCGCGCAGGATCATCCCAAGCACCCGTCGCCTGCGCCAGCCCACCGCCCGCAGCACGCCGATCTCGCGTGTGCGCTCAAGCACACTCATCAACATCGTGTTGAGCATCCCCACCGCGCCGATGAATATCGCCAGGAACGAGATCTGTCCCACCATCTCCTGCATCACGGCATAATCGCTCATCGTCTCGGTGGCGTCGGAAGAGAGCGCGAAATCCACCTCCGGGAACGTGGCCTCCAGTTCGTCCCGCACCCTTTCGGCCTGGCGCGGGTCGTGCAGCGTGATCCCGTACATCATCACCTGGTGAGGCTTGCCCAGAAGTGCCTGGGCCTCGCGCAGGCCGATCACGACGGCAACGTCCTCGTAGGCCAGCCCGGTCTCAAAGATGCCGACGACGCGAAAGTTGCTGTCCATCAGGCGCAGCGTATCGCCAACCTGCAGCCCCATCTCTTCGGCCAACTTGCGCCCGACGATGGCTTCACGGCTGCCTTCCAGCGGTTTCCCTTCCCGGATGCGAAAGTGTCGGATGGCGAGTTCGCGCGGGTGATAGCCGAAGATGAGGAGCATAGGGTTCTCCGGCGTGCTGATGCCGCTCATAATGATGCCGGAAACGGCCCTGACGTCTGGCCGGGCGGCGATACGCGCACCCACCTGCTCATCAATCGCGCTAAAGTCCGAATCCACCCCCGCCTCGATGGCGAACACGTCTATCTGACTGGCACGCCACATCTGGGTCAAGATGTTGTCCATGCCCTGGGCGAGGCCGCCAAGAGAGATGATGGCGGCAATGCCGATGCTGATCCCCAGCAGCGTCAGTGCCGTGCGTGTCCGCCGCCGCCACAGATTGCGTAGCGTGACGGGGACATGTACCTGGCGAGTGATGAGGGATTGGTGATTAGGGGTTAGGGATTGGTGATTGGTGATTAGGGATTCTTTCCTTGATCCCGAATCCCTAATCACTAATCCCCTCTTTGCTGCTCCTCCTTCATACTGCAACGCTTCCAACGGCAAGAGCCGCCCCGCCCACCAGGCCGGATACGCGCCACCGACCAGCCCCAGCACCACCACAGTAATCAGGGCGCGGGCGAGGAGGGCGGGAGAGAAATGCGTGCCGAACATGCCCAGATACGAACCGGAGCGGCTGATGGCCCAGGTTACCAGCACGCCCAATCCGACGCCCCCCGCCCCGCCGATCAGCGCCAGGACGAGCGACTCGCTCAGGATCAGGGCCAGCACCCGCCGCCTGCGCCAGCCCAGCGCTCGGAGAAGGCCGATTTCGCGCGTGCGCTCGAAAACCGACATAAAGAGGGTGTTGGTCATGCCGACCCCGCCGATCAGCACCGCCAGCGCGGCAACCGCCGCTGCCATGCCTTCGACGACTTGCACGATCTGCTCCTGATCGGCAAAGCCCGAGGTCGTGGATACGGCCAGGTCGGGGAAACGTCGCTCGATGCGCGCACGTACCCGCTCGAGCAGATCAGGGTCGCGCAGTTTGACATAGATCATCGAGGCCAGGTGCGGCTGATGCGCCAGCGTTTGGGCTTCCGCCAGCGGCACGACCGCCGCGCGGTCTTCGAGGCCGCTGCCGGTCTCGAAGATGCCGACGACACGAAACGTCCCGCCGGTGAGCCGGAGGGAATCGCCGACCTGCAACCTCAGGCTCTCCGACGCCCGCTTGCCCAGGATGAGCGGTTTGCCGCGTATGCCGCGCGCCTCGGCCAGCCCCTGCCCTTCGACGATGCGAAAGTGTCGGATGGCAAAGCCGTCAGGCTCGTAGCCGAACACGTAGAGGTACGTGGAGCCGTCGAGCACGACGTTCGTGAAGAGAAAGCCCTCCGCGCCGGCGATCTCCCCCCAGGCGCCGATTTCGTCGGCGATGCCCTCATCCACCGCGCTCATCAGTGCGGTATAGGCATTTGCCTGGGTGAGCACCAGGTCAGCCTGGCTGCCGCGCGTCATTGCGCCAAAGCCCGCGCGCAACCCCTGGCCGACAGCCCCCAGTGCCACGATGGCCGCGACGCCGATACTGATACCGATGAGCGTGAGGATGGTGCGACCTTTGCGGCGGAACAGGTTTCTGAAGACCATGGCGTATCTCTACGGGAGCGTGTTGTGTATTGCGTGTTGCGTGGTACGTGCCCGAACGGAACACGAAACACGGAACACGAAACACGGAACACGGAACACGAAACACGAAGCACGAAACACGCAATCCGGCCTACTCACTCACCTCAATATCAACGAACGCTGTCATTCCCCACCGAATCGCCGGATCGAGTTCGTCCAGCAGGATGATGGCGGTATAGTTGACGCCACCTGCGCCCGGCGCGGCCATCGGGTAGACGCGCGCCACGCGCCCGGTAAAGACGCGCTCCGGGATGGCGTCGAAGGTCACGGTGGCGCGCTGATCCACCGCCACCCGCGCCACGTCCACTTCGTCCAGATCGGTGGTCTCGATCTGCAACACGCTCAGGTCGCCCAGCGTGACCAGCGGCTGGCCCGGCGCGACCAGTTCGCCCACGCGCACGGTCACCGCGCCGACGGTGCCGGCGAAGGGTGCGCGCACTTCGCAGCGGTCGAGCGCGGCCCGCGCCGCAGCGAGCGCCGCCTCGGCCTGATGGACGTTCGCCTGGGCCACGGCGATCTCTTCCGGTTTCGCGCCGGCCTGCAGGCGGTCAAGTTGCGCCTGTGCTGCATCGCGTCGGGCCAGGGCCAGCGCCACCGCGGCATTCGCCGCGCGTTTCTGATCGTCGGCACCGGCCAGGAGCGCGTCAAGTTGGGCCTGTGCTGCCGCGAGCGCCGCATTGGCCGCTTCGAGTGCATAGCGTGCCTGCTCTTCCGCCGGCCCCAGCAGTGGACAGTATTTGCTTCCATCGGGCATGTCGTAGCATTTCATCGTCTGCTCGTGTGCCTCGTGCGCCTGCTGTTGCCTGGCCACAGCCTCCGCAACCCGCGCCCGGGCCGCCGCGATTTCGGCGTCTGTGGTACCGGCGGCCAGTTGATCGCGTTGCGCCACGGCCTGCGCGACCGCCGCCTCCGCTTCGTTCACCTGCGCCTGCGCCGCGGCGATTTCGGCCGGACGCGGCCCTGCCTGCAGGAGCGCCAGTTGCGCCTGCGCCGCCTCCAGCGCGGCTTCGGCCTGCTGCACGGCCAGTTGCGCATCGGTGGAATCGAGCCGTACGAGCGGAGCACCCGCCGTTACAGCATCGCCCGGACGCACCAATACCTCGACCACCACACCTCCGGCCTGTGCGCTGACGTTTGCCCACGTCTCCGGCACGACCTTGCCGGTGACCGAGATCACGGGCGTGATGTCCACCGCCTCCGGCGTCGGTGTCGGGGTGCTCCCACCACAGCCGGAGAGCAGCACGGTCAAGACGATCAATCCTGCGAATATTGTCTTCTTCATGGGGCGTCGCCTCTATTTTTGCGTGTTGTGTGTTGCGTGTTCCGTGTTGTGTGTTGCGTGTTCCGTGTTGCGTGTTCCGTGTTGCGTGTTCCGTGTTCCGTGTTGCGTGTATCATGCACCACGCATCATGCCTCACGTTTCACAAAATTCGCCGTATAAATCCACCAGTTGCCCATCCGCCGTTCCAGCCGGAATCCCGCTGCCTCGACACGCCGGACGGTCTCGGACAGAAAGGGATAATGGGGATCCATAAACTCCTCGGTGATGGAGAGCACCCCGCCCGGTTTCAACACCCGGTACAGTTCGGCCAGCGCCTGCCCCTGGTCGGGGATTTCGGGCAGCACCGTGACCAGGAACGCCCGATCCACGCTCGCGTCGTCCAGCGGCAATGCGTGGGCACCGGCGACGTGCGTCTCGACGTTCGTGAGGCCCGCTTCCCGCACGCGCCTGTCCACCTGGGCGATCATCTCCGGCTGAATGTCCACCGCGATGATCCGCCCTTCCGGCCCGACGCACCGCGCTGCGTCTACGGTGAAGGTGCCCGGCCCTGGCCCCAGTTCCAGCACGCGCTCGCCGGGCCGGATGCCCACCCGGTCGAGCAGGGGGCGCATATAGCGACGGCGGATCGGATTGTTCACCAGCCAGGCGAACGACGATGGACACGGCGTCGAATGGCCGCAGCGATGTGCCAGCCGCGCCAACACCTTGAGCGGGAATAGCCAGAAGAGCACCAACCCGGCAACGAGGCCCAACAGAATCGGCAGCCTGAGCATTGCCTTCCTTGAACACAGATTGCAGCTTTATTGCAAGTGATTATCAGTAGCAATTATACATCCCCGGTGCCTGATTGTCAAGGCAGGGGGATTCGTGACCACATACCCAGGCCCAACCCCAGGGGGTGTCCGTCACTTTTTTGCACGAAATATTGCAGGACAACTGCTCGCAGTTGTCCTACAACTTTGACGTTGCATTGACAGTAAATTCAGATAGAGCTATACTAAAAGGACTTTACCATACCGTCTGCCAGGAGCTATAAACTGATTCGTAACGCAACCGTAACCCAATGGCATAGAAAATGCGGTAAGATTACCTTAAAACCGGAGTCTCAGAAGACGGGTTACAGGGTGCGTGATGGGCGGAAACCGAATTTCTGTTCTGCTTGTGGATGATAATGCAACCTTCCTCGGCATCGCGACCAGGTTTCTGAGGGGGCAGGAGGACATCGTCGTTGTGGGCGCGGTACAGGACAGAGAAGAAGCGCTGCGCCAGGCCAGGGAACTGAGGCCGGACGTTGTGCTTTTCGATAGCGCCGTAACAAGCTTACCGGAGGGATTGGAGTTTGTTCCTCGCCTGCGGGAAGTCCTGCCCGATACGCGGGTCATAGCTCTGGCTCTGCTTGGCACGGATGGGTACCGCAGACTGGCGCTGGAAGCCGGGGTGGATGAGTTCGTCCCTAAAGCCGATATGGGGGCGGAGTTGCTCCCGGCCATCCGGCGGCTGGGACAAAATCGCCGTGCTGTTGAGCAGGAGCCATCCCCGACGGAAACACGGCCAGAGCGATGATGGATATGGAGAACAAACCTTCATCACAAGAACAAACAGTGATAACCTTCCGTCTGGGCGGGCAGATATACGCGTTGCCCATCGAGCCAATCGTGCGCATCATCGAGCTGGTCCCAATCACCCCCCTCCCACAGGTTGATAAAGTGGTGAAAGGGGTGATCAATGTACATGCCCGCGCTGTACCGGTGCTCGATATGCGCCGTCTGTTCGGCCTGCCTGAGGCAGCTCTGCACTTATATACCCCCATCATCCTGATCCAGCTGCACGGCCAGATGTGCGGGCTGATCGTTGACGAAGTGGTGGATGTCGTCAATATTGCTGCCGGTTCTCTCTTTCGTGTGCCTGACATCCTGCCCTCTGAGCTGGGTGATGCTCCCATTCTGCAAGGTATTACCTACATTCAGGGGGAGACGGTGCTGCTGTTGGACCCGCCGCACATTTTTCAGGCTGACCGTATGGATGAGCTGGCGAACGCTCTTTCCTCACTCTCCGAACCGGTGACGGCTTCCACAGCAGAGGGGGATGTATCCCCATCGGAGATCGTGGTTGAAGAGGTCCAGCCGTGATACAGGAGGCTTCGGCTCAGAGCAGGCTGAAAACCGGCAGGAGTGCGCCATCATTTGGTTATGGCGATTACCTCCGTTTCAGCAAGCTGGTGTATGAGCGCTGTGGCCTCCATTTCCCGGAAAACCGTCGTGCCGACCTGGAACGTGGAGTACTGCAGGCCTTTGCTGCTTCCACCTGCACCAGTCTAAATGAATACTACCAGTTATTGCTTGACCCGGAAGTTGGTGCGGTCCATTTTGAGCGGCTTGCAAACGCACTCACGATAAGCGAAACCCATTTCTTCCGCGACGCAGGGCAGATGGATGCCCTGTATTACCATGTACTCCCCCAAATTATCAGTCGCCGCACGGTGCTGCGTACCATGCGCATCTGGAGTGCCGGCTGTGCCAGCGGTGAAGAGCCTTATTCCATTGCCATCCTGTTGCGTGAGCTGCTGCCCGACGTTGACGAATGGTCCATCACCATCCTTGGCACTGACATCAACACCCAGGCACTGGATATGGCGCGCCAGGCCATCTATACCGAGTGGGCGTTCCGCGAGGAAAGGGCCAGGGAGTGGAGAAGCCGCTATTTCCGCCGTAACGGTAGCCGTTATGAGCTGATCCCCGAGGTGAAGCGCATGGTCACCTTCGCCAGGCTCAACCTGGTGGAGGATGTATACCCTTCTTACGAGACAAATACCACGCTGATGGACCTGATCGTGTGCCGTAACGTGATGATCTATTTCACCGAGCAGGTCTCAGGTCGCCTTGTGGAACGCTTCTATGATTGCCTCACCTACGGTGGCTGGCTGATGGTGGGGCATACTGAGCACTCGCTCTCTATTTATCATCGCTTTAGGGTACACAATTTCCCAAACGCCATCCTGTACCAGCGCCCTGAACAGTTGCCGTCTCATGAAGAGGCTGCCCATATTGTGTCTCCAACCGGGGGGCCGGTCCCGATTCCCACTGTTACCGGGGCCAGGCAACCGGCCGGGGGGCCTGATGTAAGTCCCAGGCTGGCGCCCGCACCGGACCGGGTGTACATTCATTCGCTCGAACGGCTGGGATACGTGCACCCGCTGGAGCGGGCCAGGGAACTGCTTAACTACGGCCGTGCGGAAGAAGCGCGTGAGTTGCTGATGGGAATGATCGAGGCCGGTTCTGAGGACACGGTCGTGTACTCGCTGCTCGGCGAGGCCTGTGCCAATCTGGGTGACTGGGCTGAGGCCGAGCGGTGGTGCAGAAGGGCCATCGAGAAAGATAAGCTCGCGCTCGATGCCTACTACGTCCTGGCCCTGGTCCTGCAACATCAGGAAAGGCTCGACGAGGCGATCGAGATGATGAAAAAAGTGGTCTATATTGACCGCTTTTCTGTGCTGGGCCACTTTGGCCTGGCCGATCTGTACCACAGCAATGGTCAACTCCCCCAGGCACTGAAATCACTTGACAATGCCCGCCGCCTGTTGGAAGGGAAGCGCGGAGATGAGCTGGTCCCTGGCTCCGGTGGTATCACCGTCAGAAGCCTGCGCGAGGCCATCGTCTACCAGCAGCAAAAGTGGCAGGCAGAGGCTGGGGAGACCTGATCGGAGGATACTATGGAGGCTATAAGCGAAACAGCTCAGGAATTTTACGACCGCATCGAGGCTGAGCTATCATCGGCCCAGTACTCACTGACAGACATGATCGAGCGCGAAGCGCTGGAGGAGATTCTGGACGCTTTCACCGCTGCTACCGGGTTCGCCTCTACCATCGGGCTCCCCGATGGTACGCCCATCACCCACTATAGCAATTTCTGCGAACTGTGCCGGATCACCAGGAGCACGGAGGCTGGCCGCAGGAACTGCTACCACAGTGCCAGTGTTCTGGGTCGCAGGGCTATAGAGAGCGGCCGTGTTGTTTTCCATCGCTGCCTGAGCGCCGGGTTGCTGGACGCAGCCGCGCCTATCATCGTCCACGGCAGGCATATCGCCAACTGGCTGGTCGGGCAGGTGCTGGTAGGCGATGTTGATGAAGCGCACTTCCGCGAGTACGCGCGCAAAATAGGTGCTGATGAGGAAGAGTACATCGCTGCGCTGCGGCGAGTGCCCCGGAAAACCGAGGAGGAAACCCAAAAGATGGCCGAGTTTCTGGCCATCCTGGCCAGGAACCTTTCTGAAATGGGGTTCAGACGCCTGGTGGACATGAAACTGCGCGAGCGGCTTCAGGAGTCTTTCGAGGCGGAGCAGAAAGCCCTGCGCGAGCGTGAGCAGTTGCAGCAAGAGATAATCGAGGCCCAGCAGCGGGCACTGCGGGAGCTTTCTACACCAATTATCCCACTCTTTGAAGGGATCATTGTGATGCCCCTGATCGGCAGCATAGATACGCTGCGCGCGCGTGACATCACCCGTTCGCTGCTGGCAGGCATTCGGGAGTACCGGGCCAGGGTAGTCATTCTGGACATCACGGGTGTGCCCCTGGTGGATAGCGGCGTGGCTGCCCATTTGAACAAGACCATCCAGGCAGCACGGCTGAAGGGCGCGCAGACCATCGTCACCGGCGTCTCCGATGCGGTGGCCGAAACCGTTGTGGAAATGGGCATTGACTGGAGCGGCATCGAGACGCTCTCCGACCTGCAGAGTGGCCTGCAGTCCGCTTTGAGAAAGTTGGGGCTGCAGATAGGGAGGCTCACTGCCTGATGCCGGGAGCACTGCTCCTGGATATCGCCGGAAAATGTAAAGGAGAGCAATGAGCACTGGTTCTTCTTCATTGTTTCCTCAACCCTTCCTGGAGCACAGCCGTGCACTGGCTGTCGCACGAGACCGGTCAGAGCTGGCAAGAGCGATATGCGATTTTCTGGGCGCATGCGCGGATCACGGCACAGTCTTCCTGTATGAGCATCGGCCTGACGGCAGCGCTGTCGAACTGGTGGAAGTGACGGCCACATGGGACCGGAGTGGGCGCGAACTTTTGCCTCTGGCAATGAGGTATCCCTGGAAAGATTTCCCCCTGAGGGCCTTCTCTGCGACGGAAGGAATCCGCTGGTTACCTGCTTCCTCGCCTTTGCCTGCGGAAGCGGAAGTGTGGCTGACGGATTTGCTGCATTTGCGTCGGGCGGCCGTCGTGCCATTGAAAGTCGATCACCGCGCTCTGGGCTTCATTCTGGCCGGCTGGCGAGATGACAGTGAGCCACCGGCCGACTTTGCACCTGTCGTTGAAGCGCTCACCACGCATGCTGCCCACAAACTGCTCTACCATCGTGAATGTGAGTTCGCTCTACAGCAGGCCCGACAGGCACTGCAAACAGCCGAGGAAGAGAAGATTTTCCGTAATCTGGCCGAAAATGCCGGGGATGCCATAGGTATCGTAGAACCAGATTTGGTGCCGTTTTATGTGAACGCCGCTTTTGCCTCGTTGTATGGTTTCGATTCCGTGCATGACGCGATGGTGAGTGCTGACCTGCTTTTGATGACACCTCCCGAGGAAAGGCAACGTCTGGAAGAGGAAATCATCCCTCAGGCGCGGGCCGGCATGTGGAAAGGAACGCTGCAGCAGCTACGACAGGACAGGAGCGTATTTACGGCTGCTGTGACTATGTTCGGTATCAGGGACGCCAATGGCGATCTGATAGGACTGGCCATCATCGCCAGGGATGAGACCGCCCGTCTGGAGCTGGAGCGGAGCCTGCGGGAGCAGGCGCAGTTACGTGAAGAACTTATCGCTGCGCAGAGCAGGCTGATTGAGGAGCTTTCCACTCCTATCATTCCGCTCACCGATGAGATTATAATCATGCCCCTGATAGGCTCCATTGATACCAGGCGAGCGCGCAATATCACGCGCGCCTTGCTGGCCGGCATTCGTCAGTACCGGGCCAGGGTGGTGATCATGGATATTACAGGAGTGCCCCTGGTGGATAGCGGTGTGGCCGAACATCTGAATAAAGCTATCCAGGCAGCACGGCTGAAGGGCGCGCAAACCATCGTCACCGGTATCTCTGAGGCTGTGGCGGAGACGGTGGTGGAACTGGGGATTGATTGGAGCGGGATTAAGACGCTGGCAGACCTTCAGGCTGGCATCAACTACGCTCTGGCTTTGGTGGGAAAGCGTATCACTGCTCCCGGCAGCCAGCGGTCTTTCACGGTGCCGGGCTCTGGCCTGCCATAGCGAACCGAAAGGAGAGCGAGCCCGCAGGCTCTTTAAATATTCTGATTCTCAGTAACTGCCTGAGTGCCGACTAAAGTCGCCCGCCACAGGCCTTCGGCCTGCGCCGACGCCCGGCACAGCGTGCCCAGGAAGGCTGATTTCCAATCAGCGCATACCGGCAGGCCAATCGGGCAGGTAGTTACGATTCTCAAATCACGGAGGTGAAACATGGCGCATTTATTTGAAGCAGGCCGCATCGGTGGCATGACGCTTCGCAACAGAATGATCAAATCGGCCACTTTTGAGAGCATGTCCGGTCCAAACGGGGAGTGTACTGAGGAGCTGCGGACGTTTCATCGCAGTATCGCCGGGGGCGGGATCGCTATGGTGATCGTGGCGTACATCGGTGTCCATCCCTCCGGTTTGGCTTATGCCAACCAGTCCAGGCTGGATCGGGACGAGTTGATCCCCGGCTTCAGGGAGCTGACCCGTCAGGTCCATGACCAGGGTGCACTGGTTGCCGCGCAATTAAACCATGCCGGACGGGTCGCCGATGAGAGCCTCATAGGGCACCCACCGCTGGGCCCCTCTCCCGTCCCAGATAAACTGCTGCGCACGCGCCCTCGTGAAATGACAGAGGAGGAGATTGAAACCGTGTTAGACGCCTACGCGGCAGCGGCTGCCCGGGCCGTAGAGGCCGGGTTCGACGCCGTACAGTTGCATTGTGCTCATGGCTACCTGATCAGCCAGTTCCTCTCGCCAGCAACAAACCAGCGCAAGGACCGTTGGGGCGGCACCCTGGAAAACCGGCAGCGCTTTGCTCTGGAGGCGATCCGCCGCATCAGAAGGGCAGTGGGCCCGCACTACCCGTTGCTGGTCAAGCTGAATTACGACGACTTTATCAGAAACGGGTTCACCACGAGCGAGGCAGTGGATACGGCCAGGAAGATGGTCCGGGAGGGAGTGGATGCTATCGAGGTCAGCGGCGGGTTCACCGAGTCGGTCTTCTACATTGCCCGTGGTGGCATACCGATTGAGCGGATCCTGGAGGGACTGAGCCTGCCCAAGAGGATGGCGCTGGGGACATTGCTGAGGGCTATGGAGGGCAGAGTACGCCTGGAGGAAGGGTATAACCTGGAGGGTGCCCGGGCGATCAAGGCTGCTGTCCACATTCCCGTGATCTCGGTGGGTGGCTTCCGTTCCCGGCAGGTGATGGAGCGGGTTCTGGAGCGAGGAGAAGCCGATTTCGTCTCGCTGGCGCGCCCGCTGATAAGAGAAGCGGATTTGCCCGACAAATTCCGCCGTGGCGAGAGCGAGAAAGCCACCTGTGTATCGTGTAATCTTTGCCTGACGGAGATGGGAAGGGGCAACCCGGTGCGGTGTTATTACACCGGCTCGGCTAAACAATAACCGACGCATAGGGGTTACGTTCGCATAGGGACGCGTCGGTTACGTTTTTCGGACAGGCCCTGAGTCACGCGCGGGATAGCAAAAAGCAAGCTCGCTGGTGTGTGATTACTTTAGAGGTAACTGAAATGCGCGATTTTATCCGTCAGTTGGTGCCCGTACTTTGTGTCCCCCAGGCTGACCACGAATGGGTAAGTCCTCTGGTGGAAGGGCTTATCATCTGGGTTCACCGGGCAGCCATGGGATTGGCGGGCATCTATGTTCTCTTGGTTGTGATTAATTACGTACTTCCTCTGGTTGTGCTCATCTGGACCATCGCGTTTGTGGCTGCCATGTTCGGTCCGCGTGAGCTGTTACGCAGAGGGCGGCTCAGCGAAGCGATCAATCTGCTTCTGCTCCTCGTTGTTCTTTACCTGTGTCTGGCCTTGCCGCCATCTCCCCGTGCCTCCGGCTGGACCGCCCTCGGATGTGCTTTACCCGTCACGGTGGCAGCGTTTTTGCTCACCGCAGGAGCAGCGTGGGTGTGGGCGGGGGTGGCCTCGCTGGCCTTATTGGCCCGTTCGGTGGTTATAGCGGGCATTTCAAGAACAGGTTTTGATTGGGGTTCGTTGCTGGGAAACGTTGTCTTGCTCGGCCTGCTGGCCTGGCTCCAATGGCTGCTCAGCGGTGCTGTAAGGCGTATCCTCCTCCATCTACGCCGGGAGATCGAGCAGAGCCGCACAGGCGTCGAGATCGGCCACATGGTCACCTCGGCGCTGGATACCGCGCTGATCATCCGCCAGGCTGTGCAGATGATCCAGCGTGCTTTCGGCTACTATCACGTCGGTCTGTACACACTGGACCGGGAGAGAGAAGTGGCCGTATTGGCCGACGCAGCCGGCCAGGAGGCAGACGAGTTAAAGGCCAGGAAATTCGTGCTCTCGCTGACCTCCCCGACGGTCCTGGCACTCGCCGTCAACCAAAAGGAGCGGCAGCGGCTTTTCTCCTGGGAAAAGCGCAGCGACCCCTACGGACGCCGGGTTGAGTTCACGCATAAGCGTTTCCTCACGCGCGCGGAGCTGGTCATCCCCCTCCAGGTGGGCGAACAAGTGCTGGGGGCCCTCGATGTCCATGCGCTCACGCTCGACGCTTTCTCCGAGGGTGAGGTGCATATCCTGGAAGGACTGGCCGGCAACATTGCCAACGCTCTGAATGTCACACGCCTGCTTCAGGAACGCCAACAGGCGGCCGAGGTGCTGGAGCGGGCCTACCTGGAGGTGGAGCGGCAGGTCCAGGAGCGCACCGCTGAGTTAATGCGAGAGACTGCCGAGCGGGAACGCCTGCAGCAGGAGATCATTGATGCTCAGCAGCGGGCCATCCGCGAGCTGGCTGTACCGGTCATACCGGTGATGGAGCGGATTATCGTCATCCCGTTGATCGGCACCATTGACAGCGTGCGCGCCAGGGACATAATGCGCCGCCTGCTGGCCGGGATCAGAGAACATCGCGCCAAAGTGGTCATTATGGACGTGACGGGGGTGCCGCTCATAGATACCGGCGTGGCTGACTATCTGAACAAGGCCATCCAGGCGGCACGGTTGCGAGGAGCTGCCACCATCCTCACCGGTATTCCCAATGCGGTGGCAGAAACCATGGTGGAAATGGGGATAGACTGGCGTGAGGTGGAGACCTCTCGCGACCTGCAGACCGGCCTGCGCGCTGCGTTGGAGAAGATGGGGCGCCGGGTCGCTGAACTGTGAGCCGTCCTGCCTGAGGAAATCCACCGACAGCAAGACCTATATGCGCTGAACGGGCCTGTGCAGGCCAAAAATTGTACAAAAGTTCGACCGGAGGTTTTTATGAACACTCAGCATGATAAGTCCCTTGAGGAAGGGTTGATAGAAGCCAGGGCACGCATCGCTCAACTGGAAAACCTGGTGGCTGAATACCAGAACAAAATCGCTTCGCTGGAACAGGAAGCCCATCTTTTCGATGTGTTCATGGAGAATATCCCTGATACCGTCTATTTCAAGGATACGGAGAGCCGCTTTATCAAGATCAGCCACGCTGCGGCCCGTTGGTTCGGCCTGGAGCATCCTGACCAGGCTTTGGGCAAGACGGACTTCGATATTTTCACTGAGGAGCATGCCCGCCCGGCCTATGAGGACGAACAGATGGTAATGCGCACCGGTCAGCCCATCACTAAGGAGGAAAAGGAGACCTGGCCTGATGGGCATGAAACCTGGGTGCTGACGACCAAGATGCCTCTGCGAGACAGAGAGGGACGCATCACCGGCACTTTTGGCGTCTCCAGAGACATCACCGAGCGCAAGCTCGCGGAGGAAGCACTGCGGCGGGCTTACGCGGAGATTGAGCAGCGCATTGCGGAGCGGACCGCTGAATTGGAGCGGGAGGTTGCCGAGCGCGAGCGTCTCCAGCAGGAAGTGATCGAGGCACAGAGGCAGGCTTTGCGAGAGCTTTCCACGCCCATCATCCCTGTCCTCGAGGGGATCATTGTGATGCCCCTGATCGGCAGCATAGATACACTGCGTGCGCGTGACATCACCCGCTCGCTGCTGGCAGGTATCCGGGAGTACCGGGCCAGGGTGGTCATCCTTGACATCACGGGAGTCCCTCTTGTGGATAGCGGCGTGGCTGCCCATTTGAACAAGACCATCCAGGCAGCGCGGCTGAAGGGGGCCCAGACTATCGTCACCGGCATTTCTGAATCCGTGGCCGAGACCATTGTGGATATGGGCATTGACTGGAGTGGCATCCGTACCCTCTCCGATCTGCAAAGCGGTCTGGTCGTGGCACTGAATATGCTGGGTATCGCTCTGGTAAAACGGGCAGCAGAGAGGTCGTGATATGGAAGAAACAGATCTGACGGAAACATCTACCATCCAGAAACTGGAAAATATGTTGCTGGTTGCCGTCCCCAGAGACCTGACTGACAGCGAGGTGTTGCGCCTGCGTCGCCAGGTGCTTCAGGAGATCCGGCGCTACCGCTCGCGCTGGGTGCTGCTTGACTTCTCAAGAGTTGACATCTGTGACAGCTTCTTCGGGCGCTTCATCCAGAGCACGGCCAGAATGGCAGGCCTGATGGGGGCCCGGGTCGTCGTCTCAGGTCTGCAGGATGCGGTGATCGAAACGATGGTGGAGCTGGGGATGACTCTACCCAATATCCACGCCGTCCTTGATCTCGATGATGCCCTGGCGCTGAGCCGGTCCGGCCAGTGGGGTGATGAGTCGGTTTATGCTGTCGGCACCATAGATGCGGAGGCGCTGGACTGGCAGGACTTGCCTGACGCCGCCTTGCCAGGCGCGGCGGAGGTATGACGATGGAAGAGAGGCGCTTTCCTATCAGTAACATTGTGGACGTGGTGAGGGCCAGGCGGAGCGGTCTCGAAATGGCCCTGAAAATGGGCTTTCATCAGGCAGAAGCCAATAAGGTGGCCGTCGTCATATCTGAGCTGGGGCGCAACATTGAGCAGTACGCAGGAAGCGGCACCATCACTGTCCTGGCTCACGATAAGTATATAGAAATTATCGCGGAAGATGAAGGACCGGGTATCCCCGATGTTGAGCGAGTCCTGGCAGGAGGTTACACTACCTCCAGAGGGATGGGGCTGGGGATTTCCGGCTCCAGAAGGCTGATGGATGAGTTTGAAATACGCTCGGTCGTTGGCAAGGGCACACGTATCAGGGCGGTGAAGAGATTATGTTGAGTCCGTTCAACTCTGGGCGGGCTGCGGCGGCAGCCGATCGCCGGGAGCCGGACGGTGAACCGGCGGGCATTGTGCGTGTACCCGTCGCTCAGGATACGGACGTGGTGCTTGCGTACCAGCGCGGGCGTGAGCTGGCAGCGCAACTCCACTTCTCTGACCGCGACCAGATCGCGGTCGTCATCGCCATCTCGGAAGTGGCGCACAACATCGTTCGCTACGCTCAGTGTGGCGAGGTGATATTGTACCCGCTCTATGAAGGGGAGCGCTGCGGGATAGTCGTCATAGCTCGCGACCATGGGCCTGGTATACCCGATCTCGAGCGGGTGCTTGAGGGTGGTTATTCTACAAGTGGAGGCCTGGGCATGGGACTGGCTGGCGCCAGGCGGCTGATGGATGAGTTCGAGATCGTCTCTCAGGTCGGCCAGGGAACAACGGTCAGGATGGTGAAGTGGAAGCAGTAGATGTGTCGCCGATAGTCGAATGGGGTATCGCGATGCGCGCTTTCGGTGGGAGCGAGGAGTCAGGCGATCAGTGCCTGATAGAACCGTTCCCTAACGGAGTGCTGGTCGCTGCTATAGATGGCCTGGGACACGGCCCAAAGGCGGCTGAGGCAAGCAAAGTGGCGCTCAGTGTATTGGAGAGCCATGCGCAGAAGCCGCCAGCTCTGTTGCTCCAGCTCTGTCATGAGGAGTTGAAAAGGACGCGCGGCGCGGTGATCAGTCTGGCTTCTTTTGACGCACTGGCCGGCACCATGAGCTGGGTGGGAGTTGGCAATGTCAAAGGATTGCTTCTCTCCTCAAACGGACAGGGCGGTGTGAACCGTGAATGGTTGTTGCTCCGTGGTGGGGTGGTGGGCTATAATCTGCCCAACCTCTATCCGGCCACCCTTCCCGTGCGCGAGGGGGATACACTTATCTTTGCCACAGATGGCCTGCGCAGCATCTTCGCCGAGGAGCTGAGACTGGGAGAGCCTCCTCAGAAGATGGCCGATCGCATTCTGGATGGATACTTCCGCGGCACCGATGATGCGTTGGTGGTTGTTGTGCGCTACCTGGGCCTCAGGAAGCCATGAACTCGGGCAGGCGGACCATTAAGGCCGATTGGAATCGCCCCCCTGGGCGCTTTATTCCGGCTGTCGGCCTCCGCCGACATTCTCAGCTCGGCCTGGGCCGGCCGACACCTGGTGCGGAGCGCCTGGAAAGACCGATTTCAATTGGCCCGAAGTCGAGTGGTGGTGGAGTTCCAAATGAGCAACCCTGTTGTTGGAGCGCAGTTCCCACTGGATATTCCTGCTGAAGACGAGCAGAGAGCGCAGCAAATAATGATGCGGCGCGTAGCTGCTCTGGCACAACCGGCTGTGGCGGAGGAGTGGGGTGAACAGTGCAGGCTGGTGATCTTCCGCCTGGGTAAGGAACTTTACGGAATTGATGCAGCCTGTGTCTTTAGCGTCAGGCCGGCTGAAGTGCTTACCCGCGTGCCACGGGTTCCAGAGTGGGTGGCTGGTGTGACCAGCCTGCGTGGACGTATCTTCTCGGTGATTGATCTGGCCCGCTTCTTCGGCCTGCCACAGGCTGGGGAGGACGGTGGTGATTCTTCCGTCGGGGAAGAAGAGACCCCTCTCCAGTTGATTGTGGTCGAAACGCCTGACATGGAGATCGGCTTCCTGGTGGACGATGTGGTGGCAGTGGAGACGATCCCTCTCGCCCGGTTACAGGACGCCGGCAGCGTGATACGCGGATTACCTTCCGAGTATGTGCAGGGAGTGACGCTCTACCAGAAGGACGGAGAGCACGTCCTGGTTGTTCTGGACGTGGCGGCCATACTCTCTGACAGGCGGCTGATCGTCCATGAGGAGATTGTGTAACAGCGGCGCAGTCTGTGGCTTGCCTGGACATCTTTCCGGCGAGCCTGTTGGGCACTCTATGAGGGCGGGCAACCATGCAAAACAGTGATGTGCGGTGAGCATTCGGACAAAAGCGTAAGCTCCCAACCGGATGAAGCGTCTCCGGCAGCACCGAACGCAGCCGGGCCGCGCCATCCCAACAGGAGAGCCGGTATACGGGTCAGAATCACTCTCTACTTCGCGCTGACCGTGCTGCTGGCTGTAACACTCAGTATGGCAGGCCCCATATCAATGGGCTTGCGACTGAGAAGGCCCCGGCTGCTTTATACGCTTGAGCATGTGGCAGCTTCAAAAGAGGCAACGCTCGCGCTCTGGCTTAACGATGTCAGAGGATTGCTGAGCGCTGTACTGACACCAGAGGATTGGGCGTGCGTACGCGAAGCACTTGGTACTCCTGGCGGCCCATCGGGCAGCCCGCACTGCGATCTGCGCTCCCGTTTCCAACAGCTCGCCAGGCAGACCGCTCAAATTGACGAAGTATTCCTTATTGACGGCAGAGGACGCGTCCTTATCTCCAGTGATCCGGCCCGCGATGGACAGGTGCTGGGACCTCTCTCTCCGCCTGATGTCAGCAGTGGCGGCGCAGGAGAGCAGTGTCCTTCGCTGACCGTGCCTGGCGAGTCGCAGCCTGTCATCCTGGTCTGTCCCGTGCCAGAAGATACCGGCCGGAAGTCCGGCTCTCTGGGCGTGCGGCTAAACCTCACAGCACTCAATGAGGCACTACAGGCAGGCAGCGGAGCGGGCATCAGCGTCTTTCTGGTGGGCGAGGATTATTTGCTGGCAGGAAGGCCGATCGACGAGAAGGCCCGTCTTTACATACGTGAGACCATTGCGGCGCTTGCCGGCACAGGAGATGCCGGTTTCTACAAAAATGCCTGGGGCGAGTCCGTGGCCGGCCTCTGTCGCCACGTCCCTGAGCCTGGCGCCACCCTCCTGCTTGAGATCAATCAAACTGAAGCCCTTGGATCATATGAGCCGGCCAGAGAAATGCTTGCCACCACGATAGCCTCAATGGCCATAAGCGCGCTGGTGGTCACGGTGGTTTCGCTGCGCCTGGCCTCGGACGTCACGGCCCCGCTGATCGATCTTGCGAATACGGCCAGGCAGATCAGGGTGGGGAATATGAAACCTGCCGCCTGGGTGGAGCGGCATGATGAGATTGGCGAGCTGGCACGGGCCTTCAACGAGATGGTCGCCCGTCTGCATAACCTGCTCCGGGGAGAGCAGGAGCGTCGTGAGCAACTCGAGCGTGTTGTCGGGAATTATGTCACGTACATTGAGGAAGTGATGCGGGGTAATCTGGGGGTCAGCCTGCAATCTGAAATAGAGGGCAGGGTGAACGCTGATGGCGACCCGCTGGTTGTACTGGGGAATAATTTGAACAATCTGATTTCCTGGCTGCATGATACGGTCCTGCGTATACATCAGACTGCCGGCGAGCTGAATGTGGCGGCGGCGGAAATCCTCTCCGCTGTCACACAACAGGTTGCCGCTGCTGACGAGCAGTCGGCCATAGTCGCGCAGGTCTCTACTGCGGCCGGGGACTTGAAGACGCTCGCCGAACAGTCGCTTTCCCACTTACAGGCGGTGGCCGATTCATCCAAAAACACCATGCACATCTCCTACGCGGGTCAGCAGGCTGTGGATGAGACTATCGTCAGCATGGCACTGATCCGTGCTCAGATTGAGAGTGTGGCTGAACACACCACGGCGCTGGCGGAGCAGCTTGCACAAATCGGCGAGATCGCCGATGTGGTAAGGGGCATCGCTGCACGTTCGAGAATGCTGGCGCTCAACGCCTCGATCGAGGCGGCGCACGCCGGTGAATACGGAAAGGGGTTCGCCGTGGTGGCGGAGGAGGTGCGCAACCTGGCCGGACAATCCCGTCAGGCTATCGCTCAGGTGCGTCTCATTCTCTCCGAGATTGAACAGGCTACCGGCATGGTCGCCTCGGCTACCGATGAAGGAGCGAAGCGGGCGGCGGAAGGGGTACAACTTGCTGCGGAGGCTCAGGATGCGATCGAGCAGTTGGCATTGACGGTCGAGGGATTCTCGCGTACAGCTCAACAGGTGGTTGCTGCGGGGCAGCAACAGGTGCTGAGAGTCGAACAGTTGGCTGATGCCATCCAATCCATTCACCAGAACACCGTCCAGACCCTTGCCGGTACCAGGCAGATGGAAAAAGCTGCCCACAGGCTGACCAGGCTGGCCGGTCTTCTCAAAGAAATGGTTGAACAGTACCGGGTGTAGAGAAATGTCCGTTAAACTATTTTTAAGCTCCTGGCGCTCGTTTTTCGGTTCGATCCATGGCAGGCTACTGTTAGCTTTCCTGGGATTGGCATTGATCCCTCTTGTGTTGGTCGGGATTATAACCCGTGTGCGCGCGCAGGAAGCGCTTCAGCAGGCTGCCTTTGACAAACTTCAGGCTGTCCAGGCGATCAAGAAAAGCCAGGTCGAGACCTATTTCGTCCGCATCCAGACCGATGCGCTCTCTCTGGCAGAGCAGGTGCACGCGCTCCGTGACAATGCCCTGCAAAACCTGAGCACTGTCCAGAATGCCCGCAAGGTGCAGATAGAGCAATTTTTCGCCGACCGCTGGAACAACGCACGTGTCCTGCCTGGCAGCATGGACTTCGTCGCTTTCTGCAGGGAATTGGGGGCATACCTGGAGACGGCACGTTCTGATGGCGGTGCTCCGCTATCCGTGAATGATTCAGGGTATCTTTCGGTCACCAGCCCTTATGCAGGATTCCTGAGCGAATATGTTAAGATATACGGTTACCGCGATTTGCTCGTTGTCAGCAGTGATGGCTACCTAATGTACACGGTGAGCGGCGAAAGCAGCCCCGGAATCAGTATCACCTCTGGTGGTTTTGAAGCTACCGGCCTGTACAGGCTGTGGCGCGAGGTCGTAGCCCGGGGAGCACCGGCCATCGTTGATTTCTCGCCTTATCCACCCGCCGGCGGCATGATGTTCTCCTCCATCGGCATGCCCGTCCTTGACGAGCAGGGGGACCTGTCCTGCATCATAGCGCTCCAGATTTCCGGCGAGCAGCTCAGCACCGTTCTGCAGGATCGCACCGGCCTGGGAGATAGCGGTCAGGTGTTTGTGGCTGCGGTTGATGCAGAAGGAAAGGTTGCTTTGCTCAGCAGCAGCAATGCCGGCGATTGGGAATATCGGACCACCGATCAGCTACCCCGGTACATCAAACAAGCTCTGGAGGGAAAAGCCGGTGAGGATGTTTTCATCGAGGCCCCCTACTATGTTCTTGCCTCCTATGCCCCACTGGAGATCGAGGGGCTTAGATGGGTCATCGTTTCAACAATTGACGTGGAGGAGGCCCTTGTCCCGCGCACAGCAGGACATTATCAGAATTTGTTTGCCCAATACAGGGACCTGCACGCTTATGACGATATCCTCCTCATTACTACCGATGGGTACGTCTTCTACTCTGTGGGTAGGGGGAACGATTATCGGACCAATCTACTGACTGGCCCCTATCGGGAGACTGCCCTGGGTCAGCTTGTCAGGCAGGTGATCGAGGAAAGGCGTCCTGGTTTTGCCGATTTCGCTCCCTATGCACCGGCCGATGGGAAACTGGCTGCGTTTATCGCCCACCCGGTGGTACATAACGACGAAGCGGAATTTGTTGTGGCGATCCGTCTGCCGATTGATGAGCTAAACGCGATCATGAAAGAACGGGTCGGCATGGGTGAGACCGGTGAGACCTATCTGGTGGGGCCGGACGGACGCATGCGCTCCGATTCTTACCGCAGCCCGGAGACCCACTCGGTAATCGCCTCATTCGCCGGTACGGTTGAGAAGAACGGTGTGGAAACTGAAGCCGCACGTCGCGCTCTCGCTGGAGAGACTGGTACCGGTGTCTTGCTCAACTATCTGGGGCAGCAGGTTGTTTCCGCGTGGGCGCCGGTGCATGTGGCCGGATCGAGATGGGCCATCATCGCCGAGGTTGATGTGACCGATGCGTTCGCCCAGGCGCGCTCCATAGGTGAGATGGCGGCAAGGACGCTACTTATCGCAATTGCGCTCCTGGTACCCGCTGCCCTTGGCATAGCCGGTGCCTTTGCCAGACCGGTGATAAAGATCACAGAGGCTGCCCGTGCCGTCGCGCAGGGCGATCTGGAGGTGGTGGCTGAAGTCCGGGGAGGCGGTGAGACCGGAGAGCTGGCCGACGTCTTCAATCAAATGGTATTCCAGTTGCGCGATATGCTGCGCAGCGAGCAGGAACAGCGCGAATATTTGCAGGCTATGGTACGCGAGTACGTTGAGTACCTCACGGCGCTGGAACAGGGGCACTTCGAGCGCAGGCTGGAGCTGAATACAGAAGGCCTTGAGGATGACCCTATGGTAATGCTGGGAATGGGAATCAACCATATGGCGGTGGCCATGCGTGATATCTTGAGCCAGATTCGCGCCGCGGCGCAAAGTCTGAACAGTGCTGCCTCGGAGATCCTGGCGGCGGCCACGCAGCAGGCCTCCGGCGCCGGGGAGCAGTCGGCAGCGGTGGCCCAGACCACCACCACGGTGGACGAGCTGAAGAGCATCGCT
>Ga0308419_1000381_pt1 | contig 32759 bp, 29 predicted proteins | sample HotsprSampleMS50_FD_203674 | JGI IMG/M metagenome (GOLD analysis project Ga0308419, IMG submission 203674) | Hot spring phototrophic mat microbial communities from Mushroom Spring, Yellowstone National Park, Wyoming, United States - 20090730_MS50 ... | reverse complement strand
GTAAGGCTCAAGGGTTGCGAGGAGTCAAGGGCCATTGAACCTACCATTGAACCAATCACAGAAGAGGACTTCTATACTGAATACCTTGACCTTGTTCTTAATATCAAAGTCGTTCAGGACATAGAGGAAGCTATGGTCCATATCTCAAAATATGGCTCAGCCCATTCTGATGCAATCGTAACTAAAGATTACCAGAAGGCCATGAGGTTTTTAAGAGAGGTGGACTCCTCAGCGGTCTTTGTAAATGCCTCTACAAGGCTCAATGACGGATTTCAGTTTGGACTTGGCGCCGAGATAGGTATATCTACAGACAAGATCCATGCAAGGGGACCAATGGGACTTGAGGAGCTGACTACTACTAAATTCATCGTCCTTGGAAACGGTCAAATAAGGCAATAACCACTAAAAGGAGAATATCATATGTCAGAAGGGCAAAGGATGAGTCATGAGGAGTTTGTAAGGAGGGCTATAGTAAATCTTAGAAACGAGAAGTACAAGGGGATCCATGCCGTTTACTCGGGTTTTAACGAGGCCTTTAAAAAGTATTTCCCAGAGGATGACCCTGTGAAGGTAACCAATCAGCTTGCCTCAGAGGGGAAGATCACCATAAGGCCTGTTAAAGGTGGAGTAATTCTCTATCTACCTGAAGATGCCCCACCATTTCGGACAAAGGGCGAAGATGCCCTAAACAAGATTCTAAAAGGTACCTAAAGGGATATACAACGTTTTGCGAATAGGCTTTTTTGGGGGTACCTTTAATCCGATACACTTAGGGCATCTGAGGGCCGCTGAGGAGGCACGAGAGAAGGCCAATCTTCAAAGGGTCGTATTTATCCCATCAGGCGATCCCCCTCTGAAGTGCTCAGAGATATTGCCATCAAGAGATAGGTTACGCCTTGTCATGGCTGCCGTATCCGATAACCCCTATTTTGATGTCTCCGACATAGAGATAAGTCAGGAAGGGAAGTCATATACCGTTGAGACTGTCCAAAAACTGTGCGGGCATTACCGTGGGCATGAACTATTTTTTATAACAGGCATTGATGCCTTTATGGATCTACCCCTATGGTATAAGCCCGAAAGACTTACCTCAATGATTGATTTTATTGTGCTTACAAGACCTGGTTACCCTATAGACTCACTTAACAAAAGTGGTTATATTACCAAAGAGTCCTTAGAGGTCTTCAAAAGGTCCATTGATGATTTACAGGACCAACTAGTTCTAAACATGACAGGCGGTAAGAGATTGATATTACTCAACATAACGGCCATCAACATATCCTCCACGATGATTAGAACACTTCTCAAAAAGAGACAGGGTGTGAGGTATCTTGTGCCAGAGACAATATTGGCAGATATAAATGCACTAAGTTTCTGATGCCCCTTTTTGAGACAATTCTAAATAGCCTTGATGAGGCAGTCTTACTGTTTAACAAGAGGGGACGATTACTGTATCTAAACAAGGCAGGAGAGGAACTATTTGGCAGTAGGCTCAGAGACCTAAAAGACAAGGGTCTTACTGTCCTCTTTGCCAAGCCCTGCGACCTATCAGACCTCTTGAGGAGGGCCATCAGTGAGGGGAGGTCTTACAGGGGGAGGGATATTGAGTTATTAGGACTGAAGGACACAAACATGGATGTATATATATGCCCAATTTATGATGAAAGTCTTGATCTTAATCCAGGCCCAAAGGTCACTAAACCCCATTATGAAAGACAACCAAAGGGGGCCCTTTTGTGTCTAAGGGAAAATCAATACCTTGCCGACACAGAAGACTACCAGTTTGATTCCCTGCTCTATCTTCTTGGCTCTATTGCCCATGAGATAAAAAACCCCTTAAGCGGGATCAAAGGGGCCGCTCAACTGCTCTCGGTTAAGATGCCAGAGCTTCAGAACGATGAATGTATCAAGATGATACTCCGTGAGACAGAGAGGCTCAATGGGGTGCTTCACAGTTATCTGACTATTACGCGGGGACCTGTATTTAACCGCCTCAACATCCATGAGGCCCTTGAACACGCATTGAAGGTCTTGTCTCCGCTGATAAAAGAAGGAGACCTTAAGCTGATTAAGTCCTATGACCCAAGCCTACCTGATATCTTAGGTGACGAGAGTAAGCTCTTGCAGGTATTTATAAATCTCATAAAAAACTCAGTAGAGGCCTTACAGGAGAGAAAATCAGGGCGAGAGATCAGGATATCTACCCGACTCTCCAACGAGTACATGCTCATTTATGATAGTAAAGGGTGTAGTAAGCGACCACATCCCAGTAAGAGGCAACGATGGATCATTGTCAACATCAGCGACAATGGTGCGGGCATAGACACAGAAGAGCAAAAGAGGATATTCCTGCCCTTTTACACAAAAAAGAGGGGTGGAACAGGGCTTGGGTTATCGCTATCCAAGAAGATAATAAAGGACCACGGCGGTATAATCAGGGTCAAGAGCCAGATAGGCAAGGGCGCCCTCTTTAGTGTTTATCTCCCTGTAAGTGTGGAGACAGGCAATGACTGAACACAAGATATTGTTGATAGACGATGATGAGTCTGTAAGTTGGGTCGTCCAACGGGCTTTAGAACCCTTAGGTTATGAGGTCGTGGCCGAGAAGACCTTGAGTGGCGGCAAGAAGAGGCTTTCGGGCTTTAAGATCATACTTTTAGACATGGTGCTCCCGGATGGAAACGGTATTGACCTCCTTAAGGAACTAAAGGCCATTAATCCTGAGGCCTTAGTCATAGTAATTACTGCAAATGGCAGGATGGAGAGTGCCATAAAGGCCATGAAAGAGGGGGCCTATGATTATCTTGAAAAGCCCTTTGATTTAGATGAACTCACGCTCACGGTAAAGAGGGCATTTAGTGACCTCCAGATGAGGGAAGAGCTTGCCACCTTGAGGGTCAAGGCAGAGGAGGGGTCGCCATTACATATTGTGGGCAAATCTAGGGCCATGCTCAAAGTGTTTAAAGAGATTGGCAGGGTTGCAGCACGGGATGTCACAGTGCTCATCACTGGGGACAGTGGGACCGGTAAGGAATTGGCTGCAAGGGCAGTGCACAACAACAGCCTCCGAAGGTATGGTCCCTTTGTGGCCATAAACTGTGCCTCAATCCCAAAGGACCTCATTGAGGCCGAGCTCTTTGGGTGGGAAAAAGGTGCCTTTTCAGGGGCAAGCGAAAGGCGGGCAGGCAAGATACAGGCCGCCTCTGGAGGCACGCTCTTCCTTGACGAGGTCTCCGAGCTTGACATAAACCTACAGGCAAAGCTCCTGAGATTTCTTCAGGAGCATGAATACAGCCCCCTCGGTAGCGATAAGACCCTGAGGGGTGATGTGCGTATCATTGCTGCCACCAATAAAGACCTAAAAGGGTGTGTAAGGGCTGGCACCTTTAGAGAGGACCTCTACTACCGTTTTAATGTCATAGAGATACATATCCCAAGTTTGAAAGAGAGGAAAGAAGACATCATGCCTTTGGCACGACACTTCCTTGAGGAATCAATCAGGGTCTTTGAACTCCCCCCTAAGGACTTCTCAAAGGATGCAATAAAGGCCATGCTTGAGTATGAATGGCCTGGCAATGTAAGGGAGCTCCAGAACTTGATAAAACGTGCCTCTATCCTCTCAAAGGGCGCCCTGATTGAAAAGAGGGACCTCTTTGGTGAAGAACAGGGTTTTGGCTCTATTAAAGACTTTTTAGAGGACAAGTTAAAACACTATATTCACAAAATGGCCAAACTTGAAGGCTCCAATCTCTATGAGACGGTCATTAATGAGGTAGAAAGGGCCCTTATCGGGTTAGTTATGAAAGAGACTGAAGGCAATCAATCAAAGGCCGCTAAGCTACTCGGGATTAATCGCAATACACTGAATAAGAAGATCAAAGAACTGATAAAGACACAGTGAGTTAGTGGATACCTCCTACCATCCCTCCTAATCTGTAACATTAATTTCATTAACCTTTAACCTCCCTTAATATTTCCTTAATGGTCTGGTAAAAGGCCTCTGCCATAATATTCGGAAAAATGAAAAGGATACTCTTTATCTGCGGCTCCCTTAATCAAACATCTATGCTCTACAAGGTCTCTCAGCACCTTGCCAACGATTATGAGTGCTTTTTTACACCCTATTATGGCGATCACCTTATAGGTCTCCTTGCTAAGGCAGGGGCATTGGATTTCACGATCCTTGGTGGAAACTTTAAAAGACAGTGTGAGGACTTCTTGATAAGTCATCGGTGTGCAATAGACTACGAGGGTAGGACAAATAACTATGATCTGGTAGTCACCTGCTCTGACCTATTGATCCAAAAAAACATACGAAACAAGAATATCATCCTCGTGCAGGAGGGTATGACAGACCCTGAGAACCTCACATACAAAATGGTAAAGACCTTTAAGCTGCCACTGTATCTTGCAAGCACCTCAACAACGGGGTTGTCTCATGCCTATCAGAAGTTCTGTGTGGCCTCTGAGGGCTTTAAAAGGCACTTTATCAATAAGGGCGTAAAACCCGAGAGGCTTGAGGTTACAGGCATACCAAACTTTGATAATGCCTTAGAGTACACAAAGAATAACTTTCCGTACAGAGACTATGCCCTTGTGGCAACCTCAGATGCAAGGGAGACCTTCAAGTTTGACAGGCGTAAGGCCTTTATCAAAAAGGCAAAGGCCTTGGCAGGCCAGAGGCAGATGATCTTCAAACTCCACCCTAATGAACGAGTTCAGAGGGCCACAAAGGAGATCAAGTCCATCGTCCCTGAGGCACTGGTATTTCATGATGGCAATGCCCATGAGATGGTGGCAAACTGTAGCATGTTAATTACCCAATACTCATCGCTCGTCTTTACGGGCATAGCCCTAAATAAAGAGGTCCATTCCTACTTTGATGTCCAGAGACTCAAAGAAATGGCCCCAATCCAGAATGGCGGTAGATCGGCAGAGAACATTGCAAATGTGTGCAAGGAGTACTTGCAATAGACAATGGGTAGCTCACTAAAGGTCGTCACAGTCATACAAACACGAACAGGCTCAAGCAGGTTTCCCTCAAAGACACTTAAGCTGCTTGGCGGCAGACCCATATTCCTAAGGCTCGTGGAGAGGGTAAAGGCAGCCAAATATTCAGGCACTGTAGTGGTTGCTACTACCTTCCTCGCTGAGGACGATATCATTGAGTCGCTCTGTAGGGGCTTAGGTATTGACTGCTTTAGGGGACACCCTACCGACTTGCTGGATAGGCATTATCAGGCAGCAATTACATACAATGCCGATGCCATAGTGAAAATACCTTCTGACTGCCCATTAGTTGATATAGCAGTGATTGATGAGGTTATAGGTCTATACCTCCAAAACCCCAAAAGATATGACTATGTGAGTAACCTCCACCCAGCCACCTTTCCCGATGGAAATGATGTAGAGATCATGTGTATTGATGTCCTACATAAGGCATGGTTAGAGGCAGAAAGGGACTTTGAGAGAGAGCACACTACCCCATACATATGGGAAAATCCCCACATGTTTAGGTTGGCCAATGTGGTTTATCCCCATGGAGATTTCTCCATGACACACCGCTGGTGCCTTGACTATCCCGAAGACTATCTACTTATAAAGGCACTCTTTGACGAACTGTATCCAAAAAATCCCTTCTTTGGGATCTCCGAGATACTTAAGGTGCTTCAAGAAAAGCCTTACCTAAGGGAGATCAACGAGAGGTACAGAGGGGTAAACTGGTATCGTCACCACTTAAAGGAATTAAAGACAATAAGCCCAAAGGAGACGGTGTGCCTTATCTAAGCAAAACTGATAGGGCAAGATTGCAAGAGCTATCCATAAGTGCCCGTAGGATGATCCTTGAGGCGGCCTTAAGGGGCGGATGTTTTGTGGGCTCTGCCTTCTCAGCAGTAGACATTATCCTCTATCTCTATGAGCATGTCCTAAGGGGATTGCCTGATGACCACAAGAGGGACTATTTTCTCCTCTCAAAGGGCCATGCCGTTCAGGCACTATACAGCGTGCTTAATCTAAGAGGGATTATCAATAGTGAATGGATTCACAAACACCTTGATCCCCTAAGCATCTATTACTGGCATCCTAATAACAAAGTAAGCGGTGTAGAGGCCATCTCGGGCTCATTAGGTCATCTACCCTCTGTGGCAGCCGGTATAGCCTTGGATATCAAGTTAAGAAAAGGTAGTAACAGGGTCTATGTGATGTTGGGTGACGGGGAACTAAACGAGGGCTCTGTGTGGGAGGCCCTTTTATTTGCCAATGCCCAAAGGCTTGACAACCTGACAGTAATCATAGACCGCAATCTCATACAGGCAAATATACCCACAGAGTCACTTATCCCCCTTGAGCCCCTCAAGGAAAAGTTAGAGGCCTTTGGTTTTAGGGTATTTCAGGTAAATGGCCACGACTTTGATGGCCTCAGTGAGACATTCACTGAGGTTGACGACACAAAGGACAGTCCAAAGGCAGTGATTGCCTATACGATCCGCGGCAAGGGGCTGCCATCTATAGAAAACCGCATTGACCGTTGGTTTATGAAGCCCACGGCTGAGCAATACGACAGTCTCGTTGAAGAGTTGAGACACCTTTATGCCAATACAGATAGGGTCGTAGAGACTCCATTAAAACAGGTAAGGTCTTAAAAATAGTGGAAATGATCCAATTGACAATACACATGAGGCTCAGGGAAAAGGGGTAGCTACTGATGCAATTGTGTAATATTCCTGAAACTCCTGTCCTATTTAACCAAAATTCGGGGCTAGTAAAGGATGATAACCAGTAAGCCCTCTACTTATGAGGAACACTTATATAGCCTTATTGAGGCCTCTGAGAGATATTTGGTGATGACCTGTGAGAACAGGTCTTCCATAAGGGGACTCCCACAGAGGTTAGGCGATAGGTTTATTGATACAGGCATATCGGAGCAAACCCTATTGGGCGTGGCTGCAGGGCTTGCGATGAGGGGCAGGGTCCCTATCGTGCACGGTATAGGCGCCTTTATAACCATGAGGGGTTATGAGTTTATAAGGACCGACATAGCCCTACAGGACTTGCCTGTCAAGATCGCGACAACCTTTACGGGCCTACTCTCAGAGGGGAATGGACCGACACATCAGGCCGTTGAAGACATTGCCCTGATGAGGACTATGCCTAATATGGTGATCTTCTGCCCATCCGACGAAGAAGACCTTACTATGGGGCTTGACCTTGTCCTTCGCTGCGACGCACCGGTTTACATAAGGCTCAACCATCTCTCCCCAGTGGTAGAGCACCTACCTTATAGCGCCATAGGCAAGGCAGAGATTGTTAGAGAGGATGCTGAGGGATGCGATCTAACAATCCTTGCCTATGGCCTACTTTTTAAAGAGGCCCTTGAGGCATACGGTATCCTTCATGAGAGAGGATATAAGGTGAGGCTCGTAAATATGAGGTTCTTACAGCCCCTTGATGAGACACTTATCAGCACTATAGCAACAGATTCAAGACTAATCGTTACTGTGGAAGACCATTACATACATGGAGGCCTCTACACAGCACTATGTGAGGTATTGCTCAGAAAGGGTATAGCAAAGAGTGTCTTACCGATTTGTCTACACAAGAAGTGGTTTGCGGCTGCACCATTAGAGGAGCTGCTCTCCTTTGAAGGTCTTAGAGGCAGGGATATAGCATCAAAAATCATCTCTATAGGAGGCATCAATGCCAAATAAGGTGTGTTTCAACGAGGACTATCCAGTAATCACCGAGTCAGAGGCCTTATATGCAAGGGCTATTGGTCTAATACCTGCATTCACTCAGACCCTTGCAAAGGGGCCAACACAGTTTGTCAAGGGTGTGGCACCAATCTACCTCCGTAACGGCAGCGGTTGTCGTGTATGGGATGTGGACGGCAATGAGTACATTGATTATGTAATGGGTGTGGGTCCCATATCCCTTGGCTACTGTTACGAGACTGTAGATAGGGCTATCAGAGAGCAACTCCAGAAGGGCATAAGCTTTTCGCTCGTTCATCCCCTTGAGGTAGAGGTCGCAGAGCTATTAAGGAATATTATCCCCAATGCAGACTCCGTCAGATACAGTAAGACCGGTGCAGATGTAACCAGCGCAGCCGTAAGGCTTGCGAGGGCCTATACAGGCAGAGAAAAGGTCCTATGTTGTGGTTATCACGGCTGGCATGATTGGTATATAGGCTCTACATCGCGAGGGTTAGGCGTGCCAGAGGCTGTAAAGGAATTAGTTAGCACCTTTGAGTACAACGATATAGACTCCTTGCTTGACCAGATTGATGTTGATACGGCCTGTGTGATCATGGAGCCGTTCCTATTTCAATTTCCTGAAGATGGTTTTCTACAGGAGGTCCGTAGCATTTGTAATAAAAGCGGGGCCCTACTGATCTTTGATGAGATGTGGACAGGCTTTAGGCTCGCCATTGGTGGAGCCCAATCGTATTTTAAGGTAGATGCAGACATCGCATGTTTTTCAAAGGCCATTGCCAATGGTATGCCTCTGTCGGTCATTACAGGCAAAAGAGATGTGATGCAGTTACTTGAAGAGGATGTCTTCTTTTATACAACCTTCGGTGGAGAGACCCTATCACTGGCAGCTGCAAAGGCAACGATTATTGAACTGATTGACAAAAGGGTCCCCCAGTATCTTGACAATATTGGTTCAAGACTCAGGGACGGATACAACGACATTGCCGATGCCTTAGATATGCCCTACACAAGATGCATAGGTGCGGGCTGTAGGACTATGGTCACCTTTGATAGCAGTGCGGGCGATCCGCTTTATCTCAAGAGTCTGATGCAGCAGCTACTCATCAAAAAGGGCATCCTGTGGTCTGGCTTTCACAATCTCTCTTACTCCCATAAGGATGAAGACATTGACTACACCCTTAAGGCCTATAGATCGGTCTTGTCGGAGCTAAAAGAGGCAGTTGACACCGGGACTGTCGCAGAAAGACTCCTTGGCGAACCCCTCCAACCAGTCTTCAGAAAGACTATAGTGCAAAGCCCATCAATGGTTATGAGGAGAACCAATTAATGGACCCCTTTTCACTAAAGGGTAAGGTTGCATTAGTAACAGGGGCAGGCGGACTACTTGGTACTGAACATGTCATTGCCCTCTCTGAGGCAGGCGCATCGGTGGCTGCCTGTGACATTGATTACGATAAGGCTGCAAAGGCCATTTACAACATCACTACACCGGGTATGGCCTTTCAGATGGACATATCCTCAAAGGATTCCATAAAGAATGCCTTTGAGAAGATACTCCACATCTTCGGCACCGTAGATATACTTGTCAACAACGCAGCCATAGACGACAAGTTTTGCAGCAATAGCGAGGCCATTAAAATGACCGCCTTTGAAAACTATCCCCTTGAGTGGTGGCAACGGAGTCTTGATGTAAACCTCACAGGCATGTTTTTGTGCTCTCAAACCATTGGCAGCCATATGGCCCAAAAGGGATACGGTAGCATAATAAATATTGCCTCCACCTATGGCGTAGTTGCCCCTGACCAGAGACTTTACTGCGATGAAAGGGGCAAACAACTCTTCTACAAATCACCAGTCTATCCAACTACAAAGGGTGCAGTTATTGCCTTTACAAGGTATCTTGCTGCCTATTGGGGTCAAAGGGGCGTAAGGGTCAACTGCCTTTCACCTGGAGGGGTTGAAAATGGACAGGATGACACCTTTGTGGGGCGTTATTCAGCAAGGACAATACTCAATAGGATGGCAAGGCCTCATGAGTATAGGGGGGCCATAGTCTTTCTTGCCTCAGATGCTTCCAGCTATATGACAGGGGCAAACCTGATCGTAGATGGTGGGTGGACTGCAATATGAACATTGTCAGCCGAGATGTCTTTTATAGGGCCTCTAAGATAAAGCTCCTCATAAGCGATGTAGATGGTGTGCTCACCGACACAGGGGTTTACTATGACGAAAAGGGCGATGCCCTGCGTAGGTTTTCTCTAAGAGACGGTATGGGGATTGAGAGGCTTAGGCTATTGGCTGATGTGGAAACCATACTCCTATCAGGCGAAGACTCACCCTCAATAAAGAAGAGGGCTGAAAAACTTGGTATCACAGAATACCATTTGGGTATCAGAGACAAATTACCTACAGTCAGGGCAATTATACAAAAAAGGGGGCTATCACCCGAAGAGGTAGCCTACATAGGCGATGACCTCAATGATATAGAGGCCATGGCAGAGGTGGGTCTTAGGGCCTGCCCTGCCGATGCCTACGAGGTCCTTTTAGGCTATTGCGACTATGTTTGCAGTAATAAAGGCGGTTTTGGTGCCTTTAGGGAGTTTGCAGAATTGATAATTTGTGCAAAAAAGGAGGGAAAAGGTGAAAAGACAGGTAAGGGTTGGTAAGAGGATAATAGGATATGGAGAGCCGGTGTATGTAATAGCCGAGATAGGCATAAACCATAACGGTTCTCTTGAGATCGCCAAAAAGATGATTGATGGTGCGGTGTTTGCGGGTTGTGATGCCGTGAAGTTTCAGAAAAGGACACCAGAGCTCTGCGTTCCCAAAGACCAGTGGTATATTGAACGAGACACCCCTTGGGGGAGGATGACCTACATTGACTACAGGCATAGGATGGAGTTTGGTCTTAAGGAGTATGAAGAGATAGATGCCTACTGTAAGCAGAAGGGCATTGACTGGTTTGCATCCTGCTGGGATGAGGAGGCACTGAATTTTATTGAACAGTTTGAGCCCCCTATGCATAAGCTCCCATCAGCAGCCCTTACGGACCACGACCTACTGAAGGCAGCCAGACACACAGGCAGGCCTTTGATGATATCTACTGGGATGTCAACACTTCAGGATATTGAAGAGGCGGTAAACAAGGTAGGTGTCATAGACCTACTGATTGCCCACTCAACCTCTGCCTATCCATGCAATATCAATGAGCTGAATCTTAGGATGATCCAGACCCTAATGGAACTCTATCCTACCGTCCCAATTGGCTACTCTGGACACGAGGTAGGGCTTGCACCTACCCTCGGTGCAGTGGCTATTGGCGCATCCTTTATAGAAAGACACATAACACTTGATAGGGCGATGTGGGGCACAGATCAGGCAGCCTCAGTGGAGATAATGGGTATGCACCAGCTCATTAGAAACCTTAGAGACATTGAACATTCCTTAGGTGATGGTATAAAGCGGATATATCCTAGTGAGATACCAGTTATGCAGAAACTCAGGAGGGTCAACTCTACTGTTTCTGTGTCTTAGCAATGCACTGGGTCTTTCTTATATTAGCCAGTGCCTTTGAAATAGGATGGGTCTTTAGCCTCAAGGCCACAGAGGGCTTTACGAGATTTACCCCCATAATCTTTTATGCCTGCTGTGGCCTTGGGGCGGCCTTCTTTCTCTCTCAGGCCATGAGGGCAATCCCTACTGGAACTGCCTATGCAATCTGGGTGGGTTTAGCAATAGCAGGCAGCAATCTCATCACAATAGCCTTTCTTGACGAACCCCTTAAATTATCAAAGCTGCTCTTTATAGCACTTATCCTAATAGGCGTTGTAGGTCTGAAGGTTACATAGGTTTTTTTCAAAACAACGAAAAAAACGAGACAATTAGAATACTTTTTTATGCCGACTCGGCCTTTTGTTCATATATAAGCAGGGGCTTTTCGTTATTGCTTACTGTATCCTCATTTATTATGCATTCCACTATGCCTGCCTTTGAGGGCACATCATACATAACATCAAGCATGATCTCCTCAAGTATTGCCCTTAAACCACGGGCACCTGCCTTCCTACTCATGGCCTTCTTTGCAATAGCCTCAATGGCTGGTTCAGTAAACTTGAGATTCACCTTGTCAAAGGAAAGGAGCTTCTGATACTGCTTTATTAGGGCATTCTTTGGCTCTGTCAATATCTTAATCAGAGCCTGTTCATCAAGGTCCTCAAGGGTCGCAATCACAGGCATCCTGCCTACAAACTCAGGGATTAGGCCGTATTTTATCAGATCCTCTGGTTCTACCTGTTTAAGGATCTTCTCTCTCCTTTGCTCCTTTGATCCACGAAGGTCCTGTCCAAAGCCAATAGTGGACCTTCCGATCCTCTTTTCAATAATCGCCTCAAGACCTACAAAAGCCCCACCACATATAAAGAGGATGTTCTTTGTATCCATCTGTATATATTCCTGATGGGGATGTTTCCTGCCCCCCTGTGGTGGTATATTGGCTACAGTACCCTCAATGATCTTTAACAAGGCCTGTTGCACACCCTCACCAGAGACATCCCTCGTAATAGAGGGGCTGTCTGCCTTTCTGCTTATCTTATCAATCTCGTCTATATATATAATCCCTCGTTGAGCCTTTTCGGTATCATAGTCGGCGGCCTGAAGCAGCTTTACCAGCACATTCTCCACATCTTCACCCACATAACCTGCCTCTGTGAGTGTGGTTGCATCGGCAATGGTAAAGGGCACATCAAGCATCCTTGCAAGGGTCTGGGCAAGTAGTGTCTTGCCTGTGCCTGTAGGACCAATGAGGAGTATATTGCTCTTTTGGAGCTCTACATCAGACTTGGCATTGAAGTTTATCCTCTTGTAATGGTTGTGCACCGCCACCGAAAGTATCTTTTTGGCCCTCTCCTGCCCTATAACATAGTCATTCAAAAAATCGTGTATCTCTTTGGGAGAGGGGAGTTTATTATAGGCCTTTTTGGCCTGAAAGTTGACTTCCTCCATCAGTATATCGTTACAGAGATTCACACATTCATCACATATATACACCCCTGGACCAGCTATGAGTTTTTTTACATCCCTCTGTTCCTTATCGCAGAAGGAGCATCTAAGCACTATCTCTGAAACCTTTCTTGGCACAAGAAACCTCCAATTAGTTAGATTTACTTTTGCTGTCTTTAATCGTGGTTATAACATCATCAATAATCCCATAGGACTTTGCCTCCTCACTAGACATGAAAAAGTCCCTCTCTGCATCGGCCTGTATCCTCTCAATGGGCTGACCGGTATGTTTTGCCATGATATTATTGAGCGTCTCTTTTATCTTCAATATCTCTCGTGCATGGATCTCAATGTCTGTGGCCTGTCCATAGAACCCCCCCATTGGTTGGTGTATCATTACACGGGAATGGGGCAGAGCAAACCTCTTGCCTCTTGTGCCTGCAGCAAGTAGCAAGGCGCCAAAACTGGCAGCCTGTCCAATACAGTAGGTTGCAATAGAGGGCTTGAGGTACTGCATGGTATCATAAATAGCGAGCCCCGCAGTAACTGAGCCACCAGGCGAATTGATATACATATGGATATCCTTATCAGGGTCTTCGGTCTGCAAAAATAGCAGTTGTGCAACCACCACATTGGCTACATTGTCGTCAATGGCAGTGCCAATAAAGATAATCCTGTCCTTTAATAGCCTTGAATAAATATCATAGGCCCTTTCTGTACGACCAGTCTGTTCTATAACTATCGGAACTATACTCATTGTGCCTCCTTCTGAAGATCCTCTGAGATGAGGTTATCGGAGTTTTTAATAACTGCACAATCAAGCAGCCTTTTAAACACACTTTTTGTATAAACCCTATTGTGTATCCGTATCAATGAGCCATCTTTTTCCATATAATACCTTAGCAAATCCTCAGGTGCCACATTAAACTGACTTGCAGTGCTGTAGAGTTCTCTCTCCACTTCCTCCTTTGTTACCTCAATACCCTCTTGTTTACCAATCAAGTCAAGGAGTATCCAGATTTTGACATTCTTCTTAGCCAATGGAAGCAATTCCCTTCTCAGCTCTTCCTCGCTTCTGGTCTCTTTTTCTGTAGCCTTATACTCATCAATCAACGAGACCAGCTCGTTTTCAAGAAGGCTCTCAGGGAGTTCAAAGTCATGGGTCTCATCTAGCCTTTCCAAAATCTGGCCAATCTTCTCATTATTGGCCTCATTTGTCCTCGTTATCCTTAGTATCTCCCTTGTCCTTTCTCTAAGTTTTTCCATGTTCTCAAACCCTACATCCTTTGCAAACTCATCGTCTATGGGTGGGGCTACAAGCCTTTTTACAGAAGTAATCGTAATTGAGAGTGTGCCTTTTAGGCCATTGAGTTGTAGATCGGACCTGTCTGTAAAATCCGCCTCCACCTCAAAGGTATCGTTGACAGTCTTACCAACAAAGGCCCTGTTGAAATCCTCTGGAAATGGGCTTAAAGGGCCTACCTTAATTACAACATCCCTCTTCTGCCCACTTTGAGAATAACAATCAAAGGTTACAAGGTCTCCTTCACGGACCTCATCCTCTGCTATCTCGTAGTTAGCCTTATCATTGGCAACGGCCTCAAGGACCCTCTGGACATCTTCTTCGGTCACAACCACAGGCACCTCCTCAATCTCAATCCCCTTGTAATTCAGAGGTTCTACCTCAGGTCTTACATCAAGCCTTACCTTCATTGTAATTGGTGAGTTTTTTTTGTATTCAATTTCCTCCTCTAACTCGGGTGGCGACACGGGGACAAGACCTGACTCCTTGATTGACTGCTTGTAGGCCTCTGGCACAATCCTCTCAAGCACCTCAGCCAATATAGCATCACCGAACCTCTTGACAATTAGGCCTATTGGGACCTTGCCAGGCCTAAAACCAGGTATCCTTGCCTCTGCCTGTGCCAAACTATAGGCCTTTTGCATCTCTCTCTCTATTTCTTCGGCAGGTATCTCAATAAGGAGACGCTTCTTAGTTGAGGAGATATCTTCCACAGACCTTAACAATTTATCCTCCTTACTATTTTAATTTGGGAGTGTATATTTAAAACAATTTTTTTGTCAAACCAAATCTGATAAGCAGAGTCTCCTAACCCCATTTCAAAAGACTGCCTAAAGAGGACACTTATAAGTATGGCTCAGCAAAAATTACAGTCATAAAACTGATTTTCAGGGAGGTCAAGATTGTCCTGCTAATCTCGGTGTTAAAACCTTTTGCAGCGAGATTCGTGATGTGCCTTTTTAATTTATCCAACTGAAGTCTTATAACTGTTCAATCTTTGCACACATGTTCAAGAATTGGACAAGTTGGGCAATATAATTTCTTAGTAATTCAATGAAATAAAACAGGCATGGCTATTGCTGGCTCTTGTCTATTCTAATTACCTAAATGAAGGAGGGTTCTTATGGCAAAGAAGTATGCATTGCTTGTTGACCTGAGAAAGTGCGTAGGCTGCACATCCTGTCAGGTGAGCTGCAAGATGGAAAACAAGGCGCCATTGGGGAACTTCAGGTCAAAGGTGGATATTGCCGATGTGGGCGATTTTCCTAAACCTAAGCGATATTATTTCCCAAAGATCTGCAACCAATGCGACGAGGCACCCTGCGTGTTGCCCTGTCCCACAAAGGCAACTTACAAGGACAAAAATGGTGTGGTAATGGTAAACAGAGACTTATGTATTGGCTGCGGTAGGTGTGTGTCTGCATGTCCTTACGGGGCAAGGTATCTCCACCCTTATATCGTTGTCAAGAACGACCCTGCAAAGTACGCAAAGGATGTCAAAGAGGTAAGGGGCAAGAAGGCGGAGGACCTAAGGGTTGTAGATAAGTGTGATTTCTGTAGCCACAGACTTGCAGCAGGCATTGAAGAGCCAGCCTGCGTGCGTAACTGTATGGGAAGGGCAAGGGTCTTTGGTGATCTGAACGACCAAAACAGTGAGATATCTAAGGCAGTCAAGGCCCTAAAACCTGATGTATGGCATCCAGAATACGGCACAAAACCTCTGGTATTTATCTTAGCACCTGAGAAAGAGGTCTTTAGGGCCGCTGATGGCAATATAAACATATAGGAGGCACATCTATGGAGATTACGAGACGGTCACTACTGAAATATGCTGGTGTCTTAGGTGGTCTTGCTGCACTTCAAAAGAGCGGACTTATGTCTCTTAAACACTTGTCCCCAGCTGAGGCAGAGGCAGTAGAGAAGGCAATGGGACAATACGAGGTAAAGTATAGTGCAGACTGCATGTGCCCAAGCGAGTGTGGGCTTGAGTTTTGGGTAAAGGACGGGAAGGTGCACAAGATATATGGCAATCCCCATGTGCCCTTTAATGATGGTATTGTCTGTGCAAAGGGCGCCTCTGGTATCCAGCTCATATACTCCCCTGATAGGCTCAAATACCCAATGATTAGAACCGGAGAAAGAGGGTCAGGCAAGTTTAAAAGGGTATCTTGGAATGAGGCGATTGACTACATTGGAAAAAAGCTTATTGAGATCAAGAAAAAGTATGGACCTGAGTCCGTTATTATGGACACGGGAGATGTTACAGATAGGGACCAGTACTGGCGTTTGTTTTTAGCCTACGGCACGCCCAATGTTGTAGAACACGGTTCTATATGCGACACTCCAAGGAGACATGGTCCAAAATTGATAGTTGGTGGGAAGCGTTGGGAGCCCGATATAATGAGGCCTGTCTATGTTAGACAACCCGATGGTAGCCTCAAGAAGGACATGTCCTATAAGACAAAACTAATTATCTACTGCGGATGGAATCCATTTGTAGCAACAAGGATTATGTATGAAAACAGGGGCACCGTAGGGGCAAGGGTTGAAAACGGTTGCAAGTTCTTTGTGATAGACCCGAGCTACTCAAACACCGCATCACTTGCAGACAAGTGGGTGGCACCAAGACCGGGCACAGACAACGACATATTTGCCGCCATGCTCAGATACATCCTTGAAAACGACAATCAGAACGACCCTAAAAAGAAATACATTGACTGGGGTTTTAAGAAATACTCAAAAGGTTGGGACGACTTTGAGAAGGCCTTTAAGTCCTGGTGGAATAAGAAAGACCCTATTAATGGCCTTGACTACTTCAGCGTTGAATGGGCCGCAGAGAGGGCAGGCATATCAAAGGATGATATTATTGAATTAGCCCACACCTTCGGGATAACCAAACCAGCAGCCCTTGTATGGGGCATGCAGTCTCCAGGCCACCACTACAATGGCTATTGTGGCTCTATCCTCGGCGTTGCTTTAAATGTAATTACAGGCAACTTTGACGCACCAGGCGGCATCATTGACACCGAGATAATGAAGTGGAGTAAAGGAGGCAAGGGAAGGCTCTTTTCATGGGTAGAGAACAAAAACTTCCTTGACAGGGTTGTTAAACGCACTATTGATGGCAAAGAGGTAGAGGGCAAGCAGTCTGAGCTAAACAAAGACCATTATGGCAGTAAGTATCCTGCGGCATGGGACGATGTGGTAGGTGACTATCCAGAGTTCTTTGAGGGCAAGGAGGTTCAGATCAGATACGGCCCCTTCAGAGGGTATAAATATCCTATTAAGGCCTATATCTTGAGGACTGGTAACAGCGTTATCAGCGGCTCTGCCACATGGAAATGGCGCGAGGCAATGACTGCTAAGGATACAAAGGGCAACTACAAGTTGGAACTCTCGGTCTTCATAGACACCCTTAACCTTGAGAGTGCACTTTATGCCGATGTGATACTGCCCGAGGCAAGCTACGCCGAGAGGGTAAGCTGGTCTGACATCTATCCCCCAATGCCCTTAGGCTACTTAAGAGATGCGGTCATTAAGCCCATGCACGAGTCCAAGAACCCAACAGAGATCATGAACCTAATTGCAAAGAAGCTCTATGACCTTGGCGACAAGGACATAAAGCCTGGCGACTTCTGGGAGAGGTACAAAGACGAAGACACCTTTGCAACTGACCTCATCCTCGGCACACCAGGCAAACCCAACATTGGCACCCCCCTACCCTATCCGCAGTATCCAGAAGGCTATATACTTAGGGGAACCCCTGAGTCCCTTGAAAAGGGCAATGTGAAGATAGATCACCAGAAAAAAGAGGTCGTAGGTGAACAGGTTACCCCTGCTTGGCTTAGAAAGAATCACGGCGTTGCTATATGGCCAATGAGTTGGTATCGTTACAAGTGGACTACAAAGGACGAGCCCCACAAGATATGGCCACCTACAGACTCTAAGCTCATTGAGTTTGTTTGGGATTACAAAGATGGAGACAACAGAAAGGGTAGATACTCCAAGTATAATGTCTTGATTGAAAAGGCGGGCGGTGAGGCACCAGAGGGGATTAAAAAGATAGGATTCAACAAGTTCCCTGAGACCTTCTACTGGTTTGAGACCGTATGGAATCCTTACACCAACCCTGAGTATAAGAAGTATGCTAAAGACTATCCATTCCAACTTATTACGGGCAGGATCCACCACGCCATGACAGGCACACAGATGGTACCTTGGCTGGGTGAGATAAAGGCAGAGGGTCTCTGGCAACCATTGAACGAGGAGTTTGAGGCAGAGATCCCAGAAGGCATGCCTGCAGGTAATGACCCTATGAAGACCGTAAAGAGGCGGTTCAAGAAAAACACCTTTTCGGTGGGCACCATATGGATGAACAGCGAAGACGCCAAGAGGTTGGGCCTCAAGACTGGAGACCTCGTGATAGCAGAAAACCCGCTCGGAAAGTCCACAAAGGGCAAGGTCTTTGTCTCAGGAGGCATAAGGCCTGGTGTGGTAAAGATAGCCTTTGGCTCAGGTGGTAGGTTTAGTCCAGGTTTAGGTGTTGCATACAAAAGCAAAGACTATACACCTGATTGTAACAATCTGATAGACCCCAATGCCCTGAGCCCGATCATGGGTCAGAGCGCCTATGCGGATATGATCATAAGGATCAAAAAGGCGTAGGATTTAGGGGAACATGATAGTTGTAATAATAGGCCCTAAAAAACCCCCTCCTCCCAAAAGGCAACTGCAAGTCTGTATCCTGGCAGGCTTGAAGCCTATGCTACTGAGATAGCAATAAAAAAGACAAAGGTGAGGATTAGCCCCAACAGGCTAATCCTCATTATTTTTGAGTGTCTTAAGGACAGACACTACCTTATCCAGCCTGCCCATACGGGGTTCCCATTGGCGTCTCTAAGGACTATAACAGTATCACCCTTCATGAGTTCTGCAGCGATGACTGTCGGTGCGTTAGAAAAGGTCACCTTTGATCCCTTTACCTAAAATTGAAGGAAGCAAGCCAGACCCTACCTTTCTTCTTCGGGTGATTTTCAGTATTGGATTTTAGACGGAGCACTTTTCGTTATTTCAGAGAGTTGTTCAAGGTCTATTTCAGGCTGAACCGTAAACAATTTCTCATTTTTGAACTCTGCCTCAAAGGTGTCTTCATTGATGAGGAATGTAACAAAAATCTCTGACCTTGATAAACCAAACCTTTCTGCTAATTTCGCTGAAAATTGCGCAACCCTCCATGTGTGACCACCCGTGTATGCATCACGGGCCTCAATCACTGAGCCTAAAATTAGCAAAGATTTCAAAAGGCCTTTATCTACTTCAATTTTCATTGCAACCTCTTATTTGATGAGACATTTTATTATACTAATCCTCCCCATTGTCAAGACAAAAAGGGACCCAAAAACAGAGATAAAAGATTGTTCACCCAGTAAAACCCCCTCCCATCGCGGGAGTGGGTGAGGGGGAGGGGTAACCTCTATGGTGAACTATTCACCCTATCCCTATCTCTCTCCCAACAAGGGAGAGGGAACAGTTTTAGAATTTCTAAATCGGGTGGTATTGGGGACTTGACATATTACTTTTTTTGTTCTAAAGTTACTGTTACAAAAAGTAATATCCTAAAGGAGGGATTTATGAAGGAAGAGAGCCTCTTTGATTCGCTCCTCAGAAGAGGGGTCTCAAGAAGGGACTTCATGAAGTTCTGCACCTCCATGGCGGCAACCCTGGCGCTCCCATCGGCATTTTCTGCACAGATCGCAGAGGCCCTTGAGAAGAAACAGAAGCCCTATGTAGTGTGGCTTGAATTCTCAGACTGTGCTGGTGACTCTGAAGCGATCCTGAGGTCCTCAAGGCCCACAATCGGTCAACTCGTGCTTGATGTGATCTCCTTAGAGTATCACGAGACCATTATGGCGCCATCAGGACACAATGCAGAGAAGTCGCTTCACGATGTGGTCAAAAACCACAAGGGCAAGTATATTGCAATCGTTGAGGGGGCCATCCCTATGAAAGATGGTGGTGTATATTGCACAATAGCAGGCAGGACCGCCCTTGAGATTGCAAAAGAGGTATGTGGCAATGCAATGGCTACCCTTGCTGTGGGCTCCTGTGCAAGCTTTGGTGGTGTAGCAGCAGCAAAGCCAAATCCTACACAGTGTGTAGGCCTTAAAGAGGCCGTGCCTTCTGCCACTGTGGTAAACCTCCCGGGCTGCCCAGTAAATCCAGAGAATGTAACGGCTACCGTTGTCCATTTCCTTACCTTTGGCACTCTCCCTGCCCTTGATAAAAACCACCGCCCACTGTTCGCCTATGGCAAGAGGATCCATGACAACTGTGAGAGGAGGCCACACTTTGACGCTGGTCAGTTTGTCCAAAAGTGGGGTGATGAAGGACACAGGCTTGGCTGGTGTCTGTATGAGGTTGGCTGCAAAGGACCACAGTCCTATATGAATTGCCCGACCATAAGGTTTAACGAGGGCACGAGTTGGCCTGTGATGGCAGGTCATCCATGCTTTGCCTGTGGAATGCCACAGAGTTGGGATGCACTTGGGCCAATATATAGCAGGCTGCCTAATGTGCCAGGTGCAAGCTATCAGGCAACGGCAGATAAGGTCGGTGTGGCAGTAGTTGGTGCAGCAGCCGCTGGTGTGGCTGCCCATGCAATCATCAGGGCCTCAACATCAAAAGGAAAACAAGAAAACAAATAAAACGCCAATAAAAGGAGGTTTACTTCATGGCAAAGATAGCAATAGACCCAGTAACAAGAATAGAAGGCCACCTCAGAATAGAAGTGGAGATAGATGGTGGCAAGGTGAAGGATGCCTGGGCCTCTGGAACCATGTGGAGAGGCTTGGAGTTGATTGTCAAAAATAGGGATCCAAGAGAGGTATGGGCCATACTGTCCCGTATATGAGGGGTCTGAACAACGGTTCATTCAACCAGCTCCGTGAGAGCTGTAGAAAACGCACTTGGCATTACAATCCCTGAAAATGCGAGGATTATAAGGAACCTCATCTCAGGCATACAGTATGTGCAAGACCATGTGATACATTTTTATCACCTCCACGCCCTTGACTGGGTAGATGTTACAGGAGCCCTTAAGGCAGACCCTGCAAAGACGGCTGCCCTTGCACAGACTATTTCAGATTGGCCAAACAGTTCGCCTACCTATTTTAAGGCAGTTCAGGGCAAGGTAAAGGCCCTTGTAGAGAGCGGTCAGCTTGGCATATTTTCAAACGGTTATTGGGGACACCCAGCATATAAGTTACCACCAGAGGCCAATCTGATGGCAGTGGCACATTACCTTGAGGCCCTTGAATGGCAAAAAGATGTAATAAGGATGCAGGCCTATTTAGGTGCAAAGAATCCCCATCCACAGACCTTTCTTGTAGGCGGTATGTCAATGCCTGTGGACCCAAATAGCCAGAATGCGATTAATGCAGGCTCGCTACAGTTTATGCTTGATTTGGCAAAAAAGGCCCATGACTTTGTGGCAAAGGTCTATATACCTGACCTCCTTGCAGTGGCAAGCTTTTATAAGGAGTGGGCTTCAATTGGCGGTGGTGTGCCCAACTATCTATCTTATGGCGAGTTTCAGCTAGACACAAAGAGCAATACCACTAACTGTTGGCTACCAGCAGGCTTTATCCGTAACCGTGACCTCAGCAAGGTAGAACCTGTGGATCACAAGAAAGTAACAGAAGATGTGGCACATGCATGGTACAAGTACAGCGACGACGATAATAAGGCAAAGCATCCGTGGGAGGGTGAGTCAACACCAAACTATACAGGACCTAAGCCTCCATACGAGTTTCTTGAGACCTCAAAGAAGTACTCTTGGGTGAAGGCAATAAGATACGATGGCCTATCCACAGAGGTCGGCCCCCTTTCAAGGATGCTCGTGGCCTATGCTAGTGGACACAAGAGGGTTAAGGAAGTGGTTGATATGGTGCTTGGCAAGCTTGGTGTTGGCCCTGCTGCCCTATTTTCTACCTTGGGTCGCACCGCTGCAAGGGGTATTGAGACACTTGTGACCGCTGAGATGCTCCCTATCTGGATAAACGAACTTGCAGCAAACATGAAGAAGGGGGATTTAAAGATCCACAACGGAGAGAAGTGGGAACCTTCTACATGGCCTCAAGAGGCAAAAGGCTACGGTTTCCATGAGGCGCCAAGGGGATCCCTATGCCACTGGGTGGTAATCAAAGACAAAAAGGTTGCCAACTACCAGTGTGTAGTGCCTGGCGGTTGGAACTCGGCCCCGAGGGATGCAAAGGGACAGAGAGGCCCCTTTGAGGAGTCGCTTATTGGGACGCCTGTGGCCGACCCAAAGAAGCCTATTGAGATACTGCGGACAATACATTCCTTTGATCCATGCATGGCCTGTGCAATACACATTGTTGACAAGGAAGGTAACGAGTTAATCAAGGTTAGGGCAAAATAAGGAGGCTACAAAATGGCGCGAGAATATATCTGGGAAGTGCCTGTAAGGGTAACGCACTGGGTAAATGTGTTGAGCATCCTTGCCCTCTCAATCACCGGACTGTATATAGGTGATCCTTATGCACAGGGTGCTGACGAACACTCAATGCTCATGGGCAAGATGAGGTTCTTGCACTTTCTCTTTGCCTATCTGTTTATAGCAAGCCTGATTGTGAGGGTTTACTGGTGGTTTGTGGGCAACAGTTATGCCCGACTTGACCAGTTTATCCCTGTAAGTGGTGATAGATGGAAAAACCTGATTGATACCGCCCTCTTTTATGGTTTTATGAAAAAGGAGCTGCCCCACTCGCCCGGACATACAGGGCTTGCAGGGCTCACCTACTTCTTCCTCTTTATACTATTTGTGGTAGAGATAATGACAGGTTTTGCCCTTTACTCACAGAGCCATTCAGGAGGGGCGATATGGACAGCACTTGGAGGGTGGCTGATACCTGTGCTCGGTCAGGGTATGGTCCGTTTTATACACCATGTGATTATGTGGCTCATTGCGGTCTTTGTCATAATACATGTGTATATCTCAGTACATAATCACATAATTGAAAAGAACGGTCTCATCTTTTCAATATTTAATGGTTATAAGGACTTTCAGGGCAGGCATTGAAAACGCTCTTAATAGGTCTTGGTAATCTAATTATGGGTGATGAAGGTATCGGGGTCCAAGCAATAAACGCCATAAGACAAAGGTATTCCTTTGAGCCCCCTGTAGAGGTAGTAGATGGCGGAACACTGGGCCTCGACCTCCTTTCATACTTTGAACAGAGAGACGCAGTAGTAATAGTGGATGCAGTAAATTTTGGTAAAGAACCAGGCTATATAGGCCTCCTAAGGGACGATGAGGTCCCTGCTCAGATCAATACCAAATTGACGGTACATCACATTGGCCTGAGCGATATCTTATCGTCCCTAAAACTACTGGGCAAGAGCCCTAAAAGGATTACCCTTGTGGGTATCCAGCCCGAGTCAATAGAATTCTCCCTCAACCTCAGTAGTACCTTAAAGGCAAGGTTTCAAGAACTTATAGAGACCACAATAAAGGAGATAGAGGAGATGGGTCACAGATGTGTCTTGCAATTCCCTCAAAGATAATAAGCATTGATAACTTAATGGCCACCGTTGATGTCTATGGGGCAAGAAGGGATGTTAGCCTCATGCTCTTGCCTGAGGAGGCCAGAGTGGGCGAGTATGTGCTTGTCCATGCAGGTTTTGCCCTACAGAAGATAGACGAGGAGGCCGCCCTTCAATCCCTTAACCTCCTCAGGGAGTACGAAGAGTTGCTCCTAAAGGAAGAAGAGCACTGCAATTTTTGACTGAAGGCTCAAGGCGAGTTCTACTATAATCAACTATAATTTCTGGTTGAAGACCAAACTGTAGTTAGTCTTTACAATTTTGTAGGGGCTGTTTTAAACTCTACTATCCTATGGGTAAAGCTCTTCGTAATACCTTTGAACTAACTGCACTATATGAGATAAGCAAGATCCTTAGTTCCTCTTTGAATCTTCAAACTAACCTTAGGGGTGTTATGAAGATCCTCGCCGAATATCTTGATATGAATAGGGGGACTGTTGCCCTAAGGGAAGACCAGGAGGTAAAGATCGTCTCTGCCTATGGCATGTCTGAAGAAGAGATAAAGAGGGGCAGGTATAAGTTAGGTGAGGGCATTATAGGAAAGGTGGCAAGGCATGGCTCTCCCATAGTCGTCCCAAACATAGTTAATGAACCCTACTTTTTGAATAAGACAGGGGCAAGAAATAGGATAAAAAAGGGGGGCGATATTGCCTTTTTATGTGTCCCGATCAAGTTCAAAAGTGAGGTCCTCGGTGTGCTGAGCGTTGATAAGACCCTTGGCCAAAAGGGTAAGTCCTTTGAGGAAGACCTCCGTTTATTGAAGATAATAGCCTCTCTGATTGCCCATTCCATAAAGCTTAACCAACAGTTAGAATTAGAGCGTCAGACCTTTAATGAGGAAAAGGAAGAACTCAGACAACAACTAAGGGGCAGATACCATGTGCAAAACCTAATTGGAAATTCCGACAAGATGCAGGAGGTCTTTGAGGCCATTCATCGTGTGGCCCCCTCAAAGGCAAATGTGCTCCTCATGGGAGAAAGTGGTACTGGCAAGGAGCTTGTAGCAAAGGCTATACACTACATGAGTCAAAGGGCAAAGGGGCCCTTTGTCAAGTTTAACTGTGCCTCTATACCTGAGGGTTTACTTGAGTCTGAACTCTTTGGCCATGAAAAGGGTGCCTTTACAGGTGCTACAAGTTTAAGGAAGGGGAGATTTGAATTGGCCCATGGAGGGACCATTTTTTTAGACGAGATTGGCGATCTGCCCTTAACCCTCCAACCAAAGCTCCTACGGGTATTGCAGGAGAGAGAATTTGAGCGAGTGGGTGGACAGAAGTCAATCAAGGTGGATGTGAGACTCCTTGCTGCCACCAGTAGGGACCTTGAGAAACTTGTCTCTGAGGGCCTCTTTCGTGAGGACCTCTATTACAGACTAAATGTGATACCGATCTTTTTGCCATCTCTACGAGACAGAAGAGAAGACATACCAATCCTGATAGAACACTTTTTAAGGAGGTTTAATAAGGAAAACAAAAAAGAGACCACACTTTCAAAGGATGCCTTGAGTCTATTAACCTCCTATGAATGGCCGGGCAATGTAAGGGAACTGGAAAATACGATTGAGCGGCTCGTGGTTATGGCAAAAGGAAAGACCATAGAGACAGAGGACCTCCCTCTTGGCATAAGAGAGCAATATCTAAAAAGCAAATACAAGGGCTTTAACAGAGAGGCCTTACCAATGACGATTGAGGAGATTGAAAAGACCCGCATCATATCAGCCCTGCAACACTGTGGCTGGGTGCAATCAAGGGCCTCAAGGATGCTTGGCATAACCCCCCGTCAGATGGGCTACAAGATCAAGAAGTACAACATAGAAACAAAAAATGAAGATGCTCAATAGTGGGTAAGGTAATCGCAATAACTAACCAGAAAGGAGGGGTGGGCAAGACTACAACGGCACTAAACCTATCTGCCTCCCTTGCACTATCAGGGGAGAATGTACTGGTCATTGACTCAGATCCTCAGGGTAATCTCACAAGCGGGCTTGGGATCAAAAAAGAGCACCTCAAGAGGGGGCTCTATGAGGTTTACACAGGCAAAATCGGTATTGAGGATGCAATTGTCCCCTCTGAGATCCCCAATCTCTTTGTGCTACCTGCATCAATGGACCTCTTTGCCGCAGAGATTGAGCTCCTTGAGAGGTCTGATAGTCGTGAAAGGACCCTCCACAACCTGCTTACTCGGGTCAAAGACAATTCACGATACATCTTTATAGACTGTCCACCATCTTTTGGGCTATTGACTCTAAACGCCTTAGTGGCTTCGGAATCTGTACTTGTGCCTGTGCAATGTGAATACTTCGCTATGGAGGGCCTTAGTCTGCTTATTAAGTTGCTCTGGAGGATAAGGGGAGGTTTCAATGAGACCCTTGACATGGAGGGGATACTGCTTACGATGTATAACAGACACCTTGCCCTTTCAAGACAGGTCTCTGAGGATATCCGCAGGGTCTTTAGGTCTAAGGTCTATGATACGGTAATACCGCGAAACATCGTCCTTGCAGAGGCGCCCAGTCATGGAAAACCAGCAGTGTTATACTCTCCAAATTCTTCAGGGGCTCAGGCCTATATTGCCCTTGCAAAGGAGATACTCAATGACCACAGGCTATTGTTCTGATGATACACGAATCTCTGTGACATCAGAAATTTTTATGAAAAAAGTAGACCCCATAGAGGGTAACACAAATAGGGCCGATGCGTGGAGGTGCGCATCTTAATCCCAAAGGAGAAATAGTTATGAAGCTCAACATCCTATTAGTCATGATCTCTATTTTGATGTCGCTTTTGGTGCACCAGACAGCCTTTGGCAGTGAGGTCTTTGAGGCACAGTCTATAGTAGCACCATTCGGTAAGGCTGGTAGTCATGAATCAGCAATAAAAAAGGACAAAGAAGATGCTGCCAAGGTCTTGAGATTAAACACCCCTATAGAGGCCTCTGAAACGGTTTCTCTCGTCCCATTAGACTACGAAAAGGAGATAGCAGCGGGTAAGATCAGAGGGTCAAGAAAAAAGGGCCTACAAATTGGGTTACATAGAGCGGTTAATGGCTTTGAGAAGGCACAGTGGAGGGTCTTCAAAGGTGACAATGGCATCTACAACTGGAGGATTGTGCTCCACTCACCAGGTGCACTATCTATAAGACCACACTTCAGTAAGTTTCCACTGGATCCCTCCTATAAGGTTTATGTTTATGGCTCAGGTGGTGTGGAGACCATAGAAGGACCCATAAATTGCAAAGATTCTTCAGAGGGCTGTTGGGGCCCTGTGGTGGCTGGTGAATATTTATACATAGAGGTTATACAAAACCTATGCGGCTCCACCCCCGACCAACCCGCCCCCGACCAACCCACCCCCACCCGCCCGACCTACACCACCCCCACCCGCCCGACCTACACCACCCCCACCCACCCGCCTCAAGGGAACCCTACCAGCCTGCCTCAAGGGGGTTCATCGGCCTGTCATAATGTAACGCCACCTGATTTAGTTGTAGATAAGATAAGCCATGACTTCAGAGATACCTTCTCAGAGGGGCTTATGGATCCACGGCTTCAAAAGTTTCTTAAAGAGGACAACTGCTACATTGATGTGACCTGTTACCCAGAGTGGAATAATGTAAGGACAGGTGTTGCAAGGATACGATATGAAAGAGAGGGCAGTACATATGTTTGCACCGGTGCCCTGTTATCTGATCAGGCTCAGACCTTCCGCAACTGGTTCTTAACAGCCCATCACTGCATTAGCAATAATACGGTAGCAAAAACCCTCATATCGTATTTTAATTACAGGACAAGCACATGCAACGGTACCCCACCAAACATCAATTTGGTTCCAAAGGTTTATGGCGCTACCTACCATATCGGTGCCTCAGCCGATACCCACAACGACTTTGCACTGCTTGAACTCTCAGGCAATCCACCATCAGGGACATACTATCTTGGATGGACTACCTCAGCCTTATATGGCGGTGAAGGTGTTACGGGCATACATCACCCTGATGGTTCTTACCAGAGGATATCCTTTGGCAATGAGAGCAACTCTTCCTCTGAAGGCCCTAACTGGTGGAGTGTAATATGGCATACGAGTTCTACAGATGGAGGCTCATCTGGTAGCCCCCTTTTTAATAGCAGAAAACAGATTGTAGGACAACTATATGGGGGGACTGCAAGCTGTAGTGATATGTCAGAACTTGATAGATATGGTAAGTTCAGTGTCTCCTGGTCCTTAGGACTTAATAACTACCTCAGTAGTAGTCCAATCAGCAGAAGCCCTGTCTATCGTTTTTTCAATACCGTAGCAGGTGGGCACTTCTTTACGGTCTCCGAGACCGAGAGGGACAATGTTTTAGCCAACTATAGACAGTTTAGATACGAGGGCACAGGATTCTTTGCCTATGCCCAGCAGGTAAGCGGTTCTGTGCCTGTCTATCGTTTTTTCAATACCGTAGCAGGTGGGCACTTCTTTACGATCTCCGAGACCGAGAGGGACAATGTTTTAGCCAACTATAGACAGTTTAGATACGAGGGCACAGGGTTCTTTGCCTATGCCCAGCAGGTAAGCGGTTCTGTGCCTGTCTATCGTTTTTTCAATACCGTAGCAGGTGGACACTTCTTTACGGTCTCCGAGACCGAGAGGGACTATGTTATCAATAACCTAAAGCAGTTTATTTACGAGGGAGTACGGTTTTATGCATTTACAACCCAATAATCACCAATCAGGACCTTCTCAACTGAAGAGTTACTGACCGATGCATGATCTAAAACACTTCCGCAATTAAATCTCTGACACTTCCAAAATTTATGACATCAGGCTTAGGAAAGGTTGACAAAGCACAATAAAATGCACTAAAGTGATATAAATTTAGACTTAAAAAATGGGGCTGTAGCTCAGTTGGGAGAGCGCTTGAATGGCATTCAAGAGGTCGTCGGTTCGATCCCGATCAGCTCCATAGTGAATTCTCATATTATTCTCAAGTCTTTTATATATCATTTGGTTTCCTATCCAATTGTTTATTACCGTTGAGACTGCTCTAAATCATGAGTGGATTACTTTACACATATTAGAACATGAGTAATGGCGTCCTTACTGCTTCAACTAAAGGAAGGGACAAAGTCTGGTAGCGGAGTTTGGTAATGTCTAAAGAGAAAAAATTGTTAACCTTCCATACTAAATCACCCTCTTACAAACTTTGGAATTATGCGTAAGGCCTTTGGCAGGACATGGTGGGGTAATGCCTGGGTAAAGGCGATGGAGAGGATTGACTATAACACCAATCGCCTTCCAAGGGGTAGGAAATATGCTAATAACGGCAGTGTGAAGTCAATAGAGATTAAAGATGGCCATGTCTTTGCAGCGGTTCAGGGTTCAAGACCAAAGCCGTATAGTATAAAAATTAAACTTAATGGATTTAATGACAGAGAGATCCAACAAATAAGGGATACAATAGGTTCAAATCCTGCAATTGCCTCCGAATTGGGCATCGGTAAGCTGCCTGAATCACTGCTCACAATCCTTGAAAGTGAGAAAATTCACGTCCTGCCCCAAAACTGGAAGGATATACATGCTGATTGTTCCTGCCCTGACTGGGCAAATCCATGCAAACACCTTGCTGCGGTTTATTACATTATTGCCAACGAGATAGATAAGGACCCCTTTCTCATATTCAATTTAAGGGGTATTTCCACAAAGACATTAGTAGAATCCGCTGGGCTCGCTGTTCAGGATGGTGATGTCCCAGAGCAGAGTGCAAATATCTTTATTCCTTATGACAAAATAGAGACCTCTAAATTTCAACCTCCCGATAAAGAACATCCCTTAGAACTTCCAGACCTCTCGTTTAGGCCTGTTGATTTAGATGTTATATTTTCCCTTTTACAAGATAACCCTTTGTTTTACAGGTCAGGGAATTTTAAGAGTATCCTCTTTGAGGCATACAAAAATACACTTAACGCCGTGGAGAAATTAGAGATTGATGAGGATATTAATCATAAGTTTTTTGGTGCAGACTTCTATCTAATTGCAAATGATGAGGGTTATGTATTTTTTGTATCACCGCCTGATTATGTCACCGATCAACTGCTTTCAGGGTGTACAAAGAAAAGGATCAATGCACCCACAATATCTCGTGATAGTGTGATACTGAAAAAGATAACAGGGATAGAGTGTGGTCATAAGGCCTCTATGATGACGAGACATGACAAAGAGGTTAGAAATACTATCTTTGACATATTCTTGAGCAGCCCAATTGACACAGGTATTGATCATAATTCTCCTTCGGCAAGATTCCTTAATATAGCCGCATCTGTAGCCCTCGCATTTATAAGATCAGTGTCCTTTATTCCTCAAGTAATAAAAGACCACAGCAATGGATTTTCTATAAGATATGTGCCTGTTGTGTATGACAAAAAGGCCAAATCAGCAGTGGATTATCTGAAGTCTATAATGCCCCTTAATTTTTGTTTTACAGGGGACGGTAGGCTCATGACAGCAGAAGGAGTTTATGAAATACTCTCTCTTATTATCACCTATATCTTCCATAAATATTGTGGAACCTACGGTTATGACAAGATTTGTGGACCTTTCTTTTACGGTCTTAATTACAAGGCAGAAGGATTTCAAGAAATGCAGACCGCAAAGGCAGTAGTTAACTGGCTTGAGGGCCTCTCTATCAGGAAGAAGGACATATCACCTGTCATAAGGGTAGAAACTTACCGGGACAATATATTTAAAGTAAACATTGATGTGGAGAATAAAAAAGACCCACTCTCTCCTGTTATCCCACTTTCAGAGTTGTTTAAGGCAGAAAATATTTTTTCATGCCCTGCAGGTTCTATCAGGGCAGATGTCTCAAGGCAGATAATTATCGCCTCTGAGTATATGCCAAAACTCAGAGATGTCCTAAATAGCCGTGGGGTTGATTCTGCCCTCATTACCTCTGATGAGATGGCTGATTTTATGACAAGGGCATCAAATATTTTTGATATCCTTGGCATCAAGACGGCAATACCAAAGGAACTTAAAAAAATCGCCGTGCCACGCCTTGCGATCAAGGCAGCAGTGAAGGGCAAGTCTCAGAGTGTATCATATCTTTCAATAGATTCTATCCTTGATTTTTCATGGGAGATTGCCATTGGAGATAAGACAATACCAAAGGATGAATTCCTCAAACTCGTAAAGTCATCAAGGGGGATTGTCAGATTCAAAGATCAGTATATACTCCTTAGCCCCGATGAGGTCAAAAATATACTTGATAAGATTAATAAGCCCGTTCCCCGTATGACATCTGCTGAGATGCTCCACTCTGCGTTTGCAAGAGAGGCTGAGGGGCTGCTCTTTAATATTGATGATATCATAAAGTCACTTTTGGATGACATCACGAGAATAGAGGATGTAACATTGCCCGTGCAATTGAATGCCGTTCTTAGACCTTATCAGGAGAGGGGATTTAAATGGCTTTACTCCAACACAACAAAGGGGTTCGGTTCCTGCATTGCCGATGATATGGGACTTGGCAAGACAATCCAGGTGATTGCCCTTTTATTGAAATTAAAAGAAGAAAGAAAGATAGAAGAGACATCTCTCGTTGTATGTCCAACAACTCTTGTGGGTAATTGGTATAAGGAATGCCAGAAATTTGCCCCAACGCTGAATGTAACTATTTATCATGGCGCAGAAAGAGGGATGTCAATAAAAAATAGGGATCTACTTATCACTACTTATGGTGTCATGAGGCGGGATATTGATAAATTCAAAGATAAGAAATGGGGTCTGGTTATAATTGATGAGGCCCAGAGTATAAAGAATCCAAATACAGATCAGACAAAGGCAGTAAAGGCCCTCAATGCCAAATCATATATAGCCATGACCGGAACCCCTGTGGAAAACAGGCTTACAGAGTTATGGAGTATCTTTGATTTTATTAACAAGGGGTATTTAGGACATCTCAATAAATTCAAACAAATATACGCAATACCCATTGAAAAATACAGGGATCAAAAACAGATAGAAAGACTAAGAGCTGTAACTGCACCATTTCTTTTGAGAAGGCTCAAGTCGGATAAATCCATTATCAGGGACCTGCCTGATAAGGTTATTTTTGATGAATATTGCTATCTCTCAAAGGAACAGACAGCCCTTTATCAGCAAGTGGTTGATACGACCATGAAGATAATAGAAAAAAGCGAGGGTATTGAGAAAAAAGGCCTTATATTTAAGTTAATCACATCTTTGAAGCAGATATGTAACCATCCTTTTCATTATACAAAGAAAGGCAGACCATCGGTAAGCCTTTCAGGTAAGGCAGAGAAAACCATAGGGCTTATAGAGAGCATATTGGCAATGAAGGAAAAGGCATTGATATTTACTCATTATAAAGAGATGGGCGAGATACTTGTTGAGATGATCAAGGAATCTCTTAAAGAAGATGCGATGTTCTTTCATGGGGGATTGACGAGGGCAAAGAGGGATATGATGGTTGAGTCGTTTCAGACTGTCAAGGCCGTTAAATTAATGGTCGTGTCCCTTAAGGCAGGCGGCACAGGGCTCAATCTCACTGCCGCTCAAAATGTGATCCACTATGATTTATGGTGGAATCCTGCAGTTGAAACACAGGCAACAGACAGGACATATAGGATAGGGCAAGATAAGAATGTGATGGTTCACAGACTAATCACACTTGGGACCTTTGAAGAAAAGATTGATGAGATGATTAAGTCTAAAAAGGAACTTGCTGATATGACAGTTGCCACAGGAGAAAAGTGGATTACAGAGCTCTCTAATATGGAATTGAGGGAGATTTTCAGCCTTTCATAATCCTAAATTGGGCGATTTTTTCCAACAATAAGGCAAGAGATTGGCCCGAAAGGCCTATGAGCGATACCTCTAAGGTTTGAGGGGGAATCTCTTCATTCGTTTTCTTTCAGTTGCTTTAGTTAGGATAATGTTTATTACTGTCCAAAAATGGACAAAAACTTTCATAATCCTTCACCTTAAGGCCAAAAAAATACAGTTACAAAGGCAGGGACCAGGAATTACAAAAATTGAGAGATGACACAAGAGGGGTTAAAAAGAGGAATGGCGGATTGCAATACGCCTCTACTTCGTGCGGCTCTGCTATTTGTGCCA
>Ga0308419_1000379_pt1 | contig 32887 bp, 29 predicted proteins | sample HotsprSampleMS50_FD_203674 | JGI IMG/M metagenome (GOLD analysis project Ga0308419, IMG submission 203674) | Hot spring phototrophic mat microbial communities from Mushroom Spring, Yellowstone National Park, Wyoming, United States - 20090730_MS50 ... | reverse complement strand
AAGAAGAAGAAGGTCACCCATGGGGGCCACCACGGCGGATCGTGGAAGGTGGCCTACGCGGACTTCGTCACCGCCATGATGGCCTTCTTCATGGTGATGTGGATCATGGGCCTGTCGGACCAGGACAAGGCCCTGATCCAGGGCTACTTCCAAGACCCGCTCGGCTTCGTGAAGAACGAGCCCCGCGTCAAGGTGTCCGTCGCGAACTTCAAGTCCTCCCCGCCTCGGACCGGGCCCTGGAGGGAGTCCGGCGGGTCGGCCAAGGGGGTCGACGCCGTCCAGAAGCTGGACGAGGACCAGGCGAGGCAGATCGGCCGCGAGATCGCCCAGGCGCTCAAAGAGATGGCCGAGAAGGACGGCGTCCTGAAGGCGCTCGTGGAGCAGATCGAGATGGCCGTCACGCCGGAGGGGCTGCGCATGGAGTTCATCGAGGGTGCGGGCGCGGTGTTCTTCGACAGCGGTTCGGCAACCATCCGCCCAGAGGCCCGCAGGCTGATCCAGCGCGTGGCACCGCTGATCGCCAAGTCCGGCCGGAAGCTCGTCATCGAGGGGCACACGGACGCCCGCCCCTACCCGTCCGGACACAACTACGACAACTGGGACCTCAGCAACGACCGCGCCCAGTCGATGCGGCGCCTGCTGATGGCCTGCGGCGTGCCCGAGAGCAGAGTCATCGAGGTGCGCGGTTTCGCCGCCACGCGCCTGCGCAGGCCCGACAGGCCCTTCGACTACACCAACCGCCGCGTGACGGTGCTGCTGTCGTTCGAGCACGTTGAGGAGGAGAAGGTCGGCACGCCGAGCCAAGACCTCCAGAGCCGCATCCAGGGCCTGTTCCGCAGGCCGATCGACATCGCGCCGGACGTGCGCCCGTGAACGAGGCTTTCGCGTAGTCCGCTTCGTCCTTACCGTCGGAAGCTTACGGAGGAGCGATGGCGGTCATCGACGGCGAGCTGTGGAGGTTCAATTTCGCCCGGGTGAAGGTGGTGGACGTGTCGGACGACTACCGCCTGATGCAGCCCCCTCTGCCCAGCGACTGCTACCCGGTGCTGATGGAGACGTACGTCCCGGTCCACCGTCTGGACGAGATGCTGAGCGGCCGGGAGTGGGTGCAGGGCTACCTGTACGACTGGCACGAGCCGGAGGAGGACGGCGAGGCCGGCTGGATCGTGGGCGTGGTGCGCAAGGGCCTGCTGGAGGAGCTGGAGCGGGCCGGGATGGCCGTCCCCCCGGCCTGAGCGCCGATCGATCGAATCGGAGGGACCCCCGCCGCACGGACGGAGATCCCTCGCAGGCCGGCAGGAATCCGGCTCAGCGCCGGGCGCGCCGCCGCAGCGCCGCCGCGGCCAGACCGCCCAGCCCGAGGGCGATCGTCGCAGGCTCGGGCACCGGAACGCCGGTCACGACGACGTTGATGTCGGAGGACTTGTCCCAGCCCCCGCCGGGCGCGCCGCTGTTCCAGTTGTAGCCGAACGTGCCGTCCGGCTCCCAAGCCTTGAAGAACCCGTCGGCGCCATCGGCCGGAACGCCACCGAGGGCCGCGTTCGAGCCGTGGTTGAAGATGGTCGTGGAACCGTCGGTCCGCAGGCCGCTGACGCCGAAGTTGTACGTCGCGCCTCCCGCGAGCACGAGGCCGGTGGTGTTCCAGTCGATCTGCCAGAGGCTTCGCAGGGCGCCGCCGCTTCCCTGGTAGGTCGTGGAGCCGTCATAGGTCACTCGGGTCGCCGTGAACGAGTAGCCGGTCGCCGCGACGTCGTTGGACGCGCCTGCGGGGCCGAGCCAGAGCGTCAGGCTCGAGACCAGCTCGCTGAAGCCCTTCTGCGGCGATGCGTTGTAGTCGTCCAAAGTCACGAGCCACGTTCGGATGCCGGTGATCGAGTAGGCCGGAGCCGCGTTCGGTAGCTTGAAGTCGTCTCCCGTGAACCATCCGTTTTGGTTTACGCCCCAGGCCACGTTGCTACGGCTGGCGCCGGCGGCGTTGTTCAGGTTCTGGTTCGGCAGGCCGCGGTCCACGAGGACAACTGCGGACGAGACCGAGGCGAAAGCGGCGAAGAGCGCCAGAGAGCTCAAGCGAACGAGTTTCTGCATGGATTCCTCCTTCAAGAGCCGACTGCCGCCTCCCATGCGCCGAGGGAGCAAAGGGCTCTGTACTCTAGTTTATCATGCTTGCTTGGAAATGGGCTGACAAGCCGATTGAACCCTGTGAAAAACAGGTATTTTTGCGGGGGTCTCGGGCCCGATGCCAACTCCGTTCAGAACAGAAGCTCAGCAAGAAAGTAGTTCGCGACGTACACCAGCACCATCGAGATCACGACGGTGTTGGTGGTGGCCCGGCCGACGCCGACCGCCCCTCCCTGGGTGCGCAAGCCCTGCTGGCAGGCCACCAGCGCCACGATCAGCCCAAAGACCGGCGTCTTCAGCAACCCGCCGACGAAGTCCCAAGGCTCCACGAAGCTCTGCACCGACTGCAGGAACTGACCGCTGGGCACGCCGCCGGCCACGGCCACCAGCCACCCGCCCAGCACCCCCGCGTACATCCCGACCAAGGCCAGCACCGGCAGCATGGTCACGGCGGCCGCCAGCCGCGGGATCACGAGGTAGTTGGTCGGGTGGACCGACAGCATCCTCAGGGCGTCGATCTGCTCGGTGACGGCCATCGTGCCGATCTGCGCCGCCATGGCCGAGCCGCACCGCGCCGCCACCATGATCCCCGCCAGCACCGGACCGATCTCCCGGCACACGGAGAGCGCGACCGTCGCGCCCACGAACGCCCCCGCCCCGTATCGGAGAAGTAGCTCCGAAGTGTACAGCGACAGCACCGCGCCCGAGAAGAACGTCGTCAGGGCGACGATCGGCACGCTCGCCACCCCGAGGAACGCCATCTGTTGCACGGTCTCCCCCAGCTCGACGGGCTGGCGGCCGAGACGCCTGAGGGCGTCCCAGAGGATCAGCGCGCACTCGCCCACGAACGTGAGCGCGGCCTCAATCGGGTTCCAGAGGGCGGTGGCGCGGACGGCCATCGGTCTCCACGATACCTTCCAGGCCCCGAACCGGATGATGCACAATGGAGCCATGCCGGACTGTGGAACGGCCTTGGTCATCCGAGCCCGCGTGTGCCCCGAGGACCACGAGACCCTCCGCGAGTACCACCGAAAGAACTGCATGGTGCTGCGGGATGTCCGGGGCTACCGATCGATGACCGTCTGGGAGAGCACCGAAGATCCGGAGGACTTCCTGATGCTCCTGCTGTTCGACGACGACCGGTCGGCGGACGAGGGTCTGAAGGCCACCACGGAGGCCGGGCCGCTGGTCGAGTCGATGAAGCGCGTCTGCGATCCGCCGGACGTCCGGCGGACCAGGCTGGTGTCGTTCTGGGGGCCGGCGCCCTGTCTCTTTCCGCTCGGGACGGTGGTCTCGGTCAGCTTCCGGACCGCCGACCCAGGGTACGGGTCGGACTTGGTGGACGAGCTCGACCGGATTTTCAGTGAGCTGTCGTTCCTCCCTGGATTCCTCGGCTGCGCCATCGGCCGAAACTCCGCGCTGCGCGAGGAGGTGGTGGGCTTGGCGTTCTGGAGGGACGAGCCGAGCTTCCGTCAGTCCCTGCCCCACAAACACCCCCATCAGGTCCGCGCGTATAGAAAGGTGATGGGGTGAGGCGCCTCGGTCTGGCATTCGCGCTGTTGGCCGCCCTGCTCGGAGGGGCCGAATCGGCGCGCGCCGATATGTTCCGCCCGAGCAAGGACGAGCAGGTGCAGCTGGGCCAGCGGGCGGCGGGCGAGCTTCGCAAGAAGGAGAAGGTCCTCCCGGAGAACGATCCCCACGTGGTTCTGCTCCGGCGAGTGGCCGCCCGAATCCTGAAGCAGCTTCCCGAGGCCGACTTGAAGCCTTGGAAGTTCTCGTTCGACGTCATCGACAGCAAGGAGGTCAACGCCTTCGCCCTCCCCGGCGGACCCGTGTTCTTCTACACCGGTCTCCTGAAGAAGCTGGGGACGGAGGACCAGGTCGCCGCCGTTCTGGCGCACGAGGTCGTCCACGCCGTCCGGCAGCATTGGGCCAGCGCCTACGCCGACAACCAGAAGCGCAAGCTGGGGCTGACGGCGCTGCTGATGATCTTCCGCGCCGATCGGGCGGCGTTCGACGTGGCCGGCGTCGCCGACGACCTGCTGTTCACCCTGCCCTACAGCCGCAAGCACGAGACCGAGGCGGACATGGTGGGCTACGACCTCATGACCGCCGCGGGCTTCAACCCGCAGGGCATGGTCGACGTCTTCGAGATCCTCCGCAAGGCGACGTCGGGAGGCAAGCCCCCGGAGTTTCTGAGCACGCACCCGGACGACGCCGCCCGGATCCGGCGGATCCAGGAGCGCATCAAGAAGGATTCGCGGACGTTCCAGCCTCAGGTTCCCCTGCCCTGGGAGGCCGAGGAGATCAAGCCGAGGGCGGGCAAGTGACGCGGCCGCGGTAGCCGAGCCGGAACCCCCATCGGGCATACTCAACCTGCATCCAAGGGGGGATTGTCGATGTCCGAGTCATCCGACGCGCGCGCCAGGGAGTTCCTTGCCATCGCCGATCAGTTCCAGCTCGGCGTCCTCGTCACCGAGTCGAGCCATCCGGTCACGGCGAACCTGAGCGAGGTCGCCAAGCGCAGCACCGCCGAGGCCCTCGGCTTGCTGTTCCAGGTGGACCGGGACGTGCTGGAGGGCTACCGCAGGTTCGTCGACTCCGGGCGGGCTCTGGGCTTGTCGGAGAGGGTCGCCCGCAGCGTCGCCGGCGGGGGCAAGGTGTTCTTCACCGGCTGTGGCTCCACGGGCCGCCTCAGCATCCTGCTGGACGCGATGTGGCGCTCCTTCTGGCGGTCCGCAGGCAGGAGCGACTATGAGGACCGCACGTTCAGCGTCATGGCGGGGGGCGACTTCGCGCTGATCAAGGCCGTCGAGGGCTTCGAGGACTTCACGCAGTTCGGGCGCCGGCAGATCGCCGACCTCGGCGTTGGCCCGGGAGACATGGCGTTCGCCATCACCGAGGGCGGAGAGACCTCGTTCGTGATCGGCACCGCCTGGCAGGCGCTGGAGGCGGGCGCGGACACCGTGTTCGTCTACAACAACCCCGACGAGGTGCTGTGCGCGCACGTGCGGCGCAGCCGGGAGGTGATCGAGGAGCCGAGGATCGAGAAGCTGAACCTGACGACCGGCCCCATGGCGATCTCCGGCTCGACGCGCATGCAGGCGACCACGATCCAACTGGCGGTGCTTTCGACGGTGCTGGAGATGGCGGTGCGGCGCCTGCTCGGCAAGCCGTTCGAGGGCGTTCCGCAGCGCTTCCTGGTCGGCCTGGAGCGGGTGCTGGACACGCTGTCGTCGGAGGACGTCCGCGGGCCGCTGGCCGAGCTGGTGGAGATGGAGGAGGGGATCTACCGCGCGGGCGGCAGGGTCAACTATCTGGCCGACTGCCTGGGCATCGACGTGCTGACGGACACCACGGAGCGCTCGCCCACGTTCTGCACGCCGCCGTACCGCCGTTACGACGACCTCCAGGCGGCCGAGTCCTGGTCGTTCCTGTACGTGCCGGAGCCGCATTCGCCGCAAGCCTGGCGGCATATCCTCCAGAGGGAACCGCGCTGCGTGGCTTGGTCCGACGACGACATCCGCGCGATGCTTCCGCCGGACAAGGCGGAGCGCACCATCGCCATCGTGCGCCGCATCGGCGTGGACGACCTGATGCGCTTCCGCATCGGCATCGACGGGCTGCCCAACCGCCCGTACCGGCCTGGCGACGGTGCCGTCGGCATCTTCGGCGCGTTGGACCGCGGGGACTTCCAGACCAGCCAGCTCTCGCTCGCGAAGATCAAGGGCGCGAAGGTGGCCGGCATCGCCGTGGGCGACGTGGACCCGCCGACGGAGCCGCTGATGGTGCACGTGCCTGTCCCCGATGCCGACCTGCTGCTCCACGGTCTGGCTCGGTGCGCCGCCAAGATGGCGTTGAACGCGATGTCCACCTGCACGATGGTTCGGCTCGGGCGCGTCATGGGCAACACGATGGTGTGGGTGGTGCCGAGCAACCTCAAGCTGATCGACCGCTCGACGCGCTACATCGCGCGCCTGACCGGCTTGGGATACGAGGAGGCCTGCCGGTTGCTCTTCGAAGTGATCGAGTACATCGAGCCGCGCATGAAGGCCGACCAGAAGTACCCTCCCGCGGTGGGCTTGGCCGTGTACCGACACCGGTTCGGCCTGAGCAACGAGGAGGCCGAGGAGCGGCTGAGGGCCGACATCGGGGGCTTCTAGCCGGGCGGTCGCCGCATGGCCTCGAAGGCTGCGGGAAGCGAGGCAAAGGCCACAGCGTCCATGGCCGCGAGGCAGAGCGCGATCGCGACCCACGCCCGCTCGCCGAGCAGGCGCTCGGCTCCCCTTGCCGCCACCAGGCCGACCGCGGCGAGCGCGGGGAACAGGTAGCGGGCCTGCGGCTGGAAGTGCCCGAGGTTCCAGCGCGCGTATAGGACCACGGCCGCCAGCACGAACCAAAGCGCGATGCGGTCGGAGCGGTCCGTCATGGGATCTGACGCCTCCCGGCGGGCGCGCGCGAAGCCCAGGACGGTAAGCCCGAGCAGCAGGACTCCAGCGCCCACCACGGGCCAAGGCAGCTCGATGGCCGCGTAGCCGAACATCCCGAAGAAGCTTCGTGCGGTGTACTGGGTGACCACCACCAGCCAGCGAAGCGCCGAGCCGACGCTCTGGAACGTGCCCGGGTCGAGCGCGTCCCGCGCAGAGAGAACCGCGAACGTGCGGATCAGGAGCGGATCGCCGTACAGCACGGCATTGCGGATCCAGAACGGCGCGGGGAGGAGCAAGGCCATCCCAAGCGCGGCGATCCACACCCCCGCAGGCGGCCTGGCGAGGATCAGCGAGGCGGCCAGCGGCGCCAGGAGGCAGAGGCCGGACGTTTTGCACGCGATCCCGAGGCCGGCGACGGCCCCGGCGGCGAGGCCGAGCCGGAGGGTCCAGCCCCGTTGCGCCCCCAAGAGCGAGAGGGCGAGCGTCCACGCGCCCGCAGCGATCAGGATCGGGTCGTTCGAAACCGCTCCGCTCAAGGCTGCGTTCATCGGCAGCAGCGCGGCGACGGCGGCCGCACCGAGGGCGATCGTCCGGCTCCGATACCCCCAGATTCCGCAGAAAGCCGCGCCGAGGACCCCCGCGGCCCCGAGCACGGCGTCGAACAGCCGCAGCGCCATCCCCGCCTCCTTGCGGCTCAGATCCCGCTGGCCCAGGAGCGCCGCCCAGCCAGCCGCCAGGGCGTAAAACGTCGGCGGCTGGTGGGCCTCGTAGGTCGGCAGGGCCTGGAGGTTGCTCAGGCTGGGCACCCCGCGCCCGTCAAGCAGGTGTTGCACGTAGCGCACGTGGGCGTCCTCGTCGGGCGCACCGATGTCCGGCAGGCGCCGATCGGCCACCCATCCGGCCTCCCGGTACGGGGTCAGGATCGCGAAAGCCATCGCCAGGGCGGCGTGCACCAGCGCCAGGGCGATCCCCCAGCGCAGGGCGCCCGAGGCTCCGGGCAGGACGCAGGAACCCGCCGGCCTGGCCATCGTAGGAAGCATTATGTTCCTTGCGAGCTTGGCTTTCCTTGCCGCGGTTTCCGGCGCCTCCGAGCCGCAGAGCCCGAAGACGGAGGCCCTCGTGGTCGGTGGGGGCTGCTTCTGGTGCCTCGAGGCGATGTTCGACGAGCTGCGCGGGGTGGTGTCCGCCGAATCGGGTTACGCCGGCGGCGACCGAGCCGGGGTGACCTATGAGGAGGTCTGCTCCGGGAACACCGGCCACGCGGAGGTGGTGCGGATCGTGTTCGACCCTCGGGTCGTCTCGCGGGAGGACCTGCTGCGGCTGTTCTTCACCCTGCACGACCCCACCCAGCTGAACCGCCAAGGGCCGGACTACGGCACGCAGTACCGCTCGGTCGTTTTCTATGCGGACGAGGAGGAAAGGCGGGTCGCCGAGCGGGTGCGCGACGAGATCGCGCGGGCGAAGATCTGGCCGAGACCGATCGTCACGACCATTGAGCCCCTGCGCAACTACACGCGCGCGGAGGAGTACCACCAGGACTACTTCGCCAAGTTCGAGAAGGCGCCGGCCTCCCAGCGCATGCGGATGAACGCCGGGTACTGCAGCGCCGTCATCGAACCCAAGGTGCTGGAGTTCCGGAAGAAGTTCGCCGATCGCCTGAAGCCGCGGAGCTAGCGCCGGGCCGCCAGGAACTCCTCGACGGCGCCGGGCGAGCGCGGAGGCCCCTCGGTCAGTACGTCGATGCCTGCCTCGGTCACCGCCACGGTGTCCTCCACACGCACGTAAAGCCTCCGGTCGCGGACCCAGATCATCGGGTCAATGGTGAACACCATGCCCGGTTCGAGCGGCTGGTTCCAGTAGTTGCCGACGTCGTGCACGGCCATGCCCACCGGGTGCGAGAAGGTGCCTCGGAACGTCAGCAGCTCGCGCGTAGCCTCCTCGAACGCCGGCTCGCTCCACCGGGTGCGCTCGTGCAGGGGAGCCATCTCCTGGCGCACCTCGTCCAGCACCTGCTGCGCGAGCACGCCGGGTCGAATCCGTGCGAGGGTGGCCTCGTGGAAGTCCACGACGAATCCATACAGCTCTCTTTGCCAGGAGTTATACCGACCGTCCACCGGCCACATCCGGCCGATGTCGCTGGTGTAGCCGTCGAGGTCCGGAGCGCAGTCCATCAGGATCCACTCGCCGGCCGGGACGGTCTGGTTGTTCGCGCTGTAGTGTCCGTCCCAGATGTTCGGCCCTCCCGGGGCGATCGTCTTGTACCCCTCGCCTTGGGCGCCTCCCTTGCGGAACACGGAGAACGCGACGGCCTCCATCTCGGCCTCGTTCATGCCAGGGCGGGAAAGGAGCATCGCTTGGCGGACGGCCTCCGCGCTCAGCTGGCCCGCCTCGTGGAGCACGCGCAACTCGGCCGGGGACTTGATCAGGCGCATCGCGTCCAGGGTCGGCGTCAGGTTGCGCACCTCGGCGAGCGGGCAGGCCGCCGCGAGGGCCGCGAGGAACTGGCGGTGCCGAGACGACGACGGGCCGAACGGTTCGAGCGAGGCCATGCGCTCGGCGTGCAGCAGCACGTCGCGGCTGGTCATGGCCGTCTCTGGAGGCGCGAACGGCGTCCAGATCAGCCGCTTGCTCCTGAGGTCGTCGGGCAGGGCGCTCAGCGGCCGCACCTCGTCGAGCCCGGTGACGGTCTGGATCAGCTCGGCGTCTTGGGCGAGCAGGTCGCGGTCCTCCACCGGCAGCTCCGTCGGCTGGTGCGGAAGGTAGAGCACCGACCTGCCATCGGAATCGAGCACGAGGTAGGCCTGAGGCGTTTGGACGCCCGCAAGATAGAGGAGCTCGTTGGTCTGACGAAACCGGTCGAAGGTGGCGACGGGACCCGCTCCCTGCAGGATGGCGATCCCGCCCTGGAGGGTCTCGGCGAGGCGACGCCGACGGTCCGCCAATTCGGACCACTCGAATCTGCGCTGGAACCCACGATGCATGGACCAACCCTACCGCAAGGTCGGGTCCAACAGCCCGCGGAGATCCTCGCAAAAGGCCTGATCCGGCGGCGCTTGGCGCGTGACGCCCGTCAGCACCAGGCAGGTCGGGCATCCGAGCGTCCGCCCGCAGGCCAGGTCGGTCTCCGGGCGGTCTCCCACCAAAAGTGCATCCTGCGGCGCGACGCCCGTTTCCTCGAGGATCTGCCGCACGATCCAGGGGCTGGGCTTGCCGACGACGAGGTCCGGACCCCTTCCGGCGCAGGTCGACACGGCGGCCACCAGGCTTCCCGCCCCCGGCTCCAGCCTGCCGCCCTCGAGCGGGTACGTCGCGTCGGTGTTGGTGGCCCAGTACGAGGCGCCCTTGAGCAGGCACTGCAGCGCGGCGTCGAGCAGGGCGTAGGTGAACGACCTGCAGATGCCGACCACGACCGCAGAGGCCTCGCCGCACGGCCACACGCGGCCCTTCGCGTCGGCATTGACCACCTCCACGGCCGCCTCCCGAAGCGTTTGGACCAGTCCCGGCTCGCCGACGCAGAACACGCGATCCACGCCCCGCTCGCGGCACAGCGCCGCCACGCCCGTGGCCGTGCTGTACACCATGCCGGGCTCGCAAGGGAAGCCCATCGCCTTCAGCTTCCGCGTGAAGAACTCCCGCGTCTGGCCCGAGTTGTTCGTGAAGTATCGGACCGCGGTGCCTTCCTCGACCAGCCGGCGCACCGTGTCCGCCGCGTGGGGGATCGCCTCATCGCCGCGATAGAGCGTGCCGTCTAGGTCGAAGATGTACAGCGGATAGCGCCTCAAGACTCCCGCTCCAGCACCATCCGGGCCAGGGTCCTCAGCAGGTCCGCGCCGTCCGACTCGGGCAACCGCTCCAGGGCGCCCACGGCCCGGGCGACGTACTCCTGGGCGGTCCTCAACGTCTCGTCGAAGCAGCCGCGCGACTCCATCCAGTTGCACAGCATCCGCACCTCGTCGTCCGAGACGCCGTTGCCGAACTTGCGCCGCGCCACGTCGCGCTCGCCGTCGGAAAGGCGGTCGCGGAGCAGGATGAGCGGCAGCGTGGCGCAGCCCTCGCGGAAGTCGGTGGCGACGGGCTTGCCGGTCTTGGCCTTGTCGCCCCGGTAGTCCAGCAGGTCGTCGACGATCTGGAAGGCGATGCCCACGGCCTCGCCGTAGCGGGCGAGCGCGTCGACGGTCTCCTGCGGCGCGCCGGCGATCAGCGCCCCGGCGGTGCAGCAGCCTCGGATGAACGACGCCGTCTTGAGCCGGACGATCTCCAGATACTCGGGCAGGCTCAGGTCGAACACGTTGCGGGCGGAAAGCTCGGCAACCTCGCCCTCGGCCAGCTCGGCGACGGCAACCGACATCGTGTGGATGATCTTCGGGTCGCCGTCCTCGGCGAAGATGCGCATCGCCTTGGCGAGCAGCACGTCGCCGGCCAGGATGCTCGCTGTGTTGCCGAAGAGCGCGTTGGCGGTCTGCACGCCCCTCCGCAACCCGGCGTGGTCCACCACGTCGTCGTGGATCAGGGTAGCCATGTGGATCAGCTCCACGGCCGCGCCGATCTTGCGAGCGCGGACGGGGTCGAACGGCAGCCCGGTCCCCCTCGCCGCCAGAGCGACGAACGCGGGCCGCATTCTCTTGCCGCCAGCGCGCAGCGTATGGAGGCCCACCTCGCTGACCAGGGGAACCTGGGAGCGGACCTCCTGGGCGAGCGCCTCCTCCACGCAACGGAGCTCTTGGCCGATCTCGTCGACCAGGTGCTGGGGCAGCGGACCCTTCAGAAACGCGCTCATGGCTTGGAACCTCCAACCAGGGCCACGTGGCCCAGCATCCTGCGCTCGATCCAGACGTCCCGAAATCCGGCTCTTCGGAACTCCTCCGCGAGCGCCTCGGGGCTCAGAAAGCGCTCGGTGCTTTCGGGCAGGTAGGCGTACTCCCGGCCGTGGCCGAACAGCGCGCCCATCAGTGGCACGAGCCGCCGGAACGCCAGCGCCGAAACCCACCGACCGATCGCGGACCGGGGCTGGGCCGTGTCGACGGAAACGAACCGTCCGCCGGGTTTCAGCACTCGGACGATCTCGGCCAGCGCCGCCCCGAGGTCCGGCACGTTGCGCAGCCCCCACCCGACCGTGGCCGCGTCGAAAGCCGCGTTGCGATAGGGGAGTCGGCAGGCGTCCGCCACAGTCAGGTTCGCGAAGCCTTTGGCCCGGGCGCGCTCGAGCATCGGCGGGCAGAAGTCGGCGCCGGCCACCCTGCCCGTAGGTCCGACGGCCTTCGCCAGTGGGGCCATGAAGTCGCCGGTACCGCAGCAGACGTCGAGCACCGTCTCGCCGCCGCGCAGGCCCAGCCTCGCCACCGCCTGCGCCCGCCAGCGCCGGTGCCTGGCCAGGCTCATGAGCGTGTTCATCAGGTCATAACGGGGGGCGATCGACGCGAAAAGATCGCGCACTACCCTTCTCTTGGCCGCGCCCTCGGCTTCCCAAGGGGCGCGCTGCAATCCGTCCAGACCCATGAACCTGTTCCTCAACGAGGATACCTTCGCAAGGGGAGAGGCACCTGGCTTGTCCTACGCCGGCTGGGAGGAGCCGTCAGCCGGTCTGGGGTTGCGTCAGTCCGTAGCCGAGACGGAACGCGGCGAGGTTTCTCTCCTCCGTTCCCTTGGGCACCCGGTTCACGAGCGCGGCCTCCACGGCCTCCTTGGGAACGATGCCCGAGGCGCCCGCCACCAGGCCCAGGGCGATCATGTTGCCGAACAGGATCCGGCCGAAGTTCTCCTCGGAGAGCCGGAAGATGGGTTGGGCGATCACGCGGTACCAGGTCTCCCCGAGGCGCTCGACGGCTTCCGAGTCGACGATCACGACGCCGCCCCGCTTGACGTCGGCGCGGTAGGTGTCGTAGGACTGCTGGGTGAGGGCCACCATCAGATCCACCTCGGTCGCCTTGGGGTAATCGATCTCGCCGTCCGACAGGATCACCTCCGATCGGCTCGCTCCGCCGCGGGCCTCCGGCCCGTACGACTGGCTCTGGGTGGCGTTGAGGCCGGCGTGGATGGCCGCGGCCTCGGCCAGGATCTTGCCCGCCAGGATGAGCCCCTGGCCGCCCTCTCCGCTCAGGCGCACCTCGTACTTCACGCCTTGGCCTCCTGCTCGCGGAGCCGGTCGATGAGCTTCTGGTATTCGGTCCTGCACTCCGGTCGCGGGTTCTCGGCGAGCACGCCGATGGTGAACTTGTCCTGCAGCTCTTCGGGCGACATCTTCTCGGTGCGCTGGGCCGTGACCGCGTGGTCTCGCTGCCATCGCATCATGTCGGCGGGGCTGCCGGCCTTGTTGGCCCGTCCGAAGGAGGTCGGGCAGGCGGCCATGATCTCGATCAGCGCGAACCCTGGCGTCTGGATGCCCTTCTCGATCAGCTTGTCGCACTGCTGGGCGTGGTAGGTCGTGCTCCTTGCGACGAACGAGGCGCCGGCGGCGATCGCGAGCCCGCTCACGTTGAACGTGTTCTCGCTGTTGCCGAACGGAGCCGTGGACGCACGGCTGCCCGAAGGCGTGGTGGGCGAGTGCTGCCCGCCCGTCATGCCGTAGATCAGGTTGTTGATCAGGATCACGGTCAGGTCGATGTTGCGCCGGGCGGCGTGGATGAAGTGGTTGCCGCCGATCGCCGTGCAGTCGCCGTCTCCGGTCACCACGATCACCGTCAGCTCCGGCTTGGCCATCTTGATGCCTGTGGCGAAGGTCAGCGCCCTGCCGTGCGTGGTGTGCACGGTGTTGAAGTCCAGATAGCCCGAAAGCCGGCTAGAGCAACCGATGCCGGACACGACGCACACCTTGTCGCGCGGCAGGCGCAGGTTGTCGATCGCGCGGAGCATCGACTTCATGACCACGCCGTTGCCGCAGCCGGGGCACCAGATCAGCGGAAAGTGGTTCAGCCGCAGATAGGATTGGTAGTCGAACATCACGCCAGCTCCTCGATCGCCGCCAGGATGTCGTTGGGGTGGAAGAGGTTGCCGTCCACGCGGCCGAGCCTGCGCACGGGAACGGCACCTGCCACCGCCCACTCGACCTCGTGCGCCGCCTGGCCCAGGTTCATCTCGGGAACGAGCCAGGCTCGGAGGCGCTTGGTCCAGGCCCGCACCTCCTCGTCCGGGAACGGCCACATGGTCTTGGGCCGCAGCATGCCGGCGCGGATCCCCTTCTCCCGCGCCAGGCGGATGGCCCTGCGCGCCGAGCGTGCCGACGAGCCGTAGGCGAACACGCCGATCTCGGCGTCCTCGAGAAGGAACTCGTCGACCTCCACGATGTCGTGCCGGCCGAGCTCGAGCTTGCGGTGCAGCCTCCTCAGCTGGGCGTCGATCACCTTCGGGTCGTTCGTCTGGAACCCGGTCTCGTCGTGGGCGAGGCCCGTCACGTGGTAGCGGTACCCCGTGCCGAACGGCGCCATGGGAGGCACGCCGGTGGGGGTGTCCACAAAGGGCAGGTACTGCTCCGGCGGGACCTCGGGCTGGGGACGCTCCACGATGCGCAGCGCTTCCCGCTCGGGCAGCGCCACCTTCTCATTGACGTGCGCGATCACCTCGTCCAGCAGCAGGATCACGGGCACGCGGTACTGCTCCGAGAGGTTGAAGGCCCGCACGGTGGCCTCGTAGGTCTCCTCCACGCTGTACGGCGTGAGGGCGATCACCGGGTGGTCGCCGTGCGTGCCCCATCGGGCCTGCATCACGTCGCCCTGCGCCGGGGAGGTCGGCAGGCCCGTGCTCGGCCCGCCCCGCATCACGTTCACCACGACCACGGGCACCTCGGCCATGCTCGCGTAGCCGATGTTCTCCTGCATCAGGCTGAAGCCCGGGCCGCTGGTGGCGGTCATGGCCTTGGTTCCCGTGAGGCTCGCGCCGATGATCGCGCCCATCGACGCGATCTCGTCCTCCATGGCGATGAACACGCCGCCCACCCGCGGCAGCCAGTTGGCCAGGTGCTCGGCGATCTCGGAGGAGGGCGTGATGGGGTAGCCGGCGTAGAACCGCATCCCGGCGTCGATGGCGGCCAGCGCGCAGGCCTCGTTGCCGGACAGCATCCGCGGCGGGCGCCTCTTCCTCGGGTCGGTGAGGGGTCGGCTGCTGCGCGTCACGGATTGGTGCCTCCGTGGGACTTCGGCTTGGTGACGGTGATGGCGAAGTCAGGGCAGTGAACCTCGCAGATTCCGCAGGCGGTGCAGGCCTCCAACCGCATCACGACGGGGTAACCGCCCTCCATGAGCAGAACGTTCCTGGGGCAAAGGTCGGCACAGATGCCGCAGGACTTGCACCAAGGCTTGTGCACGCGAATCTCCGGCAACGGGCGCTGGTCGGACTCTTCGGCCATGGGCGACTCCACGGGCCCGGCGGGACCGGACCGCTGGGACGATCAGCCTAGTCTATCCTGAAGAGGGGCAAAGGACCATCGGTGGGTTCAGGATTGGCGCGCGATCGGCAAGATCGGCGCGGCCGATCCCCTTGCGATGGCGCGCGAACCTTGTCAAACTGGGGCAGGAGGTTCCTCAACCCATGCAATCCGTCGATTCCGCTTGGAAGGACCTGGCGCGTCTGGCCCTCGAGACCGTCCGTGGCTCGGTGCAGTTCGCCGACGTTCGGCTGATCGCCGCCCGCAACCAGGTGGTGTACGCGCGCAACGAGCGCATCCAGTCGGTGTCCGACAACGCCACGGCCGGCATCGGAGTGCGGTGCCTGGCCAACGGCGCCTGGGGCTTCGCCAGCACCGCGGTGCTCACGCCCGACTCGGTGCGCGCCACGGCCCTGCAGGCCCTTGCGATCGCCAAGGCCAGCGCGATGGCCAAGACGGAGGACGTGGTGCTCGCCGAGGAGCCGCCCCACACGATCCGCTGGCGCTCGCCGCGCGCGATCGACCCGTTCGAGGTGCCCATCGACGAGAAGACCGGCCTGCTGCTGCGGGCGACGGAGACGATGCGGCGCATGCCCGACATCCGGCTCGCCATCGGCTACGTCCGGGCCATCCGGCAGGAGCAGGTCTATCTGAACACCGAGGGGTCGGACATCGAGCGGGACCGGATGATCACCGAGGGCGTGATCCTGGCGCACGCCGTGGGCGAGGGCCAGCGCCAGTCCAGGAGCTACCACGCCTACGGCCGGCACGCCGGGTGGGAGCACATCGTGGCCGCGGACTTCCCCGGCAACGCCGAGCGGGTGGCCCGCGAGGCGCGCATGAAGCTGACGGCGGAGCCCGCGCCCGTCGGCCGGATGGACCTGATCCTGGACCCCGAGCACCTGCACCTCACGATCCATGAGTCGATCGGACACGCCACCGAGCTGGACCGGGTGCTGGGTTACGAGGCCGACTACGCCGGCACGTCGTTCGCCACCGTCGACAAGCTCGGCAAGTTCCAGTACGGCAGCCGCATCGTGAACGTCGTCGCGGACAACGTGACGCCCGAGTTCCTGGCCAGCACCGGCGCCGACGACGACGGGGTCGAGGGCCAGAAGTGGGACGTCATCCGCGAGGGAGTGCTCGTCGATTACGGCACCAGCCGGGAGGTCGCCCCGAAGATCGGCGCCAAGCGCTCGCACGGCACCAACCGCGCCGACGGCAGGCACAGCGCTCCGATCGTTCGTATCCCGAACATCGGCCTGCTTCCGGGCTCGGGCAGCCCCGAGGACCTCATCGCCGACACCAACGACGGCATCTACATCGAGGGCGCCGGAACGTGGAGCATCGACCAGCGCAGGCTCAACTTCCAGTTCGGCGGCGACATGTTCTGGAGGATCAAGGACGGCCGCAAGGTGGCCGTGCTGCGCGACGTGGTGTACCGTAGCAACACCCCCGAGTTCTGGAACGCCTGCGACGCGGTGTGCGGGCCCGAGGATTGGCGCGCGATCGGCGTGCTGAACTGCGGCAAGGGCCAGCCCGGCCAGGTGGGCTTCATGTCGCACTACTCGTCGACGAGCCGCTTCCGCGGGATCGAGGTCGGCCGGGGCGAGGGCTCCTAGTCGGCTGCTCGGCGGCGCCGGTCAGGCGGGCTTCGCGGCCGTCACCAGATAGGTGTCCTCGTCGCGGAGCGAGACTTCGGGCTCGCGGAAGCCCGCCTCGAGCAGAAGCCTCGCGACCTCTTCCGGCGCGATGCGGTGGTGGCGCGGAGGGCCGGACTCCCCTGCCGCGTCCGGCCTCCAGTCGAGCACCGCGACGCGGCCGCCGGGCTTCAGAATCCTCAACGACTCGGCGGCGAGCGCCTGCGGGGGTTCCACCTCGTGGAACACGAACGCGAGCCAGACCCAGTCGGCCCAGGCGTCCGGGAGGCCGGTCTCCGGCAGCTCGGCCTCGACCATGTCCAGCCAAGGCGGCGGGTTCTGCCTCGCCAGCAGCTCGAACATCCTCGGGCTCGCGTCCAGGGCCGCCACGCGTCCCGTCGGACCGACGATCTCGGCCAGCGGGAGCGCCCAGAATCCCGGCCCGCACCCTAGGTCGGCCACCGTCTGCCCCGGCGCCACACCGAGGGTCCTGAGGAGCTGGTCGGGCTGAAGCCTGGCGTGCCGCTCCAAGCTCAGCAAACGCTCCGCGCCTGCCGGGTCGAAGCGCTTCTCGTGCGTCGGGCCTGCGTGCATGGGACAGCATTGTGGCCCGGCGCGCGAGCCGGTCCTTGGGTCCAGCCAGCCTAGACGAGGCCCGTTTCGCGCAGGTTCAGGATGCTTCCGACGGCGGTCTCCAAGCCGCCGAGGTTCCGGAGCCGATCCTGCTCCACCACGGCCCCGGGGACGCCCGTCTCGATCGCGGCCCGTAGGGTGCCGACGACGTCGAGGATGCCCGTGCCCACCATCGTGAACCTCGGCTCCTCCGTCTCCGCATCCACGAAGTCCTTGACGTGGATCGCCGGAACGCGACCCTCGAGCCTCTTCAGCACCTTCGCCGGGTTCTCTCCCGCGAACGCCACCCAGCCGCAGTCGATCTCGAACTGCACGCACTCCGGGTCCAGGAGGTCGCACAGCAGGTCGAACGCCCGCGCGCCCTGGAACGAGCGCAGGAACTCGTGGTGGTGGTTGTGGTAGCAGAGCGTCAGGCCCCGGTTCTTGAGTTCGCGACCGAACTCGTTCAGTTGCGCCGCGTCGTCGGCCACCTGTTGCCGGGTTTCGCAGGAGCTACACCACATCGAGACGCGCTCGACGCCGAGCGCCTTGGCCTCGGCGACGAGCTGGTCCAGGCGGTTGCGGAGGTCCTCCATCACGCAGCCCACGTTCAGAGGCTCCAGGCCGAGGCCCCTGAACCGCCGGAGGTTCTCTTGGACGTCCCCCTCAAGCAGATAGTTGGGGCACTCGATGCCCCGGTAGCCGAAGCGGGCGAGAGTCTCGAGGGTGCCCCACAGGTCCTCCTTCCGCTCCTCGCCGACGATGCCGATCAGTCCCACGCGGATTTCGCTCATGGCAGGTTGCTCCTCAGTCTTGCTCGAGCCCCAAGAGCTCAAACATCGGGTTGTCGTTCACGTTGGTCAGCGGCAGCTCGACCCTCTCCCGCCGCCGCATCGATTCGTAGAGTCCGAAGAGGATCTCGGCGGCGCGGAGCGCCTTCTGCCAAGACAGCTCCGGCTCCTCGCCCTTGGCCGGCGCGTCGAGGGCGTCGGCCACGACGTGCCGCATGACGTCCTCGCGGGGGTCCCCCTCGGGCGGCTCCGGCTTCCACTTCGGGTCGTCGTACACCACGGCGCGCTGGATCTCGCCGTCCCAGAACACCTCGAAGAACCCCCTCGTCCCGTGCAGGCGCACCCCGCCCCACAGGTCCAGGTCCGGCCCCCCGAACTGGAACTGCGCGCGGACGCCGTTCTGGAAGACCACGACGCCCACCGCCGTGCCTTCCGCCGGAACGTCGAAGTAGCTCACCGTCTTCGACAGGTCGCAGCCCCCCAGCACCCACTTGCCGGGAACCTCTCCCAGGAAACTCAGGGCTTGGTCGACCGTGTGCGTGCCGCAGTCCAGCAGGTGGGGCGGCGAGTACAGGTCCAGCCTCTGGATCTCTCCGAACACGCCCTCCCGCAGCAGCGCCCGCAGGTATCGGTTGCCGGGCGCGAAGCGGCGCTGGTGGCAGAAGGTGATCGTTGCGCCGGTGCGTTGCGCCAGCTCGCCGATGCGCCGGCACTTGGGCCACGTCTCGGCCATCGGTTTCTCGCACAGGATGGTGCCCACGCCGGCGGCCAGGCACCGCTCGATCGCCGGGAGGTGGAGGCGCGTCCAAAGGGCGAGGCAGACGGCCTCGGGCTTCTCGGCGCGCAGCATCGCGTCCAGACTCTCGTAGAGGCTGGCACGGAAGCCGAACTCCTTGGCGACCGCCTCGGCCCGATCCCGCGCGGGGTCCACCAGCGCGACGACGTCGCACCTCCCGTCCGCCGCAACACCCTTGGCGAACTCCCTCCCGCGTCCGCCACACCCGACGATCGCCATCCGCACGCTCATGCCGGCCATAGGTCCCATTCTAGACGCGGGCGAGCGGCCAAGTAAACGGATTAACAAAGGTTGAGCGGCTTTTCTCGGCGTCGAAGGGCTGTGCTCGGCGCGGCGCCGTGCCGATGGATTGGAGGGGGCCTTTCGGCACCGAGGCACGGATGGAGCAGCCGCAGCCGATCCGCAGCTCGAAGCACCGCCCGCTCAGCTCGCAGGCGGTGTCGCTCGCCCGCCTGAACGAGCAAGCGAGACGCAGCGGGCTCGCCATGCTGCTGCTCGGGGCCCTGCTCGTGCTCTGCGCGGCCGTCGAACAGCACTGGGAGGCCAAGGCCGTCTGCTTGGTCGCGGCCGCGGGGGCGCTGGGGGCGTCCATCTCACGATGGCGGCACTACCGCAGGCAAGACCCCCTGTCCGTGCCCATCGGCGAGCTGATGCCGTCGTCCCCCTCGCCCGCGATGCTGGTTGACCTTCGGCGGCGGGAGGTCGTGTGCGCCAACGCGGCTTGCGCGCGGATGCTCGGTGCGCCCGAGGGCTCTCTCAAGGGGAAGGCGGTGGCCGAGCTGCTTCCCTTCGCCGACTGCGACACAGTCCTGAGCCGGGTGGCCCAAGGCTGCGACCGCTTCGAGTGCCAGATGAGGGCGGCCGACGGGCGATCGGTTGACGTCGAGGCCCTCGTAAGCCTCATCCAGGCGCGCGACGGGTCCTACCTGCTCGTCTTCCTGCGCGACGCGACCGCCGAGCGGCACGCCCGGGAGCGGTTCCAAGCGGCCTTCGAGGGAGCAGGGGACGGCTTGCTGGTGCTGGAGGACGGAAGGATCGTGGACGCGAACCACGAGGCCGTCCGCCTGTTCGAGGCCGCCTCGCGGGAGGCGCTGCTCGAAGTCGGCCCGAGCTCCCTGCTGGGAGTCTCCGACCCGCGGGAATGGGAGGCTCTGTGCCGGCGCGCGGAAGGGGGCTCGCGCTGCACCGCCCGGATCGGCGCCGCCACTCGCACCGGGCGGAGCTTCGTGGCGGAGGTCGTGCTCTCGGGCTTCGTGGTGAGGGGCAGGCGGGTCGTTCTGGCCAGCGTCCGCGACGTTACGGACGAGGCGCGCGCCCGTGAGGACGCCGAAAGCAGCTCGCGGCTGCTGCGCACGATCATCGACGCCGCGCCCTGCTACATCTTCGCCAAGAACGCCCGGGGCGAGTACCGCTTGGCCAACCGCACCTTGGCCGACCTGTTCGGCGTGGAGCCCGAGCAGGTCGAGGGCCTGACGGACATCGACCACGGTGCCACTCCGGAGCAGGCGGCAGCCTACCGCGCGGACGACCTGCGTGTGATCCAGACCGGCGAGCAGGTTGTGATCCCCGAGCAGCGCGTGCTGCGGGTGGACGGCACGCTCGGCTGGTTCCACACCGTGAAGGTGCCCGTGCGACTGCCGGGCTCCGACGAGCCCCTCGTGCTGGGCGTGTGCATCGACATCACCGATCAGAAGGTCGCCCATGAGGCTCGTCTGCACGCGGAGGGCCGCTACCGCGTGCTGCTGGAGAACAGCGACTTCGCCGTGTTCGAGCTTTCCCCCGAGGGGGTCCTCACGTTCGCCTCCAGCGGATGGGAGCGGCTGTTGGGCTACGCTCCGGCCGAGGTGGAGGGCCACCACCTCTCCGAGTTCGTCCATCCGGACGACCTCGAGGCTCCGGGCGGGCTGCTGGCGGGACTCGCCGGGGCGCGCTTCCAGGGCGCCGAGTACCGGGTGCTGCACAAGAACGGGTCGGTCCGGTGGCACCGCATGTTCGGCTCGCCCCTCCTGCAGAACGACGGCGCGGTGCTCGGTCTGCTGTGCGGCACCACGGACATCACCGAGCAGAAGCTCGCCGAGCAGGAGGCCGAGAAGCGGCTGGACCTGCTCACCAAGACGAACGAGGCCGCCCGGATCGGCACGTGGGAGGTCGACCTCCTGCAGGGCACCATCGAGTGGAGCCCGATCACACGAGAGATCCACGAGGTGGGCCCGGACTACGTCCCAGACCTGGAGTCCGCGCTCGGCTTCTATCTGGAGGGCGAAGACCGCGAGACGATCCGGAGGGTGTTCTGCGCAGCGGTCTCGGACGGCGAGCCGTTCGACGTCGAGCTCCGCATTGTCACGGCGTGCGGTCGTGAGCGGTGGGTGCGCGCGGTGGGCTACCCCGTGTTCGAGAGGGGCCAGTGCCGGCGCGTCTACGGCACCTTCCAGGAGATCGACGACCGCAAGAGGGCGGAGGAGGCCCTCCGCTCCGCCAACGAGCAGCTGCAACAGGCGATCCTCGCGGCGAACGAGATGGCCGTGGAGGCCGAGGCGGCCAGCCGAGCCAAGAGCGAGTTCTTGGCCAACATGAGCCACGAGATCCGCACGCCGCTCAACGGCGTCATCGGGATGCTCGGGCTGCTGCAGGACACCGACCTACAGCCGGAGCAGAGGCGCTACGCCGAGGTCGCGCGGTCCAGCGCCGAGTCGCTGCTCACGGTCATCAACGACATCCTGGACTACTCGAAGATCGAGGCCGGGCGTCTGGAGCTCGAGCAGACGCCGTTCGACCTGCAGGAGATGCTGGATGACTTCGCGACCGTCATGGGGGTGCGGGCGTTCCAGCAGGGCCTGGAGTTCGCCTGCGGGCTGGACGCCGGCGTGCCGAACCGCGTCGTGGGCGATCCGGGTCGGCTGCGGCAGATCCTGACCAACCTCGTGGGCAACGCGCTGAAGTTCACGCAGTCCGGCGAGATCGCGGTCCGCGGATCCCTCGTAGACGAGGACGGGGACTGCGTGCGGGTGCGGTTCGAGGTGCGGGACACCGGCATCGGCATCCCCGAGGACAAGCTGGATGTGCTCTTCGAGAAGTTCACGCAGGTCGACGCCTCGACCACGCGCCGATACGGCGGCACCGGCCTGGGCCTGGCGATCTCGAGGCAGCTCGCGGAGCTGATGGGCGGATCGATCGGGGTGGTGAGCCGCTTGGGCGAGGGCTCCACGTTCTGGTTCGAGGTGCGGTTGCGGAAGGACGCGGCGCCCGCCGCGGAGGATGCGCCGTTCGAGGGCCAGCGGGTGCTGGTGGTGGACGACCACGCGGCCAACCGCGAGATCGTCTCGGCCGCGCTGCGGTCTTGGGGCCTGCGCCCCGCGGAGGCCACCGACGGCGCCCAGGCCCTGGGGATGCTCCAGCAGGCGGCCTCCGAGGACGATCCGTTCCAAGCCGCCATCTTGGACCACATGATGCCGGGACTGGACGGTATCGAGTTGGCCGAATGCTTGCGCGCCGACCCGATGACCCGTGGCGTCCGGCTTTTGCTGCTCTCCTCGCTGGGCGCCGGGTCGGAGGACGATCGCTTCGACGCCCGCCTGACCAAGCCGGTGCGCAGGTCGGAGCTGCGCCAGGCCCTCGCGCGGGTGTTGCTGGGCCAACCGGAGGCCAGCCAGGGGCAGGAGCAGGCGCCCAAGGACAAGCAGGCCCTGCCAGCCGCCCAGGTCCTGGTGGCCGAGGACAACCCGGTCAACCAGCAGGTCGCGCTCGGCGTGCTGCGCAAGCTCGGCGTGCGCGCTCAGGCGGTGGCCAACGGCGAGGAGGCGATCCGCGCGCTGAGGGAGTTCCCGTTCGACCTGGTGCTGATGGACGTGCAGATGCCGGTACTGGACGGCTTCGAGGCCACCCGCAGAATCCGATCGGGGGAGGCCGGAGTGCCGAATCCGCGCATCCCGATCGTCGCGATGACGGCGCACGCGATGCAGGGGGACCGCGAGCGGTGCCTGGAGGCAGGCATGGACGACTACGTTTCCAAGCCGGTCTCGAAGGAGGCGCTCGCGCAGGCTCTGCGCCGCTGGCTGGGCTCCGCCGGGGAGGCGGCTCCGAGCGAGCCCGCGCACGCCCCGACTGCGGTGTGGGACGTGGAGTCGATGCTGCACCGTCTGGGCGGCGATCTGGAGCTGGCCGTCGACGTCCTGCGCGCCTACCTGGACGACGTGCCCCAGCGCCTTGCCGACCTGCGGGACGCCAGCGAGCGCGGCGAGAGCCAGCGAGCCAAGGCGATCGCCCACACGGTGAAGGGCGCCTCGGCCAACGTCGGAGCGGAGGCTGTGCGCCAGGCCGCCGCGCAGATCGAGTCGGCGGCCGCCGCCGGGGAGCAGTGGAGCCCCACCGAGCTCGCAGCGCGGTTCCAGGCCGCCCGTCTGCGCATGGAGGCCTGGCTCTCCGAGGTGGCGAACCAGGCCGCCTGATCCCCCAAACCGCCATCCCGTTCGTGACAAGATGGCCGCGTGAACCGTCTGGCGGACTTCGCCCTGCCCGGCTTCTTTCTGGTGGTGCTGGCGACCGTTTGGGCCAGCGAGCGCGTCGTGCGGGAGGATCAGCCCCCCGGCCCGGTCAGGATCACCTATTGGGAGAAGTGGACCGGCTTCGAGGGCGAGGCGATGCGCAAGGTGGTCAACGACTTCAACAAGTCGCAGAACCGGATCTTCGTCCAGTTGCTGACCGTCAGCAACGTCCAGAACAAGACCATGCTGGCCACCAGCGCGGGCATTCCCCCCCGACGTCGCCGGCATCTTCAGCGCGAACGTCGCCCAGTTCGTGGACGACAGGGCCGTCTTGCCCCTGGACGACTTCTGCCGGGAGGCCGGCATCGGCCCGGAGGACTACAAGCCCGTCTACTGGAACGCCGTCACCTACCGCGGGCACATCTGGGCCCTGCCGAGCACCCCCGCCACCACGGCGCTGCACTTCAACACCGCGATGATGCGCCGCGTCGGGCTGGACCCGAACCGGCCCCCGCGCACGATCCCGTTCGAGCTGAGCGAGGCGGCCAAGATCGACGGCGCCTCCGAGTGGCGCGTGTTCCGCGACGTGGTGCTGCCCCTGTGCAAGCCGGCGATCGCCGTGGTCGCGCTGTTCTCGTTCATGGGCACTTGGAACGACTCTCTTGGCCCGCTCATCTACCTGCTGGACCAGAAGACGTTCACGCTGGCGCTGGGCCTGCAGTTCTACCAGAGCCAGCACGGCGGGACGCAGTGGAACCTGCTGATGGCGGCCTCGACGATCGTGGTCGCGCCGGTGATCGTGCTGTTCTTCTTCACTCAGCGGCTGTTCATCCAGGGCATCGCCCTCACGGGCTTGAAGTAGGCCACGGCAGCGGTCAGATCTGCGAGACGACGATCAGCACCGCGATCAGCAGGAAGAACACGAGGGCGAGTGCGCAGCCGGGCGGGAACACCTCCTCCGCCCGCTTCGGCTCGGGGGCCTCGGCACGGCCGGTTGCGGCTGGCCGCTCGTCGCCGGCGACGCCTGCGTCTTGCTGGCAGCCGAAGTGGCTTGAGTAGCCTGGCTCGCTGCCGGCGCGGCTTGAGTCGGCTGGCCTTTCGTCGCGGATGCATGCTGCGTCTGGCTCGCCGCCGAAGTGGCTGGGCCGGGTGCGCTGACCGTCCGTCTTCTGGTTGAAGCCAGTGCCAGAAAGGGGTTTCTCTGGACGTGTGCCCATGCCACTTTTGCGATTTCGCCCAGGGTTTCGGAGGCGAGCGAGTAGAGGCCTGGGTATTCGGCGGCCAGGCGCTCCACGTCGCAGAGAACCGTGTACATGTTGCAGGTGTACAGACCCTTGAGGCACTCCAGGAAGTAGTCTTTGACGTCGAAGTCGACCTTCCATCCAGCGAACCCGACCGCGTGGCAGTGAACCAACCCCTTGAGCGCGTGGAGGACCAAGTCGTCGTCCCGAAGACGCCCTAGCTCCTGCACGATCTGCGCCAGCAGGCGAACGTGCCGCTCCCAGCCCCTAAGCTCCTCCGGAATCGGAGCCAGCTGCGTGGCCGCGTCCAGGAACAGGACCGCCTCGGTGTAGCGATCCGCCTTGAGCAGCTTGTCGGCAATGTCCATGAAGCGGTAGGCGGCGAACTCCAGCAGGCCCGGATCGGCTCCGGCTAGCAGTTGACGGACGCGCTGGGCGTCCCTTTCGATCATCCCGTACTTTTTGGCGACGAGGTGGATGAGGGGCAGCTCGAGCAACGCCTCGAGGTCGGAGACGTCCACCTTGCCGTCGGCGTGGACCGCCTCCTCGACGGCCTGCTCCGCTTCCTGGAAGCGACCGTTCGTGGCAAAGAACCGCGCCAGGGCGATGAACGGCTCGGAGTCCCCTTGCGAGAACTTGCAGGCCTCTCGGTGCGCCCACTCCGCGACGGTCGTTTCGCCGAGCTCTGCGAGAACAATGCCCAGCCAATGGTAGTACAGGGAGGAGTTTGGCTCTCGCCGGACCAAGCCCCACAGAACGTCGGCGGACTCCCTCTCCCGATCGGCCCGATAGAGGACGACGGCCAGCTTGAACCGGGTGGCGTTGTCGTCCGGATAGAGGGCCAGCACCTCCTTCAGCGGACCGACGGCGTCGTCCCACTCCTCCGCCTCGATCGCCTCCTCGGCCTCGGCGAGGAGGTGCTCGATCTCTTCGCCGTAGTCCAGGGTGGCCTCGTAGGCCTTGCGGGCCTTGGGATCCAGCAGCGTGGCCTTGGCTTGGTTCAGCTCGTGGTTGCGCTTCGGGTCCTTGTCCGGGGTGTGGATGCGAACCTGGCGCGCCCACGCCCTCTTGATCTCGTCCGGGGAGGCGGTTCGGTCGACCCCGAGCAGCTCGAAGTAGTCGAGAACGCGCTCGGTCATCGCGTCACACCTCCGCCAGCACGTCCACGAGCTTCTGGCGCGTGGCTCGGACTCCCTCGGCGTCGTTCGCGGAGATCTTGGTCTTCAGCTCCACGACGAGCGCCTCGATCAGCTCGCCCTTCGGGTGCCCCTCGCGGATGGCGGTCTGGGCTCGCTCGATCAGCTTCTCGTTGGTCTTGGCCAGGGGCGAGCTCTGCCACAGCTGGTCGATGTTCCGCGCGGCCTGCGCCATCTCCTCGTCGCTCTGGGAGAGCTCGTCGGCGTGCAGCCGCACGGTGGTGGATTTGCCCACGCCGACCACCGTGGCCTTGATCTGCACGATGTGGTTCTGGTCGTAGCTGAACTCCACCTCGACCTTGTGGGGCTCGCCGTACAGCGCCGGCGGAATGTCCGTGATGACTCCGGACACGCCGGTGGGCACGCAGTCCTCCAGCACCTTGGTGTTGCGGACGTCCTGGAACACGTGCATCTCCAGCTCGGTCTGGTCCGGCCTCAGGAGGCTGTACATCCGCTTGGTGAAGTACGGGATGGGCGTGTTCGGCGCGATCAGCTCGTCGTAAATCGGGTAGGCGTCGTACTCCTCGATGTGCAGCACCCGCACGCCGATGCCGTGGGTGTTGCTGTCGACGATCGCCACGGTTTGCTCTCTGGTCGAATCGAGCGTGCCGAGCGCCAGGCCCGCGGAGATCGCGGCCCCCTGCGACACGGCGAGGTCGGGGTCGACGCCACTCAGGGCCGGCTTGCCGATGTGCCGCACGACGGCCTCGCGGATGGCCGGGATGTAGGTGGCGCCCCCGACCAGCAGCAGGCGGTCGATGTCGCCCTTGCTCGCCCCAGCCTTGTCCAGCGTCTGATCGACGGTCTGGATCGCCCGGTCGATGAGCGGCCGGATCAGTTCCTCGAACTGCCGGCGCTCCACGGTGACGCAGAGCTCGGCCACGTCGCCCTCGTGCGCGGCGAAGTTCTCCACCACGATGTCGGCGACCTCGCTCTCGCTCAGCATCTTCTTCGCGCTCTCGGCCGCGCGCTTCAGCCGCTCCATGGCCGCCTGCGTCGGCTCGGCGCCGGGGTGCTCTCGCCGGAACTCCGCCAGCGCGTGGTTCATAAGAATCTCGTCGATGTCCTTGCCGCCCAGATGCTTGTCGCCGTGGCTGGCCTTCACCTCGAGCACGCCCTCGATCATCTCCAGCAGCGTCACGTCCAGCGTTCCGCCACCCATGTCGAACACGAGCACCGTTCCCTCGAAGCTGTGGTTGTCCAGCCCGAACGCGGCCGCCGCGGCAACCGGCTCGCTGATCAGCCGGATGGCTTGGATGCCCGCCAGCTCGGCCGCCCGGAGCGTCGCCCGCCGCTCCAGGTCCCCGAAGTAGGCCGGAACCGTGATGACGGCCTTCCGGACGGGGACGCCCAGGTAGGACTCCCCGACGGCGGCCATCTTGCGGAGCACCAGCGCCGCGACCTCCTCGGCTCGGAGCGTGTGCTGGCCCAGCTGGAACGTGTCCGACGTGCCCATCGAACGCTTGGCCTCGCGGATGAGTTGTCTCGGATCGGTGACGGCGTTGAGCGCGGCCTGGCCGGCTTCCAGTTCGCCCCTGCGGTTCAGGCCGACCACCGACGGCACGATCGGCGTCTTGGTCTGCGGGTCGGGGATGGCGAACGGCTTGCCGTCGCGGAGGACCGACAGGATCGACGTCGAGGTTCCGAGGTCGATGCCGATGGCGAGTTCACTCGAGTTCATTGCGGGTTCCTGTGTGCTCAGTTTTCAGGCTTGCCGGCGGCGACCTTGGCCGGCCGGATGACTCGCGACCCCGTGCGGAACCCCCACTCCAGGCACTCCTGGATGATTCCGGGCTCGCCGGGCGCATACTCCTCGATCAGGTGGAGGCCCGCCACCACGGGCTCTCCGGGCTTCGGATCGATCACGTCGAGGCCGAGGCGTGCGCACCGGCGCGCCAGCATCTGGGCGGCCTTGGCCCACGTCTCCCTTCTCTCCGGCGTGACACCTTCCATCCTGGAAGCCCGGTGCGCTGCGTCGAGAAACTCGATGGCGCCGTCGATCCATGCCTCGACCTCCGACTCCTTCCGGGCGACCTCCTGCCTTAGGGCGCCCACCTCCAGCACGTTCGCCCTGAGCGCCGCGATGGCCTCCGCGTGGTTGTTCACCGTCTCCGCCAGGTCTTGCGAGATGGCGTCGAGCGTGTGGATGAGTCCCCTTGGCGTGGTCTCCTCGGCGGGCTCCGCCGGCGCGGGTTCTGGTTCCGGGTCGGCCTGCGGGGCGGGTTCGACGGCGGCGACGGAGCGTCCGCGCCGGGTGGCCGCGATCCACGAGGTCACCGCAGCCAGCAAGGCCGCCAAGAGGGCGACCCAGAACGGAACGCCCCCCGCCTTCGGTTGCGCGGCGTGCGGCAGCGGCTTGCGGGGCTCGTTGCCGATCGCGAGGTCCTCCGGCAGGAGCGCGGTGATCCTCAGCCGTCGGCCTGGCGCACCGATGGCGTCCACGGAGAAGTGAAACGGATCGGAATATCCCTTGGTGGAGAGCGCCTCCTTGGTGAGCAGCTCGCCCCGGCCGTCCCTGGGGAGCTGGCTAGGCCCGGGCGTGATCGCGAGGATCACCGACGGGTCGGATGCCCGATCGGCGAGTTCCCGCAGAGCCCGATAGACGTCGCGCCCGCCTCGGCTGCCGGCCTTGGGCGTGTCCGGCAACAACCCCTCCACGGCCGCCTGCCAGCCTGGGCCCTGTAGCTGAACAGGGCCCTTCCGGCTCCAGACGTCCATCTCGAAGGCCGCGACGCTCACCTTGTCCCCCTCCGAGCCGAAGCGCCCGAGGAGCGAAAGCGCCTCCTCGCGCATCGCGGCCGCCAGCGTGGGATCGACGCCGAAGTGACCGGTGGAGAGGGCGAGCCGCCAGTGAACCCGTCCTTTCTCCGACGAGTACCCTGCGGCCCGAAGCCGGTCCTCGAGCGGTTTGTACCGTTCATCGGCCGGCTGTCCCCATGCGTTCGCTCCCAGCAACACCCCAACAAGGGCTCCCGCCTGCACCAAGAGTCCGCGTCCTGTCCTCAACCTTCCCATGTGTCTCAAGAGGGACGCAGGCCTCGCGCCCTCTTTCTACTTCTCGGGTCCCAGACGTTTTGTCCTCCTGCTTGAAGAGCCGGATTTGCGCGGACCGTTGGGAAATCGGACCGACCTGCGGACGCTCGCCGTCCGGGGTATCTTGCGGGGTCATGCGGTTCGCGACGAAGGCCATCCGGGTCGGGCAGAACCCCGACAGCGACTATCGGGCGGTGGTCAACCCGATCTACCAGACCTCCACGTTCAGCTGGAACAGCCTCGGGGAGGTTCCGCCTGTCGACTACACGCGGTGCGCCAACCCCAACCGGAACATCCTCGAGCAGGTGATCGCCGCGCTCGAGAACGGGCGGTTCTGCACGGTCTTCGCCTCCGGCATGGCGGCCATCACCGCGGCGGGGAGCTTGGCCAAGGCGGGCGATCACGTGCTCGTCGCGTCCGACATCTACGGCGGCACGTTCCGGCTCAAGGAGAGGGTGTGGCCGCTGCAGGGCATCGAGTGCGATGAGTTCGACGCCTCCGACCCCGCCAGCCTGGAGGCCGCCATCCGGCCGAACACGCGGCTGGTGGTCTACGAGTCCCCGACCAACCCGATCCTGCGCGTGGTGGACGTCGCCGCGATCGCGGAGGTCTGCCGAAGGAGGGGCGTGGTCAGCGTGTTCGACAACACCTTCGCGTCGCCGTACCTTCAGAACCCGCTGGACCTCGGCGTGGACGTGGTGGTCCACTCCAACACCAAGTACATCAATGGTCACAGCGACGTCATCGGCGGTTGCACGGTGACCAACGACCCGGAGATCGGGACCGCGATGTTCGAGTGGCTCAAGATGACCGGCGCGGCCCCTAGCCCGTTCGACTGCTGGCTGACGCTCCGCGGGCTGAAGACGCTGGAGGTGCGGATGGAGAGGCACTGCTCCAACGCCCAGAAGCTGGCCGAGCGCCTGGAGCGGCACCCGAAGGTCCGCCGGGTGCACTACCCCGGCCTGCCGTCGCATCCGGACCACGGGCTGGCCAAGCGGCAGATGCGGGGCTTCGGGGCGATGATGGCCATCGAGGTCGGCTCCTCGGCGGAGGACGCCGCGCGCGTGGCCGAGGGCTTCCAGGTCGTGCAGTTGGCGGAGAGCCTGGGAGGCGTGGAGTCGCTGGTGGCCTACCCGCCGCTGATGTCGCACGCGACGATGACCGAGGAGCAGCGCCTGGAGCGCGGCATCCCGCCCAACCTTCTGCGCCTCAGCGTGGGCATCGAGGATCCGGACGACCTGCTCGAGGACTTCGACCGCGCGCTGAGCCGCATCTAGCCGCGCAGGGCGGTATCCTGCCCGCCATGGTGTGGGCGATGGCGGCCATGGCGATGCTGCAGGGCGGCGAGACGATCTACGTTTCGCCGAGGGGCGACGACGCTTGGGACGGCAGGGCGGCGGTTCGGCGCGGCGCGAGCGGCCCGTTCCGCACCGTGGACCGCGCCGTACGCGAGGTCGGGCGGCTGCGGATGATGAAGATCCAGCGCTACGAGCCGATCCGCGTGGTGCTGCGCGGCGGCACGTATTTCCTCTCCAAGAGCCTCGAGATCGGCAGGGCGGCGGGCGGAACGCCGACCTCCGCGACGGTGTTCGAGGCCTATCCCAAGGAGCGGCCCGTTCTGTCCGGCGGGGTCGTTCTGCGAGGCTGGCAGCCGGACGGCCACGGACGCCTGCGCCTGCGGGTGCCCGAAGCCGGTGGCGGAGCGTGGCGGCCGCTCTCCCTGTACGTCGGCGAGAGGAGGCTGCCCCGGGCGCGCCTGCCCAAGAGCGGCTGGTTCCGCGTGGCCGAGCCGCTTCCGCCGACCGGCTCCGCCTCCAAGCCGGGTCCCGATCGGTTCCGTTTCAGGCCGGGAGACTTGAACGCTTCGTGGTCGAACCTTCAGGACAGGGAGGTGTGCGCGATCCTGATCTGGGGCATGGCGCGCATGAGGATCCGCTCCATCGAGGGCGACGTGGTGAACCTCACCGGCGGGACCGGCTGGCAGACGAACTGGGCGGAGTTCCAGAAGGACGGCCGCTACCTCATCGAGAACGCGCCCGAGGGGCTGGACGAGCCAGGCGAGTGGGTGCTGGACTCCGCGACGGGCACGTTCCTGGCCATGCCGACGAAGGAGCGCATCGCGTTCGCGCCCGTGGCCCCCAGGCTCGAGCGGCTGGCGATCGTGCGCGACGCTTCGCACCTGTCGTTCCGAGGCCTCGAGTTCCGGCACGCGGCCGCTCCCCCGCTTCCCGCGGAGGGAAGGAACTGGCCGCAGGCGGAATCGGACCTGCCCGGCGCGCTGCTGGTGGAGCGATCCGGCCACGTGGAGTTCCGGGACTGCACGGTCGCCGACGTGGAGGCCTATGCGATCGAGCTCGGCGACGGCGCGCGCGACTGCGTCGTGGAGAACTGCCGGCTGTGGCGGCTCGGGGCCGGAGGCGTGAAGATCGGCACGCTGGCCTACTCCGAGGACGAGACCTCGTTGGCCCAGCGCAACGCCGTGCGTGGCTGCACCATCGTGAACGGAGGGCGCCTGCACCCGGCGGCGGTAGGGGTGCTCATCGGCCAGAGCCCCCGCAACACCGTCGAGCGGAACGAGATCGCCGACTTCTACTACACCGGGGTGAGCATCGGCTGGTCGTGGGGCTACCAGCCGGCCAACAGCCACCACAACCGGATCGCGTTCAACCACCTCCACCACATCGGCCAGGGGTTGCTCAGCGACATGGGCGGCGTGTACCACCTGGGCAACGCGCCGGGCAACGAGGTGTGCTTCAACCTGATCCACGACGTGCAGAGCCACGCCTACGGCGGCTGGGGGCTGTACACCGACGAGGGGAGCACCGACGTCCGGATGTACGGCAACGTGGTCTACCGCACCAAGAGCGCCGGGTTCCACCAGCACTACGGCAAGGACAACGTGGTGAGCGACAACGTGCTGGCGTTCGGCGGCGAGGCCCAGGTGATGCGCATGCGCGAGGAGCCGCACCGGTCCTTCGCCTTCGAACGGAACATCGTGTATTGGAAGGACGCTCCGCTGCTGGGGGGCAACTGGCGCGGCAACAACAACTACGAGTTTCGCAAGAACCTGTACTGGCGGGCCGACGGAGGCGCCTTCGACTTCGCAGGATGGTCGCTGCAGGAGTGGCGCGCGCGGGGCCAGGACCGCGACGGCCAGGTGCTGGATCCAGGCTTCGTGGATCCGGAGAGGGGCGACTTCCGCCTGAAGCCGGACGCGGCCGCCCGCCGGCTGGGCTACGGCCTGTTCGAGAAGGCGATCGACGCCTGGAAGGGCAAGCCCGAGTGGAAAGTCGGCCCGGCGGCGTTTCCTCTGGAACGCTGAAGGCGGGTATACTGTTGGTTCGGCGTCGGGGCGTGGCGCAGTTTGGTAGCGCGCTTCCATGGGGTGGAAGAGGTCGCACGTTCGAATCGTGTCGCCCCGACCAGGCTTCCCTCCGTCCTCGCGTCACTGGCATTTTTGCCGGTTTTGCCCTCGTAGGTCCCAGGCGCCGTCCGAAGCCGGTTAAACTGTTCCTAAGTCCGCACGGAGCGGACGAGGCGTTTGTGTTTAGGTGATGGAGAAGATGGGAAAGACCCTGCTTGCGGCATTGGCTCTGGGCGCGTCGTGCGCCGCGTCGGCCGTCACGATCGACTTCGAACTGCTGAACACCGGGTCCAACCCCGGGAACCTGTACGCGGCGCAGGGCGTGCTGTTCTCCTACGGGGCCGTGACCTCCGGGCTGAACCTCGGCGACACCGTGGTGCTGCCTGCGATGACCCAGGCGATCTACGGGTTCAAGGGGGCTCTGGCGTGGTCTCCCGACACCGTCGGCTACGCGCCGGGCACCGACGACCTGCTGATGGCCTTCTCCACGCCCGTCACCTCGGTCAGCCTGCTGACGGACCGCTACTCGCCGGAGTCGGCCGAGCCGGTGCAGCTCGCCGCGCTGGACGACAACTTCAAGGTGATCGCGCTGGCGACGGCACTGGACGACGGAACCACGTTCGCGGCGAACTTCATGTCCGTCAGCTCGGCTACGCCGTTCCGTTACGCGCTGTTCGTGGCGACGCGGGAGCAGGAGGGCATCGACGACCTGAGCTACACCCCGGTGCCCGAGCCGTTCACCTTGGTGCTCGGGCTGGGCGGGTTGGCGCTCGCCGCGCGCCGCCGTCGCCGCTGAGTCCTTCTTCGGCCAAGAGCGAGCGGGGCCGGC
>Ga0308419_1000378_pt1 | contig 32995 bp, 45 predicted proteins | sample HotsprSampleMS50_FD_203674 | JGI IMG/M metagenome (GOLD analysis project Ga0308419, IMG submission 203674) | Hot spring phototrophic mat microbial communities from Mushroom Spring, Yellowstone National Park, Wyoming, United States - 20090730_MS50 ... | reverse complement strand
TGCCGGGGGATAATGTGGTGATGGACGTGGAGTTGATTGTGCCGGTTGCGATTGAAGAGGGATTGCGGTTTGCCATTCGCGAGGGGGGGCGAACCGTCGGCGCCGGGGTAGTGACCAGGATTCAGGCATAAACCTGACAGTCAGAGTGAGGAGACAGCTACGACCAGGCTTCCTCACTCTGAACTAGTTCCTGAGGAGGACAAAAGCATATGGCAAAACAAAAAGTACGGATCCGTCTGAAAGCATATGATCACAAAATCCTTGATCAATCAGCGCGGCAAATCGTTGAGGCGGCGGAACGAACGGGTGCCCTGGTAGCCGGGCCGGTACCTTTACCAACGAAGATCGAAAAGTATAGTGTCATTCGATCATCTTTTATTGATAAAGACTCGCAGGAGCAGTTTGAGATTCGTACCCACAAGCGCCTGATAGACGTGTTAGATCCAAGTCAACAAACGATAAATGCGTTAATGAAGCTCAATCTACCAGCGGGCGTTGATATTGAGATCAAGCTCTAGTGAAAATGATTGACACGATTGACACGAAAAAAAGATGTTGTTTGTAACAGTTGGTATAGAACCTGGTACGTTTATCGAGAGCAGCCGCTACACGCTGAGCAAGTTGTATGCTGCGAAGGACAGAGGTTAACGGGATGATCAATGGTTTATTAGGTCGCAAACTGGGAATGATGCAAGTATTTAATCCGGCTGGCGAGGTTATTCCAGTAACAGTAATTAAAGTTGGCCCTTGCTTTGTTACCCAGATTCGTACCCGAGATCGTGATGGATATGAGGCTATTCAAATCGGGTTTGAAGAGGTTCCAGAGCGTAAACTAACCCTACCCGAGCGCGGGCATCTGAAAGGGGCGGGAGTCGTTGTTCGGCACTTACGCGAATTTAAGGCAACCAATCTATCAGAACATACCGTCGGTGAGGTATTGCGGGTGGATATGTTCAAACCTGGACAACTGGTCGATGTCGTTGGTATATCAAAAGGGCGCGGCTTTGCCGGAGTGGTGAAACGTCATGGATTTCGCGGTGGGCCACGCACCCACGGTCAGAGCGATCGACTTCGTGCGCCGGGTTCGATAGGGGCCGGTACTTCGCCAGGCCGGGTATGGAAAGGCCAGCGTATGGCTGGACGGATGGGGGGCGACCGGGTGACGATCCAGAACCTGGAAGTCGTTGAAGTTGTGCCAGAAAAGAACGTGCTCCTTGTTCGGGGTTCTGTGCCTGGGCATCGTTCGAGTCTGCTCGAAATCAAACATGCTATCAAGGGATAACGATCTATTCGTTTGCTGGTTCAACTCAATATGCCAGGAAGGGTATGGTTCATAGCAGGTGGAAAATGGAAGCAACGCTTTATAACCAGGTGGGTGAATCCATCGGTGTGATAGAATTAAATGACAACATCTTTGGGATTACTCCACATGTTCCGGTCATGCATCAGGCGATGGTGCGGCAGCTTGCGAATGCACGGGCGGGAACACACAATACGCTGGGGCGCGGTGAAGTACGCGGCAGTACGCGCAAGCTGTATCGTCAGAAAGGTACCGGGCGGGCGCGGCAAGGCGCTATTCGTGCCTCGCATCGACCTGGTGGCGGTATTGCCCATGGGCCACACCCGCGTTCCTATGAAAAGAAGATGCCGCGCAAAATGCGGCGGCTGGCAGTACGTTCGGCACTATCGGCCAGGCAAGCTGCGGCGGCGATTCGCTTTGTGGACATGATCGCTTTTGATCACCCCCGTACCCGGAACATCCTGGAGTTGCTCGATGCTCATAGCCTCAGTGGGAAGACCCTGATTGTGCTTGATCGCAAGGACAAGAATATTCAGCTTTCGACGAATAATCTGCCCTACGTTAAGACGTTGCTGGCCCATTACCTCAACGTGGTTGATCTGTTGAGCTATGACAATATTATTTTGAGCCAACCTGCGGTTCAGGTACTTGAGCGCTATCTCGGTCAAGAGACAGCGGGGACACGCAAGAGTACGCAGAATCAAGCTGAGACTGGCTTTGTGGAGACGCATAACGATACGCACACGGCGGTTGTGGTATCTCACATGGGGACTCCATCAACATTGGTACGAGACGATCAATACGTGAGGTCTGATCTTGCAACTGAGGACACCACAACAGACACGCCGGACGATGAGGCTGCTGAGGATACTGATCCAGATGAGGAGGTCTGATGAACGACCATCAAATCATTATTCGTCCACTCATCACGGAAAAGAATACCAACTGGATGTTGCTCAATAAATACTCGTTTGAGGTTGATCGATTTGCTACGAAACCGCAGATCAAACGCGCTATTGAGAACATCTTTAATGTGCATGTTACGAACGTGCATACGATGAATGTGCGGGGTAAGAAACGACGACGTGGACGTGAGTTTGGATATACCCGTGATTGGAAAAAGGCCATCGTTACGCTAGCCGAAGGCGATCGGATCGAGTTGTTTGAGACATAATTGAGACCAAGAAAGGTCGGTGGTGGTCAGGTATCGCACCACGATCTAGATCGGAAACAGAGTTATGGGTGTTCGACGGTACAAACCAACCTCTGCGGGTCGCCGCAATATGTCGGTTTCGACATTTGAAGAGATCACCAAAAAACGTCCAGAATCGCGGTTGATCGAGCCACTCCGTAAGACGGGTGGGCGCAACAACCGAGGACGAATTACGACTCGGCATCGTGGCGGAGGGCACAAACGATTTTATCGGATTATTGATTTCAAGCGCAACAAACATGCGATACCGGCACGAGTCGCGGCAATTGAATATGATCCCAACCGCACGGCCCGGATTGCGTTGTTGAACTATGTTGATGGTGAAAAGCGTTATATTCTCGCCCCCGTTGGCTTAAAGGTCGGAGATACCGTGATGAGCGGCCCAACCGCTGACATTCGGGTCGGGAACGCGCTCGCATTGCGCGAGATCCCACTTGGTACACAGATCCATAATATCGAACTGGAGATCGGACGTGGGGGCGTCCTGGTACGCAGTGCTGGCACATCGGCGCAACTTATGGCCAAAGAAGGCGATTATGCCACCGTTCGTATGCCATCGGGGGAAATACGCATGATCCATTTGAACTGTATTGCGACGATTGGTCAGGTGGGAAATCTCGATCATCAGAATATACGCATCGGGAAAGCAGGTCGGTCGCGCTGGCTTGGTCGCCGCCCGCGTGTGCGGGGGGCAGCAATGAACCCGCGTGATCATCCCCATGGGGGTGGGGAAGGACGGGCACCACGTGGAATGCCCCCGAAGACAAAGTGGGGCAAGCCAGCGCTGGGGAAGCGCACACGCCATAATCCACGAACGGATCGGTTTATTGTACGTCGTCGGAAGAAATAATGTCACCAGGAGTAAGGTATGTCACGCTCTTCTAAAAAGGGGCCATATGTCGATATCCGTTTACTTGATCGGATTGAAACCATGAATCGGGCCAACGAAAAGCGGGTGCTGCGTACATGGTCACGTGACTCGACCATCTTTCCGCAGATGGTGGGGCATACGATCGCCGTTCACGATGGTCGACGGCACGTGCCTGTGTATGTGACGGAAAATATGGTTGGGCACAAACTGGGCGAATTTGCGCCAACGCGTACATTTCGCGGTCATGGTGGTAAAAAGGCTGATAAACGCGGCAAAATCAAATAACCTCTACCAGTATGCTTCTGGGAGAATGGTTGCCGATTGCTGGCTATGGAAGAGTACAAATATGCAAGCGAAAGCAGTAACAAAATATGTGCGCATCTCACCGCAAAAAGTTCGCCCGGTTATGGATATAGTACGTGGGTTACCGGTTAAACGGGCGCTGGCAACCTTGCAGTATATGCCCCACAAGGCCGCTCGCGAGATTGCCCTGACGATTAAATCCGCTGCGGCTAATGCCGAAAATAATTTTGATATGGAACCTGATAATCTGGTTGTCAAGACTATTTTTGCCGATGAAGGCCCGGCCTTGAAACGATTTATGCCCCGGGCGCGGGGAACTATGAACCGTATTCGCAAGCGGACAACGCATATTACGGTCATTGTAGATGATGGTGAGGAATATTAGCACATGCTGGTACTACCGGCTCTGCTGTGGTACTACCAGCATGTTCCTGACAGGTCTTCTTTCTGAATGATAGAGGGGTAGGTATCTATTGGGACGTAAAGTACATCCAGTCGGGTTTCGATTGGGCTATATCAAGGATTGGCAGTCGAAGTGGTTTGCCGATCGGGCGTATGTGAAACAATTGCATGAAGATCTGGCTCTGCGTAAAATGATAATCGAAGAGCTGCAAAATGCAGGTATTTCACACGTAGATATTGAACGTTCGGCAAATAAAGTGGAAGTAACCGTGTTCACGGCCAAACCGGGTATTGTGATTGGCAAGCGTGGCTCGAATGTTGATGATCTCAAAAATAAATTAGAGGCACAGACAGGCAAGAAGGTCAAGCTCAATATTCAGGAAATTCACCAGCCCGAACTTAATGCACAACTGGTAGCTGAAAGTATTGGAGAACAGATCAACAAGCGTGTATCCTATAAACGAGCTATGAAACAGGCGGTGCAACGTGCTATGCGGCTGGGTGCTCAGGGTGTGCGTGTGCGCTGCTCCGGTCGTCTTGGTGGGGCCGAAATGGCGCGGGTGGTTACAGAGAGTGATGGCCGTGTGCCACGCCATACGTTGCGCGCTGATATTGATTATGCCCAGGTTCACGCCCACACAACCTATGGGCGCATTGGGGTGAAAGTCTGGATTTACAAAGGTGAAGTCTTTCCCGATCAACTGGGTAAGGCACAGGTTGAGCAACAACTTGGTGGCGGCGGAAATAGTGGCACTGGTGCCAGCACGAGTGGCAGTACCGTACGTACGCGCCCATAAGGAGGACGAGCCATGTTAATGCCAAAGCGCGTTAAATATCGCAAGCGGCATAAAGGTCGTATGCGTGGCCTCTCCTATCGCGGGAATTCCGTGGCTTTTGGTGATTATGGCCTGATGGCGCTCGAGGCGAGCTGGATTACCAATCGCCAGATCGAGGCTGCTCGCCGTACCATCACCGGCTATGTCAAGCGGGGTGGCAAAGTCTGGATTCGAATTTTTCCTGACAAACCGATCACCAGGAAACCGGCTGAAACGCGTATGGGTGGTGGTAAAGGATCGGTTGATCACTGGGTGGCAGTCGTAAAACCAGGACGAATTATGTTTGAACTGGGCGGTGTACGCGAAGAGCTGGCGCTTGAGGCGTTGCGTCGCGCGGCGCAGAAGTTGCCCATTCAATGCAAGATTCTTAAACGTGAAGATACGGAGAGTGGTAGTGAAAGCGAGTGAATTGCGAACGCAGGACGTTGAAACCCTACTTTCTCAACTGAATGACTGTTATCGAGAACTCTTTAATCTGCGATTTCAGAAGGTGACCGGTAAGCTGACCAATACCGCACGCCCGCGTCAGGTACGGCGTGATATTGCCCGTATTAAAACCATTTTACGTGAACGGGAGTTAGCAGCAGCAGAACAGGTTGATAACGTCTAGTTTGTTATACCAAAGCAGGTATGGGAGTTCATGTATGGTCAGTACCAAAAAAGAGCGACAGATCAAGTCTGGTCGTGTAGTAAGTAATAAGATGGATAAGACCGTGGTGGTTCGTGTTGATTATCTGAAACCACATCCGCTCTATCGGAAAATTATACGCAAGACACGCAAGTTTCACGCCCACGATGAAGACAATGCCTGCCAGATGGGTGATATAGTGCGCATTGAAGAGACTCGTCCCCTGAGTAAAATGAAACGCTGGCGTGTCATCGAAATTGTCAAGCGTAGCGAGGAGTAACACCAATGGTTCAACCACAGACGCGGCTGAAAGTTGCTGACAATACCGGTGCCAAAGAGATCATGTGTATTCGCGTCCTGGGGGGTTCGCGGGTCAAGTATGGGCGGGTCGGTGACATCATTGTCGCCTCGGTGAAAGAAGCAACCCCCGGTGGTGCGGTCAAAAAAGGCGAGGTTGTACGTGCCGTGATCGTCCGCACGGCCAAGGAATATGGCCGTGCGGATGGATCGCATATTCGCTTTGATGATAACGCCGCCGTGATTATTGGTAAAGAGAATAATCCGCGTGGGACGCGCATCTTTGGTCCCGTTGCGCGCGAGTTGCGCGAAAAACAATTTATGCGGATTGTATCACTCGCACCAGAGGTTTTGTGAGAGGTTGGCATGCACGTCAAAACAGGAGATGAGGTACTGGTTATCTCTGGTAAGAACAAGGGTCAGTCGGGCAAGATCAAACGTGCATTCCCCCGCGAGGGACGTGTGATCGTCGAGGGCTTAAATATTATCAAGCGCCATATGAAGCCACGTGGCCCACGCAAGCCAGGGGGGATTATTGAAATGGAGGCCCCGATTGATGCCTCGAATGTGATGCTGATTTGTCCCAGCTGTGGGCGCGCATCACGCACAGGCAAGCGATTTTTGGCGGAACTGGATCACAAGAATCGTCCCCGTAAAGTGCGTTATTGTAAAGCATGTGGTTCAATTATCGATTAAGGCATAGTCAGGGCCAGGGACGAGATACTCCTGTTGCCCAACCACTGAGGAGTAGGGCATGGTTCCACGGCTTAAAGAAAAATATACCACTGAGATTGTTCCAGCGCTGATGCAGGAATTTAATTTCAAATCGGTTATGCAAGCGCCACGTCTGGTTAAGATTGTGGTGAACTCCGGAGTGGGCGAGGCCATTCAAAATGCAAAAGCACTGGATGCGATGGTTAACGATATATCGATTATTACTGGTCAGAAACCAGTGGTCACCCGTGCAAAGAAGTCAATAGCTGCATTTAAGTTGCGCCAGGGTATGGCTATTGGTGTGATGGTAACGTTGCGTGGGGCACGGATGTATGAGTTTTTAGATCGATTGGTGAATCTGGCATTGCCCCGTATCCGTGATTTTCGTGGAGTGAGCCGTAGTGCTTTTGATGGTCGCGGTAATTATAGTCTTGGAATACGGGAACAGATCACCTTTCCAGATATAGATTACGATAAAATAGACAAAATTCGTGGGTTGGAAGTGGTTATTGTCACTACGGCACCTGATGATGCCCAGGGGTATGCACTGCTTAAGCGCCTGGGAATGCCGTTTCGTGATTAGAAGCACGTAGACCACGGAAGGAGGATTGCATTGGCTCGTAAAGCATTAATTGTCAAGGCACAACGACCACAAAAGTTCAAAGTACGCGAGTATAATCGCTGTAAAATTTGTGGGCGTGCACGTGGTTATATTCGTAAGTTCGGGATGTGCCGTATCTGTTTCCGGGAACATGCATTAAAAGGTATGATTCCGGGTGTGGTAAAATCCAGTTGGTAGCATGTCGAATCATGCAACGACCGTCTCTGTACCAGACTGGCCCATCCGAAGTTCATCAAGGAGGAACGCTGTGAGCGTTAATGACCCGATTGCAGATATGCTAACGCGTATTCGCAATGCATGCATGGTACACCATACAACGGTGAACATCCCGGCATCGAAAATGAAATTGGCAATTGCAGGTATTCTCAAGCGCGAAGGGTTTATTAAGGATTACACCCTGCAAGAAGGTGATCCTTTTGATACAATATCAATCACACTCAAATATACCGATGATCGACGCCCGGTGATTACCGGCATGAAACGAGTGAGCAAACCAGGGTTACGCATTTACACCAAACGAGCCGATATTCCCCGCGTGCGCGGTGGCCTGGGGTTAAGTATCCTCTCGACACCGAAAGGGGTGCTGGCTGGCCATGAGGCCTGGCAACAACAGGTAGGTGGAGAGGTGCTCTGCTACGTGTGGTAGTGGTTGGAGAATATGGTATGTCACGTATTGGCAGAAAACCGATTCCGGTGCCGAAAGGTGTGGAAGTACAGATCGGTGCAGAAAATTTGATAACCGTTAAAGGGCCAAAGGGCCAGTTACAACAGCGTTTGCCGGCAGCAATGATTATTACCCAAAAAGATGGCAACTTGCTGGTGCAACGGCCGTCGGATACCAAGGAACATCGTGCCTTGCATGGCCTGACGCGCACACTGCTATCCAATATGGTCGTTGGTGTCACTACAGGATGGGAACGAGCACTGGAGATTAACGGTGTTGGATATCGTGCGTCAATCGAAGGGAAAACACTGGTTCTTCAGTTGGGATTTTCGCATCCAGTACGTCTGGAACCACCGCCTGATGTGACGTATGTGGTGGGTGAGCGCCGTAGCGCTAACGAACCACTCCCGCTGTTTATACGGGGGATTAACAAACAGGTTGTCGGTGAACAGGCCTCTAAGATTCGTAGCCTGCGGCCCCCGGAGCCGTATAAGGGGAAGGGCATTAAATACGTTGAAGAACGTATCCGACGCAAAGCGGGTAAGACCGGGAAAACCAAATAAACCCTGGTCAGAAAACACAATTCGTACACTATGTAAACAGGGTAATAATTTATGAAACGAACGCCACGTCAATTACGTATTCGACGGCATAACCGAATACGCAAACGTGTTTTTGGCAATAAAGAACGACTTCGTTTGTCTGTTTTTCGTAGTAACATGCATATCTACGCTCAAGTCATTGATGATACGATAGGGCATACGTTGGTAGCAGCCTCAACCATGGAACCCGATCTGCGTCATAGTGCTGATGAAGATAAGAGCAAAATCCAACAGGCTCAGATGGTAGGTCAGCGCGTCGCTGAACGGGCATTGGCAGCCGGTGTGAAGAAGGTCGTCTTTGACCGGGGGGGCTATAAATACCACGGGCGGGTGAAGGCATTGGCCGAGGGTGCCCGTGCAGGGGGGCTTGATTTTTAGATGGTTGCCGCCTCGTAGATGCTAGACTTGAACGGCAACGGGTAATGAGAGATCAGCGCAGCGAAATCGCTCTATCTAAATATCCTGGAGGTGTTGTGGCACGAACACGTATCAATTCAGAGAATCTGGATCTTGAGGAACGCGTTGTTCAGATCAACCGGGTGGCGAAAGTGGTCAAGGGGGGACGACGCTTTAGTTTTAGTACCGTGGTAGTTGTTGGTGATGGCAAAGGCCATGTGGGTATTGGTATGGGCAAAGCCTCTGAAGTACCCGAAGCGATTCGCAAAGGGGTTGAGGCGGCAAAGAAGAATGTTATTCGTGTGCCACTGGTGCATACGACGATACCGCACGAGATTATTACCAAATTTTCTTCGACCAAGGTCATGTTGCGCCCGGCTGCGCCTGGTACCGGCGTTATTGCTGGTCGCGGTGTGCGTCCGGTGATTGAAGCTGCAGGTATTAAGGATCTGCTGACGAAAGTCTATGGTAGCAACAATCCGGTCAATGTGGTCAAAGCGGCTTACCTGGCTCTGACAGCGTTAGTTTCGCTGGATGAAATGGCGCGACGCCGGAGTATGACGCCCTATGAGTTACACCAGCGGCGTCTACGGCGCGTAGTGGCACCAGAGCCTGCGGAGACAATGACATGAGTAAACTGCGCATTACGTACAAAAAAAGCTCGATTGGGTATAGTGAGGCGCAAAAGCAAACGATTCGCTCCTTGGGATTGCGCAAGTTGAATCAAAAGGTTATTCAACCAGATACGCCAACGGTGCGTGGCATGGTGTTTAAGGTGCGGCACCTGGTCGTAGTGGAAGAAATTGACGATGAGGTACAGAATGAAACTTCATGACTTGCGGCCAGCGCCTGGCGCTCATCGACGCTCCAGGCGGATTGGACGTGGCTATGGCTCCGGTAAAGGAAAAACTGGGGGCAAAGGGATGATGGGCCAGAAGGCCCGTTCTGGTTCCGGGCCGTATCGTACCTTTGAAGGTGGGCAGAACCGGCTGGTCAAACGGATGCCTTTCAAGCGTGGCTTTACCAATATCTGGCGTATTGAATATGAGATTGTGAATGTCGAACGCTTGAATAGCTGGCCGCAGGATGTGGCTGTCACACCCGAAGCCTTGCTTGAGTCGCGAATTGTGCGGCGCAAGCGCCGACCAGTGAAAATACTGGGCGATGGCGAATTGCACGTACCGCTGGTTGTGCATGCGCATAAATTTTCTGCCAGTGCGCGCCATAAGATCGAAGCCGCCGGTGGCACGATCGTTGAGCTGCCGTGGCTCGTTGAGCATCCTAGCCGTAGTCGTGGCCCCAATCCAAGTATGCGCAATCAGAATCGGGCAGAGTAACTCGTTCTATACGGTAAGCAAGATCAGATCTGGCTCGGTATGGCCGGGCATAGAGAGAATAAAGTGCTACAATAATGTGATGATGCTGTCAGGTTCGGGAAGCATACCTATAATCAGAAAGAAGTAGATGGGCATTCTACGAATAAGAGGAGAGAGGAGCGTGTATGCTACAGGCAGTACTTAGAGCAATCCAACTGCCAGATCTGCGGCGGCGTATTCTATTTACGCTCGGAATGCTGTTGATCTTTCGGTTGATTGCACATATCCCTGTGCCTAACATCGATCCTGCATCACTGGAGGCCTTGCGCCAGGCGCTGCGCGAGAATCAACTGGCCCAACTGCTCAATATTTTCGCAGGAGGGGCATTACAAAATTTCTCGGTTGCCGCTATGGGGGTATATCCCTATATTACGGCAACGATCATTATGCAGTTGCTGCAACCGATCATTCCTGCCCTGGAGGAACTATCCAAAGAAGGTGAGCAGGGGCGAGTACGACTGAATCGTTACCAGATGTGGATGACAATTCCTCTTGCCTTTTTGCAGGCCTATGGGCAGACCCTGGCCCTGGATCGCAGTCTTGGCCCTGGACAGTCGCTGTTCCGCTCGCCGTTCGATATTATCAACAATTTCTTGCCCACTTTTACCATCTTGATAGCGATGGTGGCCGGTACGATGTTATTGGTATGGTTAGGGGAACAGATCAACGAGCGTGGTATCGGGCAGGGCATCTCGGTGATTATTTTTGGTGGTATTGTCTCTGGTTTACCCCAACTGGTAGTGCAGGGCTTCCAGATTACTGAGGCTGGTGGGACAGAGACGTTTGTGGGGTTAGTGATCTTCCTGTTGATCGGGTTGCTGACCATTGTCGGGATCGTTATGATACAGGAAGGGCAACGACGTATTCCGGTGCAATATGCAAAACGCGTGCGCGGCAACCGGGTTTATGGTGGGCAAAGCACGCATATACCAATGAAGGTTAATATGGCGGGCATGATACCTTTGATCTTTGCCCAGAGCATTATTATCTTTCCCGGCATTGTTGCTTCGTGGTTTTACAACCCCGATGGTGAGGGCATTGGCAATGCGATTGCCGGATTTTTCTTTAACACCTTTAGTCCAACTGGACAGGGTGGCGGAATTGTCTATCTGGTTTTATTGTTTTTGTTAGTTGTGGGCTTTACCTACTTTTATACACTGGTGTTATTTGAGCAACAGAATATCCCAGAGAACCTACAGAAGAATGGTGGTTTCATTCCGGGCATTCGTCCCGGAAAACGTACCGAAGAATACTTAAGTCGGGTGTTGAACCGGATTACCCTGGCAGGAGCGCTCTTTTTAGGGTTTATCGCCATTTTACCGTTTTTGACCCAGTCTATCACCAGAATCCAGATAGGTCTGGGGAGTACGGCATTGCTAATTGTCGTTGGTGTGGCGATTGATACTATGCGGCAACTTGAGGCACAGTTGACAATGCGGGATTATGAAGGCTTTCTTAATCGGTAAAATGCTAACCGTACCGTTACGATAGTGGATGAACAAACATCAGTGATAGAAGAGGTTTCATATGAACATCGTTTTGCTGGGGCCACCAGGCGCAGGGAAGGGAACACAGGCGAAAACCCTGGTTGAACAGACAGGGCTAACCCACGTTTCGAGCGGCGATCTCTTTCGCGCAGCGTTGCGTGAGGGTACCGAACTGGGGATGTTAGCCAAGTCGTATATGGATCGTGGCGCATTGGTGCCAGACGATGTGGTGATTGGCATGGTTATGGAGCGCGTGAAGCAACCTGACTGCGCCAATGGTGTCATTTTTGATGGGTTTCCGCGCACGATTGATCAGGCTATCGCTTTGCAAAATGAGATGGCGAAATACAATAAGAGCATAGATGCCGTTGTGTATCTGAACGTTCCCAAAGAAATATTGTTACGACGTATTGCTGGGCGGCAGACCTGCAAAACATGTGGGGCTATTTTTAATATTTATTATTTTCCTTCGTATAAGCCTAATATTTGCGACGTGTGTGGTGGAAAATTGTACCAGCGTAGCGATGACACGATGGAGACCGCCCATCGGCGGCTTGATGTCTATTTTGAGCAGACGATGCCCTTGATTGAACATTATCGCAAGCAGGGGAATTTGCGAGAAATTGATGGCTGTCAGGAAATTAACCAGGTATCTGAATCGATGATGATCGCGCTAGGAGTAAATGTTTAGATATCGTGGCTCTGGAAAGGAGTAGTATGTCCAAAAAAAAGGATGTGATCGAAATAGAGGGAACGATCACTGAGCCGTTACCCAATGCTATGTTTCGGGTAGAATTGGATAATGGACACGAGGTTCTGGCCCATATTTCAGGTAAGATGCGTATGAATTATATTCGTATTCTGAAAGGTGACCGTGTGCTGGTCGAATTATCACCCTATGATTTAACACGCGGTCGTATTACCTATCGTTATAAATAATCAAAGCACCAGAGAGAGATGGCACCGTCTTGAAAGTACAGATCTGTCTATAGCGTTTTTTGCATCACAACTGGTTGTGTGGCATCGTCTGTCACAGAAGGAAGATCGAAGAGCGGAGGTTCAAATGAAAGTTCGTGCGTCTGTCAAACCACGCTGTGAATACTGTAAGGTTATCAAACGCAAAGGCATTATTCGGGTTATATGCAGTCGAACGCCTAAGCATAAGCAGCGTCAGGGGTAACCGAAATGGCAGCATCCAGGCGTGGAATGTGCCAGGAATCTGCTTTGATGATCGCTATTGGGAGGAGTTCATGGCACGTATTGTTGGTGTAGACATCCCACGGAACAAAAAAATACAGATCTCAATCACCTACATCTATGGTATTGGTCGTTCAAATGGGATGGATATTATCAAGAAGGCAAATATTAACCCGGAAACACGCGTCCGCGATTTGACCGAAGAGGAAGTCGGTCGTCTCCGCGAAATTATTGATCGCGAGTATCGGGTGGAAGGCGATCTGCGCCGTGAGGTGCAGATGAATATCAAGCGCTTGATGGATATTGGATGCTACCGTGGCCTGCGACATCGGCGCGGTATGCCGGTACGTGGTCAGCGGACGCGCACGAATGCACGCACGCGCCGGGGCCGTAAAGGACAGGCAATTGGTATTAAGAAGAAGATGAAGAAATAAATGGGGTGCTGTTCGCAGCAGGTTGAACGTGGATCTCTGTGATCAACCGGACAACAACCCGTAGTCAAAGGAGTATTTAATGCCCGCAAAACAACAAAAAGGCGGTGCAACCGGAAGACGGCAGCGTGGGAAGCGACGTGAACGGAAGAATGTGCCACGCGGTCAGGCCCATATCTTGAGTACCTTTAATAATACGATTGTGACGATTACAGATCCGCACGGAGCCGTTATTTGCTGGTCGAGTGCCGGGCAAACCGGGTTTAAGGGGTCGCGCAAGAGTACCCCCTATGCATCGCAGATTACGGCCGAAAATGCGGCACGGAAGGCGATGGAAAACGGGATGCGTTCGGTCGAGGTCTTTGTCAAAGGGCCAGGATCAGGACGGGAGGCGGCGATCCGTTCACTCCAGGCAGCCGGATTAACGGTTGTATCCATCACTGATGTGACACCGATTCCGCATAATGGGTGCCGACCACCAAAGCGCCGGCGGGTATAAGAAAAAGGAGTGGGGATCAAGGAAGCGTAGCAATTCTTGCTGTAGACGTAGAACATGCAGTTACCAGGAGGTTGACCTGATATATGGCTCGGTATCATGGACCAGTGGGGAAAGTTAGCCGGCGCCTGGGAATCGGCATTACCGAAAAAGGCCAGCGTATCCTCAGTAAGCGCCCGTTCCCGCCTGGTCAACATGGCCCTGGGGCGCGACGGCGCCAGGTGTCTGATTATGGCATCCAATTGATGGAAAAACAAAAGGCCCGTTACATCTATGGCGTGTTAGAGCGTCAATTTCGGCGGATCTTTGACCAGGCATCACGGCGCAGCGGTATTACCGGAGAGTACCTGCTCAGTTTACTGGAGCGCCGCCTTGATAATGTGGTGTATCGCTTAGGCCTGGCGACGACGCGTGCGCAGGCGCGACAACTGGTGAATCACGGCCATATTACCGTGAATGGACGGAAAACAAACATCCCGTCATTCACCGTAAAAGTGGGGCATGTGATCGCCGTACGCTCGGAGAGTCGCCAGCGAACATATTTTAAGAATCTCGTGGATAGCGGCGAACTGAAACGACACCAGACGCCGGACTGGTTGCAGTTGAACGCAACCGAGCTCGCAGGCCAGGTCGTGGCGCTTCCCAGACGGGAGGATGCGGAACCAGGTATCAACGAGCAGTTAATTGTTGAATTTTATAGCCGCTAGCGAAACATAGATCAGGCCCGAAACAGGGTGTATAGACGAGCAGGAGACAGCAGCGGTACAGTGCTCTCATTCGTTTATCTTCCTGTTTGCGTGCCTTTTTACGAAGGAGGCGATCTATGCTTGACATCGCCATGCCCAAAATTGATGTCGTGCAAGCGGCAGAAAATTATGGGCGTTTTAAGATTGAGCCGCTAGATCCTGGGTATGGGCATACACTTGGTAACGCGCTGCGACGAGTATTGCTCTCTTCTATACCAGGTTCGGCAATTACCAAGATTAAGATCGACGGGGTTTTTCACGAGTTCTCGACCATTGCCGGGGTGAAAGAGGATGTGACCGAAATCGTGTTAAATATTAAAGGGGTGCGGTTGCGCTCCTATGCCGAACGTCCTGTCAAGGTGTTACTGTCACGGCGGGGAGCCGGTATTGTACGTGCCGATGATATTGATGCGCCAAGTAATGTCGAGCTGGTCAACCCGGAACACTATATCTGTATGATGGACTCGGAGACTGCGACCCTCGAAATTGAAATGACGGTTGAGCGTGGTCGTGGGTATGTTGCCGCTGATCAGCGTGATGCGTTGCCGATCGGTGAAATTCCGGTCGATGCTATTTTTACGCCCGTACCGCGGGTCAATTACATCGTTGAGAATACACGGATTGGGCAGGCAACCGATTATGACCGTCTGATCCTGGAAATCTGGACGGACGGGACGGTCAAACCCGGTGATGCGTTAAGCCATGCCGCCCAAGTGTTGGTACAATATAGTCAGACCATAGCTGATTTCAACCGTGTTGCACCGATTGAACCAGAACTCCCGGCGAAAAGTGGCCTCTCGATCCCGGCCGATGTGTATGACACGCCGATTGAAGATCTCGATCTATCAACACGCACCTATAATTGCCTGAAGCGAGCCGATATTACCAAAGTCGGGCAGGTCTTGCAAATGGATGAAAAGGCTCTGCTCTCGGTGCGTAATTTAGGACAGAAGTCGATGGAGGAAATTCGTGATAAACTGGTCGAACGCGGCTATATTCCTCAGACAAATGATGGCAATCTGTCAGCAATTACGCTGAGTACGGTGGTTGAAACCGTGAAACACGATGTACCTGAATAGGAATCTGGGGAAATTGAACGTGAGAACAGGGTTGAGGAAAGGTTATGCGTCACCGAAAAGTCGGGTATAAATTAGGGCGTTCGGCAGAACATCGCAAGGCATTACTCCGGAATTTGATGATATCGTTGATTGAGCATCGGCGAGTAACGACAACGCGGGCCAAGGCGAAAGCGGTGCAACCAGAAATTGAGCGATTGCTCTCGCTGGCACGCGAGGATACGCCGCATACACGTCGCATGGCGTTATCCAAACTTGCCAGTAAGAAGGCAATGCGCCAGTTATTTACCTTTGCACCACAGGATTATGCGAATCGACCGAGTGGTCAAACACGGATTACCAGACTAGGGACACGCCAGGGCGATGGGGCTGAAATGGTCGTAATTGAGTTATTATAATCTGTTCTTGAGCCATGCGTACGATTGCCATGCGCCTTGCCTATGATGGTACAGACTTTGTCGGCTCACAGTGGCAAAATACCGGGCGTTCGGTGCAGGGTGAGCTGGAGGGGGCGTGGTTCCAGTTAACGCAAGAGCAGCGCCGCTTTGTATTCGCTGGACGCACCGATGCCGGGGTGCATGCCCAGGGGCAAATAGCCCATGTGCAAACGGAGACACACCACGCCCTGGCAACGATACAGCGTGGCTGCAATGCATGGCTGCCGAGCGATGTTGTTATCCGGGATGTATGGGAAGTAGCTCCAAATTTTCATGCGCGACATAGTGCGATACGACGCGAGTATCGTTACCTGATAGCTGACACGCCGGTATTGTTACCGCTCCTGCGTCACTATGTGATGCATGTTGAACAACCGCTTGACGATAGTGCAATCCAGACTGCACTGGCGTTTCTGCATGGTCGGCATGATTTTGCGGCTTTTACCAGCCAGTCAGCATCGCAGGGATCAACGATCCGGCGGTGTTACGAGGCACGGTGCCTGCGGGTTGAGGTCTTAGGACAGACCTTACTGGCCATCGATCTGGCAGCCAATGCTTTCTTACAGCATATGGTACGGACAATCGTCGGGACTGTGGTGTTGGTAGGACGCGGACGCATCCCGCCAGCACAAGTGGAGCGCATCCTGCAAGAACGCGATCGGCGTCAAGCCGGGCCAACGGCAGCAGCACACGGTTTATGCTTGATGGCGGTTATCTATCCACCGCATATGTTGCCCCCTGGTGCATCGTAACAACGATATCATCAGTGTAACGCATGGGGCTATCATAAGACGTGCAACTGACGGGCACGAAGACACGGTCACATCAGGCCGCACAGGGGGGTGAGGGGCCTGCGGCTTCTCGCGCAACCCCTCACACGTCACACGTAGCGTTCTTTGCTTTCTTGCGTTGTGATGAGTCCAACCGATCCTTCTATCGCGTATGTCCTGGCGTAAAAAAACGACACGTGAGGAGAACGGCTGAATTCGTTACAGCATCTATTACATCAAATGAAGCCTTGTCTTACAGGCAAAAGGCTGGTATGATATCAGGCGGTATCTGTCAGTGTAACTGAAGGGTAAAAAATGAAGACCTATTCGCAAAAAGCCTCTGAGGTGCAGCGTGAGTGGTACGTGATTGATGCCACTGATCATGTGCTGGGGCGTCTGGCAACCCAGATTGCGACGTTGCTGCGAGGCAAACACAAACCAACGTATACGCCGTCCATGGATGGAGGCGACTTTGTGATTGTTACCAATGTGGAGAAAATTCGGCTAACCGGACGGAAACCGGATCAGAAGGTGTACTATCGCCATACGGGATATCCAGGCGGTTTGAAAACTATTCCCTACAAGATGATGCACGTGAAACATCCTGATCGTGTGTTGCGCCTGGCAGTGAAAGGCATGCTGCCCAAAAACCGGCTTGGGCGTCAATTACTCACCAAACTGCGGATTTACAGCGGGCCACATCATCCTCATCTGGCACAGCAACCGAAGCCATATGCGGCGCAGCGCCATGTGCCGCGGCGGCGCAAATAGGAGAACCGGACGATGACTGAAAAGCGTTACTATCAGGGTACCGGGCGCCGTAAAACATCCGTAGCGCGTGTGCGCCTGTACCCGGGTGAGGGCGAATTTATTGTCAATGGTAAATCGACCGAGGATTACTTTGGCCCGCGTGAGTTGTTACAACGCGATATTCGCCGTCCATTGGTATTGACCGATAATAGCACCCGCTTCAACGTGCTGGTGAAAGTCCATGGTGGTGGTATCATTGGACAGGCAGGTGCGGTGCGTCATGGTGTGGCGCGGGCTTTACTTGACTCGGATACAAACTTGCGTCCCATACTGAAAAAAGCGGGTCTCCTGACCCGTGACGCACGGGCGAAAGAGCGGAAAAAGGCTGGTCTGAAGCGCGCACGTAAGCGACCACAGTATACCAAACGTTAGGTACGACCTTACTCCAACAGGATACTCTGGCCGTAATGCAGGGCGTCTCTGTCGATACTACCAGGGATGAACGTATTGAGAGACGCCCCTTCTGTTCCAAGTTCGTGTCGACCTGTACCAGGGACACGTTGAACGTTAGTGGTAGCCATGCTACAATAAGCACCACTTTAGAGAATAGCAGCACGGCTGTGAGAGCCAGGCATACCAGGTTTGGTAGATCATGCGTGTGATTACAGGTACAGCGAAAGGGCATCGGCTGAAAGCACCACGGGGAAGTACCACACGCCCGATGCTTGATCGTGTCAAGGAGTCACTGTTTTCAACCCTGACAAGTCACTATACACTGTCTGGTCGTATTCTCGATCTCTACGCCGGCACTGGCTCACTCGGCATTGAATGCCTATCGCGAGGGGCCACCGGTGCCGATTTCGTTGAACAGAATGCCCATGTCTGTCATATCATCCGCGAAAATTTGACTCATACCGGCTTTCGTAATCAAGGACACGTACATTGTATGCCAGTCGCACGGTATCTCCAGCACTGTGCCAGCACTGCTCGTTATGATTTCATTTTTATGGATCCACCGTATGCTGACCCGGCCATTGAGCAAATAATCCGTACGATTACAACCATAGGCATCGATACAGACCGGGGGGTCTTAATTGTTGGGCATTCGCCACGGGTTGTTCTGGCTGATGCTTATGGCGAATGGCAACGCATCAGGTTCCGTCGTGTTGGTGACTCGTGTTTCTCAATCTATGAGCATACGGACGGCATAAGGAGTACCGTGTGACAATTGCGCTCTATCCAGGCAGTTTTGATCCCGTGACGAATGGTCATCTTGATACTGCCATTCGTGCGGCACGTCTCTTTGATACAGTTGTCATGGCCGTGTTTGATCGACCGAATAAAAACTTACTCTTCTCCACTGCCGAGCGCGTCGAGTTGCTCCAGGAGGCGACACGCGAACTGCCACGCATTCGGGTGACAACCTATAATACATTGACCGTTCACTATGCACGGCAAATAGGAGCCAGAGTGATAGTCCGTGGGTTACGGGTAGCCAGTGATTTTGAACACGAATTTCAGATGGCACAGGTCAATCAGACCATGGATGCGGATATTGATGTGGTTGTTTTCATGGCTAGTCGTAAGTATACATTCCTCAGTTCCACAACCGTGCGTGAGATTGCAAGCCTGGGTGGCGACGTGAGCGGGTTTGTTCCGCCGCATATTGTGCAGGCGCTGAAGCGTAAATTTACCTATAAGGAATGAGGAAGCAAGACCTGACGATAGCTACGCAAACGACAGTGAGTTGGCACCGGAAGCATGACGGGCATCAGCGCACGAAGGAGGTGATCAATCATCGAGGAGTTAGATGACTTGATCGACGAACTGGAAGAGCGACTGGCAGAAGGGCGTCGTGTACCATTTAGTGGTCGGTTGATGATCGATGAAGAACGGATGCTCGATATTATTGATCGCATGCGTGTTGCGTTTCCAGAGGAACTGAAACACGCACGGCGTATTATTCAGGAGCGTGATCGCCTGCTGGCAGAGGCCCAGGCACGAGTGCAACAGGTGTTAGAAGAGCAAGGGTTACTGGCGGCAGTAGAACAGGAACGACAACAGTTGTTACAACAGGTTGAACAGGAGGCCATTCAAGTACGGGCGGGAGCTGATGAATATGCCCGTCAGGTTCTTGAAGATCTCCACCAACGACTGGAGCAAGCGCTGGCGCATGTGCGGAATGGCCTGTCTGCATTGTCGTAACTGGCGCAGAGATACAACCCACTGGCCGAACGTGCCGGTGCGTTCCTGCTCGCGCCATATACCCGTTCCTGGTCTATTCGGTCAACGGTAGTAATTCAAAATGGGGAATTGTATCTCACCTCTGGGAGAACGAACGTTGTGATGGATAACACCCCCCAGGGGATAAAAACCTGCATCAGGGGCGGGTATACACTCCAACCGTGGCATGTTGATAGACACTGTGCCACCAGATTGCCCCACCAATCGGCATGAGTACCCAGGCGACCCCAGGGGTAAACAGATACGTGGGAACCGGGAGTTGCACGCTTGACAGGGTATTCAGGCTAGATTTATAATGCTCACCCTGTAACCAGGCAACCCTATGCTGCCTGGTACAGTATGTACACATAAAAGTTATGACAAACCTTAAGTTCAATGTTGCACAGTTATTGCGCGACGCTGTGGGGGCACGCCGCGACCACACGTTTAGCACCGAACAAGTCAGGTTGGATGAGACCCTCGTCCTCCGTGATATTGTGGGAGATGTGCGGTTTACCCGCACAACGACAGGGGTATTTGCCCAGATACGTGCCCAGGGTCTGGTACGGATGATCTGTGTACGTTCACTCGAAGAGTTTGATCAGCACATTGAACTCGATATTGGCGAAGAAATCCATTCGGTGATTGATGTGATCACTGGGACACCTGTATCAAAACCCTCTGACGATGATTGCTTTTTTCTGAACGAGCTTCATCTCGCTGATATTGGTGCAATTATACGTGAATATACACTCCTGCAATTGCCGCTCAATCCTGTGTGTGAAGCGTATCGCGATACGCCAATATGCTATACTGTCCAATCAGAGGACATACAAGAACCAACGGATGCGGAAGAGCCCGTGGATGAACGGCTTGAAGTGCTTAAGGTCTGGTTAGAACGTCACAATCCACAAGCAGGAATTATAGATACAGACACGGAAATATAGTATAGAAATGAGGATTTCTCGTTTATTATGGGTGCAGTACCAAAACATAAAGTTTCGCGCCACCAACGTGGTAATCGTCGGCGCCATCAACGATTGCAAGCCCCGACATTAGTCATCTGCCCAACATGTGGTGCCTGGATGCAGGCCCATCGTGTCTGTAAGGCCTGTGGGTCATACAAAGGTCGGCAGGTCATTCGGTCGAAGGCAGAATGATTGCAGTAATGGTCATCCATGTGGTCGAATAGAGAAGGGTTATCGGCAGACACTGGTGTCTTGCTTTTAACCCTTCTATTATGCAAGCCATGATCAGGAGAGAGTATGGGGTGCTATGCGGCAATTACTGGTTGGGGAATGGCAGTTCCTCAGCGTGTTGTGACGAACAATGATCTGGCGGCGATTATGGATACGTCGGACGAGTGGATTCGGACTCGGACAGGTATTGTTGAGCGACGCGTCGTCAGTGATGGGGAATGTACCTCAACGCTGGCCGTGCAGGCTGGTCATCAGGCACTTGCATGTGCCCGTATTGCTCCTGAACAGATTGATCTGGTGATTCTGGCAACGTGTACGCCTGATCGCATCTTCCCGGCCACCGCATCACGGGTACAGGCAGAACTGAACATCCCCAATGCAGGTGCGTTTGACTTGAATGCTGCTTGTAGTGGCTTTGTCTATGGGCTCAGTGTTGCTACCAGTATGATCCGGAGTGGTGCCAGCCAGTCTGTGCTGTTGATCGGGGTTGATATTTTCACCCATTTGCTGAACTGGAATGACCGCAACACCAGTGTCCTTTTTGGTGATGGAGCCGGGGCAGTGGTGCTGCAGCAGTGTGAACAACCTCGCGGACTACTGGTCGGTAAACTTGGTTCATGGGGCCAGGGTGAGCAACTGATGGTGGCGAAAGCCGGTGGTACTTGCCAGCCTTTAACCCCGGAATTGATCGAGCAGGGGCAACATTTTGTCTCTATGAATGGCCGTGAAATCTACAAACATGCGATACGTGAGATGAGTGAATCGGCACTGTATGTCATTCGCGCATCTGGCCTGACTATTGCCGATATTAATCTTGTTATTCCTCACCAGGCCAACCTGCGCATTATTGAGGGCATGGCCAGACGATTGGGGATTCCGCTTGACCGGGTGGTTGTAAATCTGGATCGCTATGGCAATACCTCTGCCGCCTCAGTACCGATTGCCCTCTATGAAGCCGCTGAACAGGGCCGGCTACACACCGATGACTATGTTTTGTTAACGGCTTTTGGCGGTGGATTAACCTGGGCCTCGGCGATAGTTCGTTGGGGACAGTTGTCTGAGACAGAGCCATTCGCATACGAATGAGTCCCCCATGGGTACTGGTATACTGAGAGAATAGAACCTTATGTTAGCGCTCGATCTAATCTAATCTGAAACTCCTCCTTGCCTGTTGGCCATGATAAGGTATTCGAGCTAGAAAGTGCCAGATGTGAAGAGTTCGACTATCGCATGGGTTTTTCCTGGACAGGGATCGCAGTTCGTGGGGATGGGCCGCGAGTTGTATCATCAGGATGCCTTTGCGCGTGAAATCTTTGAACAAGCGAGTGATGTGCTTGGATTGAACCTTGCGCAACTATGTTTTCATGGCCCGGAAGATCGACTAACAGCGACGGAAAATGCACAACCAGCGCTGTTGACGGTGAGTGTGGCATTGTTGCGTATGCTGGAGGCACCGGGTGCTGAGGCATACCATGGGGTTCAGCCCGATGTACTTGCTGGACATAGTCTGGGCGAATATACGGCGCTGGTTGCGGGGGGAGCTCTTGATTTTGTGACGGCACTGCGTCTCGTGCGCCGGCGTGGGGAGTTGATGGCAGCCACTCGTGAGGGAACGATGGCCGCGATCATGGGGCTGGATGAAGACGTTCTTGATCAGATCTGCCTCGAAGTATCGACCAGCCTGCGTCGTACGTTAACTGTGGACACACCGGTTGTTGTGGCAAACTATAATGCCCCCAGTCAGTTTGTAATCAGTGGTGTGCCGGTGGCAGTAAAGCAAGCCTGTATGGTGGCAAAAGAACGCGGAGCACGCCGGACTTTGCCGCTGAAGGTGAGTGCTGCCTTTCACTCGCCGCTCATGATGGATGCAGCACGAGGTATGGCGGCAGCAATCAGGCCCGTCTCGGTGCAGGATGTGCGGGTACCTTTAATTGCGAATGTCAATGCAGAACCGCTGATTTATGCCGAGGATATCCGGCATGAGTTAGTCATGCAGATTGTCGAACCCGTGCGCTGGATTGCGTCGATTCAGCGTATGGTAGCCCAGGGAGTTACAACGTTTGTGGAAATTGGGCCTGGCAATGTATTGACCGGCTTGATCAAACGCATTGCTCCTGAGGTACGAACAGTGAATATTGGTAACCTGAAAGACGTCCATGCATATACTAGACAAGAACTGGCAAGTCGCTAAGGGACTATCAACAGAGCAGGTCATTTCTCTAATCGAAATTATGCCATAGAAACGCCTCAAGAGAAACAGCTTTTGTACCTTCAGGCTTTTGTTCAGTCTACTTAACCTGACAGTCATCCCTGGTCGCTGCTCTGCCAACAGACTACCTACGCTGCGCCAGCTTTTGCTCAAGGCCTCGCTCGCTTCGCAGCTTCCGTCTACTTTTTTTCTGCGAATAGAGCTTTGCTGCCTGGTTATATCCTTACTTACTCACAGAACATCCAGTCTCTCCTTCAGAGATCTGGCGCTTGCCTGTTAGTCTCCCTGGTCACATACCCGTGTATGCTCCATTTCCCCTAACGTACGATCGTCCCCAGACAACTGTTAGCATAACCATTTACTTCGCATAACCATTGATCTACCAAGGGGGTACGTCGCTTGTGTTCCAGATATGATGTTCAACTGTTTATTTCCCTGAAAGCCAGATGGTTCTCTTGAGGCTTTGTACATATTGTAGCATACGGTTAACGCAAAATCAAGATATTCATCGTTATTTGACGATACTGTAGCTGTTGTCAGGGGTCGGTTCGTCAATCATAATACGCCTGGCCACAGCTTTGCCCGAAAGGAGTACGAGCGGGATGCCACCACCCGGATGGGTTCCACCACCGACAAAGTAGAGGCAGCGGAGGCCATGCGCTCGGAGGGGCGGGCGCATAAAGGCGGCGAGCCGGGTATTTGATGCTAACCCATAAATCGCCCCACCAGCGGCATAATAGCGCTGCTGGAGATCTTCCGGGGTGATCATCTGCTCATAGACGATATGCTGACGCAGGTTAGACAGGCCCATCCGCTCCAGTTTGTGTATAATCGTGTCACGATACGCGGGTGATTCACGCACCCAGCGTACGCGGTCAGTGAGTGCGGGTGCATTTACCAGCACAAACAGGTTCATATGTCCCGGTGGGGCCAGGTGCGGATCGCTCAGACTGGTGGCGCAGACATAGACAGTGGGATCAGCGGCAGGGACGCGCTTTTGAAAAATTGCAGCGAATTCACACGGATAATTTTTGCTAAAAAAAATAGTGTGATGTGCCAGTTGTTCGTAGATGCGATCGATACCAAGGAGTAGAATGAATCCGCTACAGGATGGTTCCAGGCGCTGCAAGCGTGCCGCTATGCGGGATTGGCCGTGCAACAGGTGCTGATAGGTATAGCGCGGATCGGCATTAATGACTACGGTTGCTGCCGCAATAGACTGCCCGTCGCTGAGACGCACACCGTATACTTGCTCATTCCGGTGCAGCACTTCGACCACTTCGACACCGGTGTGAATGTCGATACCTAGTTCCTGGGCCAGACGTCCCAGAGCACGTGCCAATTGATACATCCCCCCGCGCAGATACCACCCGCCCTCTGCAAACTCAATGTAGGAGATAACGTTAAAGGTGGCTGGTGAGAGATATGGCGATGAGCCGTTATAGGTCGCATAGCGATTAAATACCTGTTGCAGATAGGGACTGCGGAAAAAATGGCGGACTGCGGTATCCACACTGCGCAGGGAGTCAATCTGCCAACCGTGTCGTAGTATGTCGGGGGTCAGCAGATCGCGCAGGCCATCAAAGGGCTGTAACAAAAAGGCAGGGGCGACAATGCGATAGATACGTGCCGCATGCGCGAGAAAGCGAAAGAAGCCTTCAACATCCAGGGGGCTTAGTCGCGCTATTTCCTGTACCAATTGGGGCATGGTCTGCCAGGCCTGAAACGCAGTGCCATCAGGCCACCAGTAGCGGCAGGTTGGCTCGATCTGGATTAGATCGAGGTAATCATGGACATCACGCCCGGCAGCAGCAAACAGATCGCGCACGACCCATGGCATAGTGAAGAGCGAGGGGCCAGTATCGAAGGTATAGCCTGCCGCCTGAACGAGATTCAGCTTGCCGCCAATGAGATCATTCTTCTCGAACACCAGCACCTGTCGGCCCTGACAGGCCAGATGAATGGCAGCAGAAAGGCCGCCTAATCCAGCACCAACCACAATGATCGGTAATGGAACTGACGTTGAGCGGGCAGATAGGGTATGGTTCATAGACTCCAGAGCTTTCTGAGCATGGATTGGGGATAGACCGGTTACGTACGGTTGCGAAACGCAGGCCTGGTACTGAAGCCTGATACCAATATCGCTACCAGGCTCCAATTGTGCGTATTATCTACCGTCGTGCCCCGGGCACTTGCGCCCCAAACACACTCGGCGGGAGCTTGAATCCATGTGCTTCCAGGCGAGGAGTAAAGCGGGGACGTACACCGGTGGGCTTCAATTCGGTAATCAATTTGCCTTCCGGTGTTTTCCCTTTAATTTCCAGCAAGAAAATATCTTGTAAGACCACTACATCACCTTCCATGCCCTGTACCTCGGTGATATGCGAAACTTTGCGCTGACCATCCTCCAGGCGGGTCTGTTGTACAATCAAGTCAACGGCGGCAGCAATTTGCTCACGAATAACCCGGACAGGCAGATCCATACCGGCCATCATGGACATCGTTTCCATACGGGCAATCGCGTCACGAGGAGTGTTCGCGTGCAGGGTCGTGAGCGAGCCATCGTGACCGGTGTTCATTGCCTGGAGCATATCGAGCGTTTCACCACCACGACACTCACCAATCACCACCCGCTCGGGGCGCATACGCAGAGAGTTGATCACCAGATCACGAATGGTAACACGCCCGGTACCATCCACCTCAGCCGGTTTGGCTTCCAGGCGAACCACATGATCTTGCCCCAGTTGGAGTTCCGCACTATCCTCAATGGTGACAATGCGTTCATCAGGAGGAATAAAGTTTGAGAGAACGTTGAGGAGCGTTGTTTTCCCTGAGCCGGTACCGCCAGAGACAACGATGTTGAGCCGACTGACCACACAGGCTTTGAGGAACTCCGCCATTTCTTTGGTCAGTGAGCCAAATCTGATCAGATCGGCGATCTGCAGCTTATTTTTACTGAATTTACGAATAGTAATCGTTGACCCGTCAATCGCACAGGGCGGAATAATCGCGTTCACACGACTCCCATCGGGCAACCGGGCATCAACCATCGGCCACTTGCGATCAATACGTCGCCCCAGGGGACGAATAATGCGATCAATAATCTTGAGTACATGTTCATCACTGGCAAACTTTACGGGCGAAAGGACAAGTTTGCCCTTTTGTTCTATATAGACCTTGTTCGGGCCATTGACCATCACTTCCGAAATACTCTCATCGTTGAGCAAAGACTGAATGGGGCCAAAGCCGAGCAACTCATCACAGACCATACGGAACAATTGCTTGACCTGGTCATCGGGTAGTTTGGCATTGGCTTGACGATAGATGTGGGCAAACCGCTCTTGCAAGAGCCGCTCCGTTTCGGGCGTCTGTTCAAGAACCGTCTGTGATCCAAGCGAAGCCTGGATCCGATCGACAATCCAGAGCGAGAGTTCAAGTAACCGCCGTGTATCATCGCTACCCGACGCTTTCTCCTTCGCGGTACCAGTGGAAGGCAGTTCGATCCGACTACTCAACCCAGGCGACACGACAGGGGATGGGCCATCGGCAGCAGGCGCAGTTGTAACGGATGCGGGCGCATTGCGAGGATCTGGTACCACAGGAGTGTCGATCGGCGCAGCAGTCGTGGCTGGCATTCCGCCAGATGCAGGTTGGGGCGAGCCTCCGAGCCGTTTTAACAGCGACATCGTTTTCTCCTCATCAAGTCAGTACAACGAAATAAGCTTCACAGGCGCGATCGATCAATTCTTTGCTCATACTGGGCGCAATACCCCGATAGCGAGCCTCATCCAGGATCTGATCGCACAGATCACGGGGATGACAGGCACGGAGATCACGACCGGTCTTCATATAGTGTTCCTGGATAAGATAGCGCAGACCATCATCGCTGTAGGGGATTTTCTTCGCCTTGCAGACGAGTTTGAAGATCTCGCGAAACTCATTCGGAGATGGGTTCGGCACTTCGATTTTATGCCGAATACGGCGTAGAAATGCGTCATCGACCAGATCTTTCGGTGACAGGTTGGTTGAAAAGACGATCAGCACATCAAACGGCACCTCCAGTTTTTTGCCGGTCTGTAGCGCGAGATAGTCCACTTTTTTCTCGAGTGGCACAATCCAACGATTGAGCAAATCCTGGGGCCGACATTTCTGGCGGCCAAAGTCGTCAATCAAGAACAGGCCGCCATTCGCTTTGAGCTGAAAAGGTGCTTCATAGATCTTGGCGATGGGATCAAAAATGAGTTCCAGTTGCTCGAGAATAAGCTCGCCTCCCACAACCACCTGGGGCCGTTTGCAGACGAGCCAGCGCGCATCAGGAAAGCCGGTACTGGCTGGTGGGGGCGGGCCAAGCGGTGATGGTGGCTCAGGGTGGGTTACAGTGGGTTGGGCGACAACTTTATGATTGAGCGGGTCAAACACTTTGATGATCTGCCCGTCAACCTCTATGGCATAGGGTATCAGCACATGGCCACCCATCATCGTAGCGATACCATCAGCAATGGTTGTCTTACCGTTTCCTGGTGGGCCATACAGGAAGAGCGAGCGGGCCGAGTTAGCAGCGGGGCCAATTTTATCAAGCATACGCTCGTTCACGACAATGTGACTGAAGGCTTTGCGGATTGTCTGTTGATCAATAACCATTTCGCCAATCGTCTGGCGTTTGACCATAGCAACATATTGATCGAGCGGCACTGGAGCAGGGCCGGCATACTGTGAACGATCCAGTACTTCATGCACCTTATTGCGCCCTTTGTTGGCGATGACATATTGAAAGGAACGTTCACTAAATCCACCTTCAGCACCAACAATGTCTACATACTCCTCGAGTTTGAGAAATTCGAGTACTTTATCGATAATGTTCAAAAAAGGCAATTTGATAGTTTCTTCGAGTTGTTGACCGGTGATATTGCCGGTAAAGTAAATAACTTTCAGTACGAGGTCAGTAAGAAACCCCATGGTCAGGCCAGTTTCGGCGATTGATTCGGGTTGCAACGGAATAGAGGGCAGATCAGCAGGTAGCTCGACTGGCGCTGACGGTAGAACTGGAGCTGAGTGGGCGGTCTGGACAGGCACGAATTCATGCAGGCGAATGTTCATTTCTCCTCCTCTGGTACATCTTGCAACCAGGTTAAGTTGTGCCGTTCACTGATCGCTTCTACCGGACTCAGGAGTACGATATGTTCATAAGCCACCAGCAAGAAACTACTCTTAAAAAGCCGTTCTCGACCGGTAATATCATACACAGACGCATCGGTGACCGCGAGGAAGCGTTCACGATCACTGTTGAGTTCATCCTTCAGGCGTTGATCTGGGCGAATATAAACATGACCAACAATCAACTGATCGATAGTCCGAATGGCGGTAATAGCAGGCTCTTTACTAACTCGTGGAGTAAAATACTTTCCTTTTTCGTTCACATGGAAACTCATAATCATCTCCTGGATCAACCTGGTGTAGTCCTGAACGCTATACTGATACTCAGGGAACACCAGGTTCCGTGAGTATCAGTATAGCGTTCTATACGGGAATTTGCAATAGTACGGCAGTCCAACACCGGTCTAGGAAGACGCTCGTTAGCTGTGTACAGCGGGTTTATTCTTCGCTGGTATCATCGTCGTCACCGATATCTTTCTCGATCGCATCAAGGCGTAGCTCCTCTTCTTCCTCCTCAACGCCCATAAATTCTTCTTCCACGACTTCCGGCTCATCAAGCAGTTCTTCCTCGTCCAGTAACTCGTCTGCTTCGTACTCATAGGGCAAATTGGAGACGTAGCCACTGGCACCTTCGGTACCACTGAGTTTGCCTGGAAAGGAGATCCGTCCACGCTGACTGGGATCTTGATAGGTCTCGCGGATGAGCAGACGTACCTGGCGCGGGTCGGCCTGGGCCACCGCAATCACGTAGCGGTTGCCGCCGTTGATCAACTCCGAGAGCCGCTGGCCCAGTTTGGGCGGCAGGCGGCCAACAATATTGCCATCGGCATCAACGACCATCACATTGCGGCCCTCAACCCGAAACTCCATTTTTTCGCCGGTCACCAGCGCGTCAACGGCGGGGCTACGTGGGACATCGACCAGCGTTGCCAGTGCGGTTTTGCCGGTTTCGGTAATAAACAGGCGTAGATCAACTTGCTGGCGGGCATGGCGCGTGGGAACGGCGCTCTCAATGCCCCGCGATAGGAGCGCCTCGAGCCGGGCCAGATTTTTGCGGGCGATGGTGTTGGTCGGGTTGAGGCGTAGCGTTTGTTGATAGGTATCGTGGGCTTCATGGTAGCGTCCCAGTTCCATATAGGCTTTTGCCAGGCGGTTGTAGGTGTCGGCATCTTCGCCGATAGTTAAAATTTGACGATTGACCTCCAGCGCCTCTTCCCAGCGATTGTGCGCGGCAAGTTCGATGGCCTGTTCTTGCAGACGCCGTCGCTGTCGTTGTTTCTCGTCCTGTCTTGCCACCGGTTCCTCCTTATGTATGTATGTATTAGCTCTGACACAGCGGTGCGTTTGGATTGTTGATACAGGTAATGGCGAGGCTGATCGCCACCCCGTTATTGAAGGCATGGGCAATGATGCACGGCAGGATACTGCGGGTGCGGTACATGCTAAAGGCCAGGATCAAGCCCATGATAAAAGTTGGGATCAGCAATGCGAGCAGGCCCTGGGTTACAGACAGGCTGTGGGCAATGCTAAAGAGCAACGAACTGATCACAGATGCGGCAGGCGCTCCCCATTGTTTGAAGAAGGCGCTGAAGGCATAGCCCCGAAAGAGAATTTCTTCGCTTATCGGAGCCACCACCACCACCACCAATGCCACCACAAACTGGCCGATGTAGTCGCCTTGAAAGAGCGGTAATTGCTCCAATTGATTCTGCGCGATGCCCTGCGCGACAAACAAAGCACTGACCAGAGCATTGATGAGCAACATCAGAACGCCAATCCCAACACCCTGTGCAATCAACCGTAGGGGGCGGCTGGCGGTGAAGCCAATGACCGCGAGCGACTGACGGCGCAGCAGAGTAATGCGCGCAATCGGAACGAGAGCGAAAATGAGGAACTGAGCCAGCAGGAGTAAAGAAAAGGCTCCGGTGCCCATCAACTCGAGCAGTTGCCGCATATCCACATTGCCCGCGCTGTCAAACAGCGGTACCCGGGCCTGATTGATGCGTACAAACAGGAAAACACCGGCGATGATGTTCACCAGTATAACCAGCGCAGCGATCACCAGTACATCGATCCAGAATGTCACGGCTAGCGGCCAGTATTGACTCTCGGGCACGTCTGCTGCATCTGGTTTATACGGCAGAGTCTGTTCTTCATTATGCATACGCGGTGCTATCCTTTCCCGGATTAATCACCGTCCCCTGGAGTGACCAGGGGCTGGTATGGGTAATGCGCACCTGAGCCAGACGGCCCGTCCAATCGTCTGGATGGGTAAAGAAGACCAGTTTGTTGGAGCCGGTGCGGCCACGCCACTTGCCGCGAAACTCGCCTTCGACCAGTACTTCAAGCGTCTGGCCCTGCAAGCGGGCATTGATGGTGGTTGCGATCCGTTCCTGAAGTTGCTCTAGCTCGCAGCGGCGGGCGTGTTTTTCGTCCTCGGAAACAGCCAGGGCCGGGTCAAGCTCTTGCTCGGCGGCCAAGGTGCCAGGGCGGGCCGAGAACGCGGCGATATGGATTTTATCGAAGCGTAGCTCGTCCACCAGAGCCAGTGTTTGCTCGAAGCAGTCACGTGTTTCACCCGGATGGCCAACAATAATATCAGTCGTCAGAGCCACATCGGGCATGGCGGCGCGAATGCTGGCGACCAGTTCGCGATAGCGGGCCACGGTATAGCCGCGCCGCATACGTTTTAGCACCGCGTCGTGGCCGGCCTGTACCGGCAGGTTGATCTCGTGCTGGCAGCGCGGCAGCCGTGCGACGGTCGCAATCAGGTCACTGGTCATCCAGGCCGGATGCGAAGTCAGAAAGCGGAGGCGCAGCAGGCCAGGGGTGTCGTGGACGGCCAGGAGCAGATCGGATAGGCGCGGGCGGCCAGGCAGATCGTGGCCCCACGAGTCGACAATCTGGCCCAGCAGAGTGATCTCTTTTGCACCACGAGCCACAATCCGCTGCACTTCGTCCACAATTTCTGCCAGCGGGCGGCTGCGTTCACGACCGCGCCGCAAGGGAATGACACAATAGGCACAGGTCATATTGCAGCCATACTGGATGGGCACATGTACTGCAACCGGGGGATGTGTCCAGTCGCGTACAGGCAAGGCTGGCTCATCAAGCTGATAGATCGGGTTAGGCGCTAAAGCCAGCACCTGATCGACCGCCGAGGGTGAGACAAAATGGTCAACCATTGGCAGGCGTGCCTTGAAGATCGACTCATTATCCGGGCCAACCATACAACCCCATAGCACAATCTGTGTATCGGGATACTGGCGCTTGATGCGCTGTAGTTCACCCAGTTTACCCAGAATACGCTCTTCGGCACTGGCGCGGACACTGCACGAGTTGAGGACAATAAAGCTGGCCTCGTCTGGCTGTTGGGCCGGGCTGTAGCCAACACCTTGCAGTGCCGCTTCCAGGCGCTCTGAGTCCGAAACATTCATCTGGCAGCCAACGGTCCAGATATAATAGCGCTGGCTGCGGGTCGTTTGAGTGCGATCAGGCCGCAGGTCTGGCAAGACAACCTGGTGCCGATCCACAAGCAGCAAATCGTTCATATGCTCCCTATATGATTTTAAAAGACAGTTACCAGGTTAGGTATGGTTCCAGATGCCACATTGTCTTACCAGAAAATAATCGGTAAATCGAAGTTCAGGCTCTGTTCAGCAGCCGTGCGTAAAACCGTCAGACACCGATAGGCGGATGTATGGGTGGAGACACCTGCCTGCTGTAAGCGTGTGGCGAGTTCGGTTAACTCGCGTTGTAATTGCACCGACGAGCCGATAAAAGCCTCATCCTGTTCCCCTTGCTCGTTGCGGATAGGCACAACGACAGGTTGGGCGAAGTCTATGGGCAGATAATAGCTGCCAAAGCCGGGCAGGTGAACCAGGTGCGGAAACCGCGTTGGTCTGAGTGCATCCCACACATCGGTGACAGCGCGATCCAGATCATCTTCGTAGATAATCGGGCCATCTTCCAGCACGGGCGTAATGTCATCGTCTTGCTCCAGGCGGGTAGCCAGACGACAGAGTTGATACAGAGCACCCACACTGTCGATGCTGCCTTCCCATATCTGGGTACCAGGTTGAGCCAGCAGATCGATCTCGATACTGGCTGCCTGTAAATGGCGCTGTAATTCGGACACAGTCGCACGCTCCTGGTTGAACATGGCATAATCTTCATCGGGTCGGGTTGAGATTAACGAACCGACGACAAGATCCAGTTCGGGTATGTGAGTGGGATCGTTCATATTTCTCCCTGATGATAAACGAGCGCACTACTCGCTATGGGTTGTGCCAGATGTGGTTGCACCAGACGTAACGAATAATCCAGATATTCAGTATACCATATTGGCGAGAGGCGAGGAGGCGAGGAGGCGTGAGGCGAGGAGGCGTGAGGCGAGGAGGCGAGGAGGCGTGAGGCGAGGAGGCGTGAGGCGAGGAGGTGAGGAGGCGAGGAGGCGAGGAGGCGTGAGGCGAGGAGGCGAGGAGGCGAGGAGGTGAGGAGGCGAGGAGGCGAGGAGGCGTGAGGCGAGGAGGCGTGAGGCGTCTTTGCGTTCTAACGTTGGCACGTTGGCACGTTCTAACGCAGATGCCTTTGCGT
>Ga0308419_1000375_pt1 | contig 33290 bp, 36 predicted proteins | sample HotsprSampleMS50_FD_203674 | JGI IMG/M metagenome (GOLD analysis project Ga0308419, IMG submission 203674) | Hot spring phototrophic mat microbial communities from Mushroom Spring, Yellowstone National Park, Wyoming, United States - 20090730_MS50 ... | reverse complement strand
TTCATTACCTATGAAGTTTATTTCATTTACTTCATACAAATCAGTGGAGTAAATAGAGTGAACTAAAGAATCCGAAATAAAATTTTTAGCAAATTTATCCTGTGCTGATAAATTATTAAAGCAAACAATGATAATGACTAATATAATAATTTTCAAATATTTATTATGCTTGTTACCCAACACAAGTTATTTATGAGTATTTAATTTAAAAATTAAAAATAACGAAAAGAATTTAATTTAATATATTAATTTAAGGAGAGATTAATTATTATAATTACTATATTGATTTACTTTTAATGAATCTGCTAAACGTAAAACTGCTTCTATATAAGCCGATGAATTATTATAATGAAAAATTGCTTTTTTTTGCTCTTCTATAGAATTGCCCCAACCATTTGATTTTAGGTAGTTCGCAACCGAAAAAATTGCATCTACATTGTCAAACAAATTAATTTGCGAGTCTTTGTTACCATCTACAGCCCAACTTAAATAACTTGTAGGTAAAAATTGTGGTATCCCAAATGCTCCCGCCCACGAACCTTTCAAATCGAATACTGAAAAAGGTGCAATTTTGCTCATTTTGTATAAAGCTTTAATTTGCTCGTATGCCCATTTTGACTTTCTTTCAGAACGTTCGATTATTTTATTTTTTAACTCATTTGAATTTTCTATATCAGTCTTTGTTTTTAGAAATTCTATATTTTTTTCGATATATACAGGTTCGCTACATAGTGCAGTAGAAAAATATACACTCATTACATTATTATTACCTAAAAAATTTCCGTGTTTGGTCTCGATAAACAAAATAGATGTGATAATTTCTTTAGGTATGGCATATTCTAATTCAGCTAATTTAAGTATTTCAATATTTTTATTTAGAAAATTTAAACTTTGCTCAATAGATTTTCTGCTCCAATTATTACTGTAATCAGGATTATTAACAAAATTGGTAACATTTATCCTTACAAATCTTTCATTAAATTGAACTTCGGGACTGCTGAGTGCTTGATAAATAAAATTAGAATCTACGCCATCAATAATTAATTTATTAATAACAGGACGGAAAATGTTTTTTTTATCGTCGGGCAATTCATTAATAATTGATGACAATGATATTCTCGAGCTCGAAAATATCAATATTGAAAGCAAAATAAAGTAATATCTTATTGTCCCTTTCATTCTAAATTTATAGACTTTTTAAATCAGGAAAAGTTACAAAATTATTTACGATTAAAGGGACAATTATTTTAATTTATGCTTTCAACATTACAAGTAGCATTTTAAACTTTTCGAGTGCTTTTACCGAGTGCATTAAATTAGCAGGCATAATAATAAAATCATCTTTAGACAATTGATAAAAATTATCACCAATCATAATTTCTGCACTACCATCTAAAATTAATACTAAGGCATCGTAAGGTGCAGAATGCGGACTAAGGCTTTCGCTCTCGTCAAAAGCAAATAGTGTAACATTGCCTACATTATTTCGAGTGATTACTTTGCTAACTACAGATTTATCCTGATAATCTAATTCGTTGATACTGTATTTAATACTATTAGATAGCATAATTCCCCCTTTTAATTAATGATTTTGATTGAATTAATTCTCCCGATAAACTTAATACATCTTCTACAATTTCTATATTTGTTCCACTTTTTATCGCTGCTAAATAAGCCATTTGAGTTAGTCCGCCGCAGCAAGGCACTTCCATTCTTACTACAATTGCCTTGGGTATGTTACCTATGCTAAAAATACTTGCTAATTTATCTATATAAGCAGTAGTATCATCTAATTTAGGATAAGCTAATACAATTGAACGTCCCATTAAGTAATCTTTATGAATATTTGCAGATGCTACGGGTGCACAATCTGACATAATAACTAATTCTTTATTCTTAAAATAGGGAGCCATAGGGTTAACTAAATGTAATTGAATAGGCCATTGAGATAGCATAGAATTATTTTTGCTATTATTATATTGTTGATTATTAAGTACATTTAATTCAAGCATTTTACTACCTGGGCAGGTGCCATTTGATTTATATTTACTCTCATTTAAGAATTTTAAATCAATTTTTCTATTATGTTCATTTAAAAATTTAATTGCTTGATTTAAGTATTCTAATTCATTATGCTCCTTCAAGTGTTTTAAATGTGCAATTATAACGTTGTATGTTTTATGTATTAATTGCTCCATTACTTTTGGTTCGTTATATGGTTCGGCTTCTTTTTTTTCGATAGTAATTGCATTCTTGGGACATTCTCCAATACAAGCACCAAGCCCGTCGCAGAATAAATCGCTAATTAATTGTGCTTTACCATCTATTATTTGAATAGCACCTTCATAGCAAGCAGGGACGCATAATCCGCATCCATCACATTTTTCTTCATCTATTTTAATTACTTCTCTTATCATTTTAATTACCTTTTATGTAATAAGACAAAAATATCTGATACAAAAATAAGACATTTTTATCTTTTTAAATAAATTTTTATTATTTTTGAAAAAATTGTAAATATATATGAAAGTAATTTTTTCTAAAAAGTGCGAATTAGCAATACAATCTATTCTTTATATATCTACATTTGCTAATAATACAATTGTAAGTGCCGAAGATATTTCATCAAATCTAAATCAACCGAAAGAATTTATTTCAAAGATATTACAATCATTGACTAAAAGCGATATTGTAGGCTCTAAAAAAGGCAAAGAAGGTGGTTTTTATCTAAAGAAAGATCCATCTACAATTAGATTAATTGATATAGTAAGAGAAATAGATGGGCTCGATGTTTTCAATCATTGTGTATTAGGTTTCGAAGGATGTTCTTCGGATAATCCTTGCCCCGTTCACGATAAATGGGGTAAATTACGAAACGAAGCATATACGATGCTTTCTGAAGAAACTTTAGCAGATTTAAAAAGTAAGACTAAAGATAAAATTAAAAATATTAAAAAATAATTTTGATTATTTAATCTAATAAACTATCTTTGCTATTATTAATAAGATAAAAAAGTCTTATTAGAGGTAAAAATGATAAAAAACATTATAAACAAACTAATTCCACCTAAAAGGTGGCAAATTCCTGTAACAATATTGATAGGAATTTTTTTTGGATTAGCTCTGTTAGTATTCAAAATTTCTAATGCAGCATCTTATATGACCGATGATCCTCGTGCTTGTATAAATTGCCACGTAATGAGCACTCATTATTCATCTTGGTTACATAGCAGCCATAGAGAAAGAGCCAACTGTAATGATTGCCATGTACCACACGATAATTTCGTTCGCAAATATTTATTTAAAGCACAGGATGGACTAAGGCACGCTACTATCTTTACTCTGAGACAAGAGCCGCAGGTAATTAGAATAAAAGAAGCTGGTAAATCAGTAGTTCAAGAAAACTGTAAGCGATGCCACGAGCAACAGATAAATCGTGTTAAAATCATAAATGTAAAATATGAAGATGCTGTAGAAAAAGGAGAGCCATTGTGTTGGAATTGTCATCGCGAGACACCACACGGACGAGTAGCCAGCCAAGCAGCTTCGATAAATGCAATTATCCCAAAGCCCGAAAGTGCTTTGCCCGAATGGTTAAAAGAATTTCAAAATTTAAAAAAAAATTATAAATAACTATTAAAAGGAGTTAAAAATGACTGAACAAAAGCAAAGAAAACCTTGGTTTTACTGGGTGCTTTTTATTGCAACTGTAGTAGTTGTATTTTTTATTGGATTACTTGCTGCTTCCATCATAGAAAGAAGACAGGAAGCAGTTACTAGAGTGCAATTAATCAAAGAAATAAATGAATGGGAACCACGAAACGAAGTATGGGGCGAAAGCTTTCCACAACAAAACGAGACCTATAGACAAACTTTAGATACAACCTTCGTAAGCAAGCATGGCGGCAATGCTATGATAGATTATTTAGAAGAATATCCTGAACTTGTAATTTTATGGGCGGGCTATGGCTTTGCTAAAGATTATAATCAAGGTAGAGGACACGCACACGCTATTAGAGATATAAGAAATTCTCTTAGAACAGGAGGAGTAGAGGAAAGCCCTATGCCAGCTACTTGTTGGAGCTGTAAAACTACAGATTATCCACGATTAATTAATGAAAAAGGAGCAAAAGAATTTTATTTAGGTAAATGGAAAGATTACGGAGCAGAAGCCGTTAATCCAATAGGTTGTTAGGATTGCCACGACCCTAAAACAATGAATTTAAGAATTACAAGACACGCATTAGTAGAAGCTTTTGAAAGACAAGGGAAGAAAATATCTGATTTTTCACACCAAGAAATGCGTTCTTTGGTTTGTGCTCAATGCCACGTAGAATATTACTTTGCAAAACCTGGCAATATCTTACATTCCCTTGGGATAAAGGTTTTAGTGCAGATTCTATGGAAGCATATTATTATAATTTAGATTTTGCAGATTGGACTCATAAACTTAGCAAAGCACCTATGCTAAAAGATCAACATCCCGATTACGAACTTTATATGACAGGTATTCACGCCCAGAGAGGTGTTTCCTGTGCAGATTGCCATATGCCATACAAAGTAGAAGGTGGCAGAAAATTTACAGACCATCACATCCAGAGCCCATTAAATAATATAGCAAATTCGTGTCAGGTTTGCCATCGTGAAAGCGAATCACAATTAATTAGCGATGTTTATGCTCGTCAGGATAGAGTGCTCGAAATTCGCCGTTTAGCAGAAAAAACTATTGCTGCTGCTCATCTCGAAGCAAAAGCTGCCTGGGATGCGGGTGCTACTAAAGAAGAAATGAAACCAATTTTGAAACTGATAAGAAATGCTCAATGGAGATGGGATTGGGTTGCTGCTGCTAATGGTGTTGGATTCCACGCACCTGTAGAAGCTCTTAGAGTGCTCGGTACTTCTGTATCGTTAGGCGAGCGTGCAAGAGGACAACTTGCTATAGTTCTTACAAAATATGGCAAAAAAATACCAATCGAATTACCTGATTATTCTACAAAAGAAAAAGCTCAAAAATTAGTTGGCTTAGATATAGAAAAACTAAAAGCAGACAAAGCAAAATTATTAGAAACACTTGTAAAAGAATGGGATGCAAAAGCCGAAAAAAGACAAGGCAGTTTAAATAAATATTAATTATATTATTATTACCTATTATAAATTTTTTGGAGATATTATAAAAAAATTGACTTTAATTTTCGTTCTTTCAACTTACTTTGTATTTGCTTAAGATTGGGGCATTAAATTTGGTGGATATTTAAAAACAGATTTAATTTACAATACTCGAAAAACTATTGATATTAGAGACGGAGAATTATATTTTTATCCTGATAACGAAAAATTAGATAAAGATGGCAATGATTTAAATGCCGTACCAAATTTTAATATATTATCATTCCAATCTCGTTTAGCAGGCAATATTACAGCACCTGATTTCTTAGATGCAAAAGTATCTGGACTTTTAGAAACTGAGTTTTTTGGTACTTCTAATGCTGATATAAATGGCTTACGTCTAAGGCACGCATTGATAAATGTAGATTGGGGTGGTTTTAAATTAATGGTTGGTCAGTACTGGAATCCTTTATTTTTCGAAGAATCTTTCCCAAAAGTTATTCAATATAATACGGGTGTGCCGTTTATCCCATTTACACGTAATCCACAAGTACGATTTGTATTTAAACCTGCTGATAATTTAGAACTTAATTTGGCTGCTTTATCTCAAAGAGATTTTACTTCAGATGGTCCTTCAGGAGCTTCTACAGAATATTTAAAAAATGCAGTGATTCCAATGCTTAACTTTGGTATTAGATATAAAAGTGATATGTTTTTTTTAGGAGCAAATGCTCAATATAAATCTATAAAACAAAAAAGTGTAAGTGATCAAGGATATCAAATAGACAATAAAGTAAGTGGAATAACTACAAATTTATCATTTAAATTAAGTCCTTCTAAAGAATTTTTTGCATCTGTAATTGCCACCTATTCACAAAATTCTACTGACTTATTTATGCAGGGCGGATATTATGCTTATCTAACTGACGCAACCAAAGGAATTTTAGATTATAAACCAAGCAATACTCTAAGCGTTGCATTCGATACTCAATATGGAGGAGATTTTGCTGTAGGCTTATTTGCAGGATATTCTATGAATAATGGTTGTAGCGATGATATTCTTCCAACAAGTCTTTTGTATGGTAGAGCATTAAATATTGATAATATTTTAAGAATTTCACCAAGATTAATTTACAAAATGGGAAAATTACAATTTGCGGGTGAGGTAGATTATACTCAAGCAGCCTATGGTACACCTAATCCTACAAATAAATTTAAAGTAGAAAATACAAAAAATATTTCAAATATTAGAATAAATCTGGCAGCGTATTTATATTTCTAATATTTTATAGATCCCAACTTGCGTGGGAATGACAAATAAAAATTAGGGTATTGCATATAAAATAAGGGTATGACAGTGGAAAAAATTATGGACAGCCTAATGGATGTCCAATTTGATTTTATTTGTATGTGGACTAAAGAGTATTAGCCCACTTGTATACTATTTTACTTTACTAAATAAAGATGCTTTTAAATAATCTCTATTCATCAAGGCAATAAATTCAATCGAAATACCTTTAGGGCAAGCTGCTTCGCATTCGTAATGATTAGTACAAGCTCCAAATCCTTCTTTGTCCATTTGTGCTACCATATTTAGTGCTCTTTGCTTGCGTTCTGCTTGTCCTTGAGGTAATAATGCAAATTGGCTAATCTTAGCTGATGTAAATAGCATTGCTGCACCATTTGGACAAGCTGCGACGCAAGCACCACAACCAATACAAGCAGCAGCATCGAAGGCTTTATCAGCATTTTTCTTTGGTACTGGTATGGAATTAGCATCGGGAGCAGCACCAGTATTAATTGATATGAATCCGCCAGCCATTTGTATTCTATCAAAAGCACTTCTATCTACAATTAAGTCTTTTATAACAGGGAATGCTTTAGCTCTAAAAGGCTCTATATAAATTGTATCACCATCTTTGAATTTTCTCATATGTAATTGACAGGTTGTAGTCATTTTTTCCGGTCCGTGTGGTTTGCCATTGATTGTCATTGAGCAAGAACCACAAATACCTTCTCTACAATCGTGGTCGAATGCTACTGGTTGTTCACCTTTTTTAATTAAGTCTTCGTTTAATTCATCGAGCATTTCGAGGAACGACATATCCTCTGACACATTATCTATATTATATTTTACAAAATTTCCTTTTGTATTTATATCTTTTTGTCTCCAAATATGAAGTGTAAGTTTCATTATTTGTAGCTCCTAACTGTTAATTTTACATTTTCAAAAACTAACTCTTCGGTATGTCTTATAGGTTTATTACCTACGCCTGTAAATTCCCAAGCAGCAACGTGAGCAAATTTTTCATCATTACGAACGGCTTCGCCGTCGGGTGTTTGATGTTCTTCGCGGAAGTGTCCACCACAGGATTCATCACGCTCTAAAGCATCCCAAGCCATAATTTCAGCAAATTCAAGAAAATCTGCTACTCTATTTGCTTTTTCTAAGGCTGTATTTAGAGAGCCTATTTCGCCTGTTACGTTTACATTTTGCCAGAATTCTTCTCTAATTTGTGGAATTATTTCTAAAGCTTCTTTTAAACTTTTTTCGTTGCGAGCCATACCTATTTTATCCCACACTACTTTGCCTAATTGTCTATGGAATTCGGTTGGCGTCTTTTTCCCTTTGATTGATATTAATTTGTTTAATTTATCGTAAGCTTTTTGTTCGGCTTTTTTAAATTCGGGATGATCGGTTGTTACAGATTTATCAATTGTATAAGAAGCTAAATAATGCCCTATTGTATAAGGAATAATAAAATATCCATCTGCCAGCCCTTGCATCAATGCACTTGCTCCTAATCTATTTGCACCGTGATCACTAAAATTAGCTTCGCCTAATACGTGAAGACCTGGAATTGTAGACATTAAGTTGTAATCTACCCATAATCCGCCCATTGTGTAGTGTGATGCGGGATAAATTCTCATAGGTGTTTTGTAAGGATCTTCGCCTGTTATTCTTTCGTACATTTCGAAAAGATTGCCGTATCTTTCTTGAATTTTTTCTTTACCAAGTCTTTTTATTGCATCAGAAAAATCTAAATATACTCCATAGCCTGTTGGTCCTACTCCACGTCCTTCGTCGCATACTTGTTTAGCTGCACGCGATGCTATATCGCGAGGAGTTAAGTTACCGAAACTTGGATATTTTCTTTCTAAGTAATAATCTCTTTCGTTTTCGGGAATATCTTCGGGACGTCTTTTATCGCCTTTGTTTAATGGAACCCAAATTCTACCATCATTTCTTAAGGATTCACTCATTAAAGTTAATTTACTTTGATGATCACCACTTACTGGGATGCAAGTAGGATGAATTTGAGTAAAGCAAGGATTAGCAAATAATGCTCCTTTTTTGTATGCTCTGTATGTAGCTGTTACATTACAAGCTTGTGCATTCGTAGATAAAAAGAATACATTACCATAGCCGCCTGTTGCTAATAATACAGCATCGCCTACGTGTGATTCGATTTTCCCGCTTACAAGGTCTCTTACCACTATTCCACGTGCTAATCCATCAACAACAACTAAATCCATCATTTCTTTACGGTTATGCATTATAATATTCCTAAGCCCAACCTGCCTCATCATTGCGGAATACGCTCCTAACAAGAGTTGCTGTCCTGTTTGACCTTTGGCATAGAATGTACGAGATACTTGTGCACCACCGAAAGAACGATTGTCTAAAGTGCCTCCATATTCTCTTGCAAATGGTACACCTTGTGCAACGCATTGGTCTATAATATTATTACTAACTTGTGCTAATCTATATACATTTGCTTCTCTTGCACGGAAATCCCCGCCTTTTACAGTGTCGTAGAATAATCTCCAGATACTGTCGCCATCATTTCTATAATTTTTAGCTGCGTTAATTCCACCTTGTGCTGCAATACTATGAGCACGACGTGGAGAATCGTGATAGGTAAATGTTTCTACACGATAGCCTAATTCTGCTAATGTAGCTGCAGCAGAAGCACCAGCTAATCCAGTTCCAACTACTAATAATTTATATTTTCGTTTATTTGCTGGATTAATTAATTTCATTTCGAAACGGTGCTTATCCCATTTTTCTTGTATGTTGCCTGATGGTATTTTCGAATCTAATTTCATCCTATCACTCCTTTACCCAATCCAAATAATAGCACTGCTGTTGGAATCGATGCAAATGCTAAGAATATCCCCCAGCCAATTACCTTGCTAATTAGTATCAAATTAGGTGTTAATCTTGGACCTGAAAAGCCTAATGTCTGAAACATACTTTGAATAGCGTGTGCTAAATGTAAGCCAAGGAAAAATACCGCCAAAATATATATTATCGAAATAATTGGTTTGCTAAATCCAGTAATCACCATTTTGTATGCGTCGTGCCTTACGAAAATACCTTCGCCCGCAGGAATTATTTTTACACCATTTTCAGTTTCTACTTTTACAGGTGCTTCTACTCGTGGACCATAGTTTTCTTCGAATGTTGCATATTCGGGTGCAGTAACGTGTAAAGTAAAGTGTAGTAAATGATATATCAAAAATAAAAGTACCAAAATACCTGTATAAATCATAGTTCGAGAATAAACAGTAGATTTTATAAAGCCTTTCATAGAGTAGCCTTCGGGTTTGGCACTCAAATTCAAGAACTTTAATTTAAGAGAAGTAATTATATGCAAAATAGCAGACACAAACAAAACTATTCTTACTATCCATAGCAATTCACCGCTAGATTGCAAGAAATGTGCATAAGAATTAAACACATCTCTTCCCAAAAAGACCTGTAAATTGCCAAGAGCATGACCTATTATAAAACCTACGAGGATAAACCCCGTAATAGCCATTACTACCTTGTTAAATATTGTAGAATTAAACGGGTTAAAACTATTCATAAATTTTTTTATAATTAATTTAATTTATTATTAACAAAAAACCTAACTTAAATAATATTAGTCATTTATTCAAATATTTTGACGAAAAAAATTATATTTACTTTTATTTAAATTAATAATTTTGTATTTTTTATATTATACTATTATTTACATCAGGAGTGCTAATGAAAGAACGAGAACGCTGGAATAGTAGAATAGGTCTGATACTTGCAATGGCAGGTAATGCTGTAGGGCTGGGTAATTTCCTTAGATTTCCTGTTCAAGCAGCAGAAAACGGCGGTGGTGCATTTATGATACCTTATTTTATTGCTTTTATTTTTTTAGCAATACCTTTGATGTGGGTAGAATGGTCTATAGGACGTTTTGGAGGTCGTCATCATCACGGTTCTCTACCAGGTATGTTTGATTGTTTATGGCATCATCCCATTTCGAAATATTTAGGTTCTATTGGATTGTTTGTTTCTACTATAATTTTTATTTACTATACCTATATTGAGTCCTGGACTTTAGCTTTTTCTTTTTTCTCGATAACTAAAGAATATTTTGGTTACGATACAATAGAAGAGATGCGAAATTTTTTAGGAAGTTATCAAGGAGTAAACGAAGGCTATTTTTCAAGTCTTTCTACAGCATATATTTTTTTAATTATAACAATAGTAGCAAATTTTATAATATTATATCGAGGAATAAGTGGTGGAATAGAAAAATTTGCAAAATTTGCCCTGCCATTGCTTTTTATAATGGGTGTAGGGTTAATGATTTATGTATTTTCTATTGGCACACCTAATCCCGAATATCCCGAACGCAATGTATGGAATGGGCTTGCTTTTATTTGGAATCCCGATTTTTCTAAAATGTGGGATGCTAAGGTATGGCTCACCGCTGCAGGTCAGGTATTTTTTACATTAAGTGTAGGAATGGGTACTTTGCAAGCCTATGCAAGCTATCTAAAAGAAAATGATGACATAGTATTAAGCGGTTTATCTACTGCTTCGATAAACGAATTTGTAGAAGTTGTTATTGGTGGGTCTATAGCTATACCTATTGCAGTTGCTTTTTTTGGTGTTGCAGCTACTATTTCGATAGCCGAGGGCGGGGCATTTAATTTAGGTTTTGTTTCGTTGTCTGTAATTTTTCAGAATATTCCATTTGGGAATATAGTGGGATTTGTGTGGTTTTTGCTTTTGTTTTTTGCTGGTATTACTTCTTCGGTTGCTATGGCACAGCCATTAATTTCATTTTTAAAAGAGCAGTTTAATTTTTCGCATAAAAAAGCAGTTACAATAATTGGAGTTGGATTATTTATTTGCGTAAATTTCGTTGTTTTATTCCTAAAACACGGTTTTTTAGATGAATTAGATTATTGGGCGGGAACATTCTTTTTAGTTGTTATTGCTTTAGTCGAAATTATTATATTTGCTTGGTTATTTGGTATGGATAGAGCATGGGATGAAATCAATAGAGGAGCAGAACTAAAAACGCCTAAATTATTCTATTATATAATAAAGTATATTACACCTGCATATTTGTTTGTAATTTTAATTTATTGGACATACCAGGAAGCAATACCTACACTGCTTATGAGTTCAAAATCCGAAGCCGATATACCATATCTATGGGGAGCACGCTTGTTGATGGTATTAATTTTATCAATACTTTTGTGGATGATTTACAAAGGCTGGAAAATTAATAAATTTAATTATCATATTGATTAATTTTTAAGAGGAAATAATATGGAGAAAGAATTTACTTTAGCTGGAATTACGCTTATGTTAGTTGCGTGGAGTATAGTTTCGTTATTATTTGGATATTCTATTTATAAAATTTTAAAAGGTAATAAAGTTGAACAATAACACAAAAGGTAGCAAAACATTACGTAAAACTGCTCCTAAGCCAATTGTAAAAAAGAAAAAATTAAAAAAAATAGATGAAAATGCACCAATCAGGCTAAATAAGTTTTTGGCTGATTGCGGTGTAACATCCCGTAGAAATGCGGACGAATTAATTAAATCTGGTGTAGTAAAAGTAAATGGACAGATTGTTACCGAATTAGGCACCAAAGTTACTAAAAGTGATTTCATTACTGTAAATGGCGATCCAGTTAAAGAAAAGAAAAACTATATTTACATCATATTAAATAAACCAAAAAACGTAATAACTACTACTTCTGATGAAAAGGGTAGAAAAACAGTTCTTGATATTGTAAGGAAGCATACTCGAATATTCCCAGTAGGACGATTAGATAGAAATACTACAGGATTGCTACTACTAACCAATGATGGTGAGTTAGCCTATAGACTTACTCATCCAAGTTATCAAATAGAGCGTATCTACTCTGTAAAACTTGATAAGCCTTTGGCATTCGAGGATGCAAAAAAGATTGCTGATGGAATAGATTTAGATGATGGTGAATCAAGTGGACCTGCCGAAATTTTTATCGAGCCAAAAGACCATACTAAATTAAATATAAAAATTACTGAAGGTAAAAACCGTGAAATAAGACGTATTTTCGAAACTCTTGGCTACGAAGTAAAGCAATTATCACGTAAATTATTTGCAAACTTATCTATTAGCGGTATTAAAGTAGGCGAATATCGACATCTAACTAAAAAAGAACTTCGTGATTTAAAAAAACTTGTAAATCTTGATTAAATATTAAGTAATTTTACTTAACTTTTTAAACATTTAATTTTTATTTTTAATATAAATAGGAATTAGAATATGAAATACTTTACTTTAATATTTTTTATAATGATTTTATTAGGAATTAATGCTTTTTCGCAGGATGGTGGTCTGCAGAAATATGATAATCTACAAAAATTTAAAAGTATGAATTATGATCAAATTGATAAACGTATTACTCGCTCGATAGAAGATTTTTTCAATCTATTAGTAAAAAAAGATATCAGAACTGCTTTTGATAACATACTTAAAAATAGCGTAATTGCTCTTAGACGTGAAGAAGTAGATAATCTAAAAAAACAAACACAACGTTCGATAGATATTTATGGCGATATTCTAACATCGGAATTTGTATCTGCCGAATTAGTAACCGATTCTTATATTAGACTTAGATATTTAGCGTTGCATTCTAGCTATCCTATGCGATGGATATTTACATTCTATCGTTCTCCCGATAAAAATTGGATTGTTACCAATATTAAATTTGATGATTTAAGCGAATATTTCTTCTCTGACTAAATATTTACATTAACAATTATTATTTTTGCAAGCCAGACTAAATTATAATTATTTTTCTAATAATTTATAATTTATTAATTTTGTTTTATAAATTCTTGTAAATTAAAAATTTAAAGAATTTAATAATTTAAAATAAAAAATTAAAATTTTGGAGTAATAATATGACTATGACTGAAAAAAAGGAACATTTTGCTCTCGAAAATCCTATTTCAATTATTACAGGAAAAGATAAATACAGCCTAACACGCGATGATTTAATTAAAGTAATATTAGAAAATCAATTAGAAAGAATTACATTCAATTATACAGGAATCGATGGTAAATTAAAAGAATTAAAAATCCCTGTTACAAATCGTAAACAAGCAGAAATAATCCTATCCGAAGGAGAGCGTTGCGATGGTTCATCACTCTTTAAAGGAATGGTAGATACAGGTAAGTCTGATTTGTATATAGTGCCGGTTTATCGTACTGCATTTATTAATCCATTTGATGATAAAAGCCTAAATATTATATGTAGATTTTTCGACAAAAATGGTGAATTAGCAGATTTTGCACCAGATAATATTTTAATTAAAGCAATTAAATCTCTAAAAAGTAAAACAGACTTAGAACTACATTCATTAGGCGAATTAGAATTTTATTTAATTGGTCAATCAGAAAATAATTTATATCCTCTTGCAAAACAAAAAGGTTATCACGCTACAGCACCATTTGTAAAAACGGGCGAAATAATCAACGAGATGCTACATCATATGTCTAAAATTACTGGCTCTATAAAATACGCTCATAATGAAGTAGGTTTTATTCAAAATGTAGAAAGTGATTTTGCTGAATTAAAGGGAAAATTTGCCGAGCAAGTAGAGATAGAATTTTTGCCAACTCCAATAGATGAAACAGCCGATATTATGGTCCTTGCAAGCTGGATGGTAAGAAATGTAGCGTATAAGCATAAGTTTGTAGCAACATTCTTCCCAAAAATTGATTTAGACCACGCTGGTAATGGCTTGCATATTCATAACGCATTAATTCGCGATGGTAAAAACATAATGACCAACGAAAAAGGCGAACTATCTGACGAAGCATTGCAACTAATTGGTGGATTGTGCTACTATGCTCCGAGTCTTACAGCTTTTGGTAATATGATAGCATCTTCTTACTTAAGATTAGTTCCAAATTATGAAGCCCCAACTAAAGTATGCTGGAGCGAGAGCAATCGAAGTGCATTAATTCGTGTACCTCTTGCCTGGACAAAATTTGATAATCTTGCTATGAAAATTAATCCACAGCAGAAAGAAAAATATAATCGTGAAGAAAGCCGTCAAACTGTAGAATTACGTAGCCCTGATGGTAGTGCAAATGCTCATCTTTTACTGGCGGGCATAACTATGGCTGCAGAATGGGGGCTAACAAATCCAACAGATTCCCTTTCACTTGCCAAAAATAGTTACGTTAGTGTAAATATTCATTCTAATCCAAATATAGGAGAACTGGGCGAACTGGCTACAAGCTGCGTGGAATCTGCTGAAATGTTGCTTGCACATCGTAATTTGTTCGAGCGAGATAATATTTTCCCTTGTAATGTAATAGATTACGTTGCTAATTTACTACTTAACGAAAACGATAAAAATCTAAATAAACGTTTAATGTCTCTCCCCGAAGAAGAAAAACAGATAGAATCGCGAAGAATTATGCACAGACATTTACATAGGCATTAAAAGAAAGATATTATAATAATATATTTGTGCTTTCATAGAAATAATTTCTAATTTAAAAAAAATTATCTCTACCTTTTAGGTTAAGTTTATATAATGAATAAGGAGGATTTTTTCTGAAAAATATTTTTTTAAAATAAAGTAATAAAAATTATGAAATAAATTTTTTCAATATTTATATAATTTGTATATTTTAAGTATTATTTTTTTATTATATTTTATTAAATTAAATAAACTTTTTTTTATAATTTTTTAAAATAAGCTAATTATATCGAAAAAAAATTTACACAATTAAAATAAATTTTTTTCAAGGTAATTTTGAACTTGAATGGGGCTGGAAGGATTATTCTGACTTTAGAGTATTTTATTAGTTTAAAATTTATTTAGATTTGAAATTAATTGAAGGTAAATTAGAATTAGGAATTGGTTTTCAAGGGCAAGGATTTACTGCACAAATTTTTGGAGCTATTAATGGAGAAATTCCAATTTATATAAGTTTTGAAAAAACTGGTCCAAAAGAATTTGAAGATATTCCCATAGGTATCAAAGGAGAAATTAAAGGTGAGATTGGTGCAATACTCGAAGCACATTACATATTAAAAGTTCAATCTACAATTGAAAACAAAATATCTGCAAAGTCTAAAATATTTGTGAATAAAATAAAAGGATTAAATGGTAAAATTATTATTAGTTGGTCAGGAATTGAAGCTAAGATAGAATGTGGAGTTGGATAAGTTGGTTTTATATCCAGTAAGGAAGGTTTTAGTGAAAAAAAATATACTATAATGCCTGGTGAACCAGAACTCAAATGTATCCAATTCCCTCCAGAAGCAATGATATTTATAATATGGTACTTGAATCATTAAATAAAGAATGGGAAATACGAGTTTTTAAAGAAAATGAATGGTATAAAGCTGATGAAAGAATAGATAACAATGAATTGTCAAAGATAATAGCAAATAAAATATTTAATCAAAAAGATTTAAAAAAAGAGTATAAAATAATTGAAGGTATATTAATTGAAATAAGAGAAGAACTTAATAAATTGGGTTCACGAATATTTAGAAGAGATTGGATTTCTAAAAGTTCTTTTGATGATTTTTGTAATAACAAATTAAATGAAATTATAAATTTCAAATCACCAGAATTGCAAATGATTAATCAAATTAAGGAAGCCTATTATGAAAGAAAAACCAATTATAACTTTAGATTTAACAATGAAAGAAATGGAATTTTACTCTCACTAAATCCGCAACCAGTTGGAAATATTAAAGTTGAATATCTTCAATTTGATAAGACTAATAATTCAGATGAATTATCAAAAGGTCGTTCCTTAACTTTTTACATGGGTTTAGATGAAATAATAAGTAATATGCAAACAATTATAAATTCTACGAGAAATAATCTAATAAAGAGTAAAAAAGAAATTTGGAACTATTTTACAAATTATTTTAGTTTTAATAAATATTTAAAAATATGCTTTATAAGCGTTATTTTGACATCATAAATATTTTCCCTTTTTTGATTGCTTTAAGTAAATATTAAAATTTTCACAAAAAAAACTACCCCTAATTCAGGGTAGCTATATTTTGAGCATTTAGGAGAAAGCTCTATGAAGTTAATCTTGTTTTACTTTACAGGTATTAATACCAAAAAGTGTCCATAAAGGACAAAAACCTACCAATGCTGTAGCTAATGGAATAATTGCTATCAATCCCCACCAAGACTGATAAACAACACCTAAAATAGCTATTACCACAGCTGCTATTATTCTAATATAAAAATCTAAACCGCCTACATTTTTTTTCACAAAAACCTCCAAAAATTACTTTAACATTTAGCAATATAACCAATTTTTTAAAATTTTCAAACCACTTTTTGTAATAATTGATTCGGGATGATATTGCACTCCACAAATATTGTATTTAATATGCCTGATAGACATTATTACACCTGTATCATCATAGGCAGTTACTTCGAGGCAATTAGGTAAATCATCTCTCACAGCCCAAGAATGATATAATCCAACAGTTTTATCATCAATATCAAAATAAATATTTTCATCATTACTGACAATATTTAAATTTTGAGGCTCTCCGTGGCGAGGTTTATTTAAATTATACAGATTTCCACCAAATGAAATAGCCAATGCTTGATGACCAAGACATACACCTAAAATTTTTTTCTCAGCTTTATATCTATCTATAAAATAAATCAAATCGGGATAGTCCTGCGGTAATTTAGGACCTGGAGAAATAATAATTTTAAAAAAGTTTGTAAAATCGAAATTATTCAATTCATTAATATTCAAAATTATTGGTATTTGATTTAAATATTTTAGATATTGAGCTAAATTGTAAGTAAAAGAATCATTATTGTCTATTATTACTACTTGATTATTCATAGATAAATTTCCTACGCATAGTTCTCTTACGAAGATAAATAATATTATTATCTATCGAGTAGACAATAGGAATAGGTTTACGAAAAGAATAATTACGTGGATCTATATTCATAAAAGAAAAATTAAAAGCAATAATAATGGTAATGATAAATTTTTTCATTTATTTATGCTTAAAACTCTAAATAATATATTAATTCTTCATCTAATTTTTCGAGGTCTAATAATACTTTTCCTTTCCTTGCAGAACCATCAGCATTTCTAAAATTTTTTTGGAATAAACCACTTTTTATTAATGTTTCTTCTGTTAATATTATAAAAGATATTTGCTGAAGGTCGAAAGATACTTTTCTAAGTCTAGACCAAGCACCTCTTTCAATCCTTTTAATTGAGTAATCTGTCAATCCTCCTTTTAATGTTTCGTGCCATTTTTGAAATGTTCTATTATCATCATTATATAATACTTTGCCAAGAGCTAAAATTATTCCAACGGCACCATAATTATGTATGCTATAAGATACTGCTTCGCTATCATTGACAATAATTTGATGACTACTTGTATTTATAGCGTGCGCTTTGAAATCCCAAGGTATTTCTTTAAATCCATCAAAAGTTACATTATTAATTTTTGGTCCGGGTATTTCTAAAAAATTTCTTAAAGTTTTTTCACATAAAAATTGAAAATAAAAACCTATCCATTCCATTTGTTTCCAATGTGGATAATTTGAATCTTTCATTTCTAAGATAGATTGCTTTCCATCCCATATTTTAGGAATTTTCTGTAATTCATTTGAAATTTGTTTTGCGATTTTCAAAAGAATCATCTTTAAATTTCCAAATCAAATAATAAAAGTGAAGAATTTTTATTTTCGTTTTTATCTTCATTTTTAATTCTATAAATATTTTTATCTATTCTTTCCTTTGCAAATTTATAGTATTCTTTTACTATTTCAAATCCTATAAATTGCCTTTTTAATTTTTTGCTAACTACTGCTACTTGTCCTGAACCTAAAAAAGGATCTAATACTATATCACCTTCTTGACTTGAGTAATGCAATATTTTTTCTATGAGTTCCTTTGGTAATTTAGTAGGAGTTTTTTGATCTCCAGTCCAATATTCCCTTTTAATATACCAAACATCTTCTTTATCCATATAATGTAATTTACCACCATCTTTATCAACTTCATTTTTACCGTATCTTGAATATGGATAAAATTTTCTTTTATCATCATTTTTGCAAACATAAATACAATGATAATGCGAAGAAACAAATTTTCGTTTTGTTGCTACACCAAATTGATATTTCCAAATAATATGATTAACAGTTATGAAACCTAATTCATCAATTGCGATTAATATATCCTTTAAATTGTTCCAACCTGAAAAAACATACATACTACCAGATTCATTTAAAACTCTATAAGCTTCTTTCATCCAACTTTTAGTAAAATTATAATAATTCTCTTTAGTAATCTCGTTGTATCCTTCTAAAACACTTCCTTGAGTTCTATTATAATTATTTCTTTTTGCTTTAAAATCAATAGCAAAAGGCGGGTCTGTAATTATTAAATCTATTGATTCATCAGGAATTAATTTCATTCCTTCTAAGCAATCAATATTATAAATATTGTTGAATTCTAAATTTTTCATTACTTAAATATATACAAAAATTTTCTTTTTCCTACTTTTAAAAGACGTTTGTTAGAAATATCGATATTTGCAAAACTATCGTTAATACGTTCACCATCTATATATACTCCGCCTTGTTCTATTAAGCGACGTGCTTCTTTCTTAGAAGGTGCAAGTCCTGTATTAATTAATATTTCTAAAATATTAATTTCATTACCTTCAATATTTATTGCAAAATCTTCTACTTCATCGGGTATATCTTTCTTTACAAATATTTTTTCAAATTCAGCAAAAGCATTTTCTGCTGCTTCTTTGCTATGATATAATTCAACAATCTTTTTAGCAAGTTCTACTTTTGCATTCCTTGGATGAATTGAGCCATTAGATATACCTAATTCTATATTTTTTGCTTCGTTATAGTCGTAAAAAGCAGCATATTGATAGTATCTTGCTATTAATTCATCGGGAACTGACATTACCTTGCCAAACATTTCGCGCGGTGAGTCAGTAAGTGCAATATAATTATCTAAGGATTTAGACATTTTCTGTACACCATCAGTGCCTTCGAGTATTGGCATTGTAAGTATGCATTGAGGTTCTACTCCATAAGCCTTTTGAATTTCGCGACCTACGAGTAGATTAAATTTTTGGTCTGTTCCGCCAAGTTCTACATCAGAATTAATTGCAACTGAATCCATTGCCTGTGCTAATGGATAAAGCAATTCGTGAACACTTATCGGTACACCACTTTTATATCTTTGACTAAAATCTTCTCGTTCTAATAATTGTGCAACAGTATATTTAGAACTTAATTTAATTACATCATTAAAAGTCATTTTGCCTAACCATTCAGAATTATATTTTACTTCCAAGCGATCTTTACGAAGAATTATAGTAGCTTGCTCGATATATGATTGACCATTAATGCGAGTTTCTTCTAAGGATAACTGAGGACGTGTTTTAGATTTTCCTGTTGGATCGCCTATCATCGCTGTAAAATCGCCTATTATCAATATAGCAAAATGTCCTAAATCTTGGAAATCACGCATTTTTTTTAATACTACTGCGTGTCCGATATGTAAATCGGGACGTGAAGGGTCTGCACCAAGTTTGATTATTAGCGGAGTATTATTTTTAATTGATTTTTCAATTTTTTGAACTAATTCATCTTCGGGTATTATTTCTACGGCACCTTTTTTAATTAAATCCATCTGTTCGTTTATACTTGGAAACATATTATTCCTTGAAATTTATCAAAAAATTATATAACGGTTTAAATATATAATATTGAAAAGATTAGAATACAAAATTAATTTAATTATTACTTTTGAAAATTAATTTTTGGTAAAATTATGTCAATAAGAATTTTTGTTACAGGCGGCACTTTCGATAAAGAATATAACGAAATTACAGGTCAATTATATTTTAAAGATACTCATATTAAAGAAATGTTAGAGCTAGGACGAGCAAGGGTAGATTTAGAAATTAGAACTTTGATGATGATTGATAGCACAGAAATGACCGATGCCGATAGAGATTTAATCGCTCTAAATTGCCAACGTGCCGAAGTAAGTCAAATAATTGTTACTCACGGCACCGATACAATGGTAGAAACTGCAAAAGTAATAGCAGAAAAAGTAAAAGATAAGACAATAGTTCTAACAGGCGCTATGATACCATACAAATTTGGCTCTTCAGACGGATTATTTAATTTAGGTGCTGCTATAGCTTTTGTGCAGACTTTGCCAAAAGGTGTTTATATAGCTATGAATGGTAGATATTTTAATTGGGATAATTGCCGAAAAAACAAGCAATTTGGAGTCTTTGAAGAAATTAAATAATTTTATATGTATATTAGTTTACAATTATTTCTTTCCTTTTGCAAATAGAATAATGGAAACATTATGAATTGGAGAAAATTAAATAATATATTACATAGAGATATAGGCTATTTCTTTGTTGCAATGACATTAATCTATGCTATTTCTGGAATTGCTATAAATCACAAACAAGATTGGAATCCGAGCTATATAATAAATATAGATAGTACAATTGTTGATTTACCTCGTCATCATACTGAAATTTATAAAGAAGATATTCTAAAAGTATTAGCAAAATATGGCATAGAGAAAAGTTACAAGAGCTTTATATTCGAAGATACTACACGTGCATTGGTCTTCTTTGGTGATTCTAATATGGAAATTGATATTCCAACAGGAAAAGCCCGAATAGAATGGGTAAAACGAAAACCATTATTTTTCGAAGTAAATTTTTTACATTATAATCCTGGAATATATTGGACTATTTTTTCGGATATTTATGCAATAGGATTGATTATTCTTGCAATTACAGGTATGTTTGTATTGCAAGGCAAAAAGGGCTTAAAAGGGCGTGGCAAATGGTTTGTGATAGCTGGATTTATTATTCCTATGATTTTTTTATTCTTTTATTTAAACTAATTATAGTATATTGGTAATTCGTTTTTTGGAGCATCAATGGAATATTTAGTCCGTAATATGGAACTTGCAGAAATCGAAATTGCAAATTATCTGGCATATAAAGAAGGTTGGAATCCAGGCAAAAGCGATGGTATTGTAATTTACAACACTGATAAAAATGGCTTTTTCATTGCAGAGCATAATAATCAGGTAGTAGGATGTATTTCTGCTGTTAAATATTCTATTGATTATGGCTTTATTGGATTTTATATTGTAGATAACGAACATAGAAAAAGCCCTGCTGGCTTGATGCTGGCACTTAAAGCCTTGTGCTATTTAAAAGATTGTAATATTGGAATAAATGGAATAATTTCAAAAATAAAAAAATACGAAAAAATTGGTTTTAAATTAGCTTACAAAAATTTTCGATACCAAGGTGTAGGTGGATTTTACAAAATTAATAATAAAATATTTAAAACATCAGTCATAGATTTTAATGAAATATGCGAATACGACCGTAATTGTTTCCCTGCTGAACGAAGAAGTTTTTTAGAAGGCTGGCTAAATATGGTTAATTCCAGTGCTTATGTGTATTACGATAGGAAAGTATGCGGATACGGAGTAATCAGAGCTTGTAAGAATGGTTTTAAGATAGGTCCACTTTTTGCAGATAATTTTACTATTGCAGAAGAAATTTTCAAAGCATTATCTAATAAAGCAGTAGATGAATTGATTTTTTTAGATATTCCCGAAGTTAATCCATATGCAACGGATTTAGCAAAAAAATACGAAATGAAAAAAATCTTCGAAACTGCCCGAATGTATTCGGAATACGAACCTATGATAGACTATTTTAAAGTTTTTGGAATAACAACATTCGAATTAGGTTAATTATAGTTAATCTACAATCTGCATAGTTACATAGCGATATCTTGCTTTCTCTTCTTCAGTAAAAGAACCATCTTCACTATTGGATAAATATAAATTTCGTGGAACTCTAAAAATACGAGATTTATTCAATCCGTTTTTCTCGAAATAATAAACTACAGAATCCAATCTTAGATTTGTAATTTTCGGGTCTTCTAATTCGTGTCCATAGGAATTAAGAAAAACATTTTTGTTATTTTCGATTACATATTTTGCCATTAGCGAGATTGATTCTAAATACAATGCTTGTAGAGAAGCCGAATTTTCTTCAAAATAAACTGTATCTATTTTCCCTAAAAAATAACTAATTACTTTGCCACGAGAATCATATTTAATTTCGGGTGGTTTTTGAGATGTGGCACAAGATAAAAGAATAATAATTAATATGAAAAAATTATAAAAACGCATCTTTAATCTTTTCGAAAATATCTTTATTCTTTTTATGAGATTTATAATCAAAATTTTCGGAATTTGATAATTCTTTAATTAATTCTTTTTCTCTACTGTTTAATTTAGTAGGAACAATTACATTAAACAGAACATAAAAATCGCCTTTCTGAGCAGAATTAAGATATGGAATACCTTTTCCCGTTAGTTTAAGATGATTACCTGGCTGTGTACCTGGTTCGATTTTAATTTTTTGTTTTCCATTTAATATTGGTATTTCTACCTCGTCGCCCAATACAGCCTGCGGAAAAGTAATATTTAATTTAAATATTACATTGTTACCATCACGCGTAAAATAATCGTGTTTCTTTTCTTCGATTATTACTATCAAATCGCCATTAGGACCGCCATTTTTGCCGGAATTACCTTTATTTTTGATTGGTATGTAATTACCTTGCTCTACTCCAGCGGGTATTTTAATTTCTACTTTGTCTTCGCCCTGAACTCTACCATCACCTTTACAAACATTGCATTTTTCAACAATAATTTTACCTTCGCCATTACAAGCGGGACAAGTAGAAATATTTACCATTTGACCAAAAATAGATCGTTGTACCTGACGAATTTCTCCACTACCATTACACATAGAACAAGTTACTTTATGTGTACCAGGCTTAGCACCTGTTCCATTACAATTATCGCAAATTACAAGTCTTTTAATTTTTATAGTTTTAGTAGCACCTGTAGCTATTTCTTCTAAAGTAAGTGGTAATTTAATTCTAATATCAGAACCTGCTTCTCCTTGATATCTTCTACGAGAACTTCGCGAGGAGCCTCCAAAAAAATCTCCAAAAATACTACCGCCAAAAATATCAGAAAACGATGAAAAAATTTCTTCGATATTAGTATAATGATGGAAATCAGTACCTCTTAGTCCATCGTGACCATATCTATCGTATCTTGCTTTTTTGTTAGGATCGCTAAGCACTTCGTAAGCTTCTGCAGCTTCTTTGAATTTCTCTTCCGCTTCTTTATCCCCAGGATTACGGTCGGGGTGATATTTCATAGCTAATTTTCTATAGCTAGCTTTAATTTCATCTAAAGTGGCTGATCTATCTACACCTAATATATCGTAATAATCACGTGGCATTGCTCAATACTCCTAATTTGAATTACCATTAGAAGTAATTACTTTAGCATATCTTAGTACTTTATCGTTTAGCATATACCCGGGCTGAACAACCTGCACAATACTGCCTTCGGGCAATTCTGAATTAGTCATCATTAGTGCTTCGTGATAGTTTACATCAAATGGTTTACCAATTATATTATCCATTTGTTTTACTCCTGCATCTTCAAACATCTTTCGGGCTTTGTTTGTAATCATTTCTAATCCTTTATTCATTGCTTCTATATCATTAGTGTTTTTACCAGCTTCTGATGCAGAATTTAGGTCGTCAAGTAGTTCAATAAATTTTGCTAATAATTTTTCGTTAGCATAATCTATAATTTCTTTTTTCTCTTCTAAAGAACGCTTTCTATAATTTTCGAATTCCGCTGCTTTGCGTATAAATTGATCTTTTAATTCTTCTTTTTCTTTAGTTAGATTATTAATCTTTTCGTTTAACGAGCTTATTTCAGAATTTAAATCATTAATTTGCTCGTTTAATTTTTCAATTTGTTCCAATAGATTCTCTTTTTCGTTTTTAATAGTTTCTATTTCTTGATTAGCTTGAGTTTTTTCGGCTTCATTGTCCGAAATTTTTATATTTTTCGATTTTCCATATATGCTTTCTATGTCTTTAGCCTTATTAGAAAAATGCCTTAAAGGCTTTTGATTACCTTGATTTTGTTCTTCCATTCCATAACAATTTTAATAGTTCAACATCAATACATTAGACGATTTTCTTTTAATTTTAATAGAAATTCAAAAAATTATACTATTCTTTTACTCTATCAAGGTATTCGCCAGTTGTAGTATCTACTCTTACTAAATCACCTTCGTTTACAAATAATGGAACATTTATTACAGCACCTGTTTCGGTTGTAGCAGGTTTTAATACGTTAGTTGCTGTATCGCCTTTTACTCCAGGCTCTGTATGGGCTATTCGTAGCACTACATTAGGTGGTAAATCTACTCCAAGCACGTTATTTTCTTCGAATGCAATTTGTACTTCTTGATTTTCTTTTAGAAATTTGATTGCATCGCCCACCATATTTTCGGATATTGGAATTTGATCGTATGTCTCTTGATCCATAAAATATAACATATTACCTTCACGATATAGATATTGATAAGGCTTTTTTTCTACTCTAACGAAATCAATAGATTCGCCCGAACGGAAGCGATTTTCCATTAATTTACCTGTTCTAACAACTCGCATTTTTACTTGATAGAAGGCTCTTAGATTGCCTGGAGTACGATGTTGCGACTCTAATACTTGTGCTAATTCGCCATTAAAACGAATATATGCTCCTGGTCTTAAATCTGATGTAGTTCCCATTTTAATTTTTAATGATTATTTTACAAAATAATTTTGTTAAGATGTTTAAAGACTTCATTTATTGGAATATATTTTGTTAAATATAAGTTAACTAATTGATTTTTATAAGAATATTAACAAAAATTTACAAATTATTTTGTTAAGACATTAATAATAATCTTTTTAATTTTGTTATATTTGTAACATAAAGAAAAATAATAATTTTTTGGTGCTCTATGATAATTAATGAATTGTTAAATCCAAGAAGCATAGTAATATTAGGTGGTTCTAATGATATTGAAAAACCTGGCGGAAAAATTCTATATAATATTATTAATGGTGGATTTAAAGGGAAACTTCTTGTAGTCAATCCAAAAGAGCAATTCGTTCAAGGGATAAGATGTGTAAGTGATGTAAGTTTAATCGATGATAAATATGACCTTGCAATTCTTGCTATTCCTGTAAAAGCTACATTGAAAGCAGTAGAAATATTAGCATTAGAGAAAGGGACAAAGGCTTTTATTATTCTTTCAGCTGGTTTTAGCGAATTAGGAGATGAAGGAAAAGCATTAGAACAGAAAATTGTAGAAATTATCAATAAAGTTGGCGGCTCGTTAATTGGTCCTAATTGTATAGGTGTATTGACAGAATCTTATAAAGGAGTTTTTGCGGGATTAATCCACGAATTAAGTAGAAATGGGTGCGATTTGGTATCTGCATCGGGTGCTACTATTGCTTTTATATTAGAAATGGCTGTTCCACGTGGATTACGTTTTAATTCTATTTTTTCTGTAGGTAATGCAGCACAAATAGGAGTAGAAGAAATTTTAGAATATTGGGACGAAACATACGAAGAAGGGAAAAGCTCGAAAGTAAAAATCTTCTATATCGAACAGATAAAAAAGCCATCTAAATTGCTCAAACATTGTAAATCACTGATTAATAAAGGTTGCCGTATAGCAGCAATTAAGGCTGGGACAACCGAAGCAGGCTCCCGTGCTGTTAGTTCTCATACGGGTGCTTTAGCAGGAAGCGATGTAGCAGTAGATGCTTTGTTTAAAAAAGCTGGGATTGTGCGTTGCTATTCGCGTCAGGAATTAGTTTACGTTGCTGGTGTTTTGCAACATAAACCAATGTTGGGACCAAATATTGCTGTAATTACGCACGCGGGAGGCTCCGGAGTTATGCTAACGGACACATTATCAAAAGGTGGACTAAATATACCTAAAATAGAAGGAAAATATGCAGACGAATTATTATCACAATTAAACTATGGCTCTACAGTATCCAATCCTATTGATTTTCTTGCAACAGGAAACGCTGATCAGCTTGGTACAATATTAGAATATGTAGATAAGTATTTTGATAATATTGATGCCTCGGTTGTAATTTTTGGAACAACGGGTATGTTTGATGTAACGGGCGTTTACGATGTATTGCACGAAAAAATGAAATGGAGTAAGAAGCCAATTTTTCCTTGCTTACCATCGGTAGTGCAAGCAGAAAAAGCAGTCAAGCATTTTATTTCTTTAGGAAGAATAGATTTTACTGACGAAGTTGCCCTTGGTAATGCATTGTCAAAAGTATATTTTACACCTAAACCTGCTGCAGATTTTCCGTTACCCGAAGTAGATATAACTTCTATTAGAGCAATTATAGATAATTCAGAAGATGGATATTTGCCTCCAAAAAAAGTGCAAGAATTATTCGATGCTGTAAAAATTCCACGTGTCCCCGAAAAAATCGCTACCACCAAAGAAAAAGTATTAGAATATGCAAGAGAATTAGGCTATCCAATAGTATTAAAAGTAGTAGGTCCTGTACATAAAACAGATGTAGGCGGAGTAGTCTTAAATATTCGTCATCCTGATATTTTAGCTATGGAATTCGATAAAATGATGAATATCGAAGGTGCCGAAGGAGTAATAATCCAACCAATGATTAGCGGTACAGAAATTTTTGCAGGAGCTAAAAAAGAAGAAGATTTTGGCCATATAGTATTGCTAGGATTAGGCGGAATTTTTATCGAAATATTAAAAGATATTTCTATGGCATTAGCACCTGTTTCTAAAGACGAAGCTTTTAGGATGATGAAGGAATTACGTTCCTACAAATTATTACAGGGAGTTAGAAAAAGAGAAGGAGTTAATATGGAAATATATGCTGATATTATAGAAAGGCTCTCAGCACTACTACACTATGCCCCCGAAATAGAAGAGTTAGATATTAATCCTTTAATAGGTAAAAGTAATAGCGTATTAGCCGTTGACGGAAGAATAAGAATAAAAAAATAAATTTTATATAATATTTTGTCATTACAAAAAAAAGTGTTATTTTTGATGCTCTATATTTTTAGGAATAAAGAAAATGAATATCATTGATTACGTTAATAACTTAGCAATAGAAAAAGTAGAAAATTACAAGAAGACTAAAGACGGCGAAAATTACATACCTGTGCCACAATTTAGAGAAGGCGATACTGTATCGGTAGCAGTAAGAGTAATAGAAGGCGAAAAAGAGCGTATTCAAATTTTCAAAGGTATAGTAATAGGAATTAGAGGTAGCGGAATAAATAAAACATTTACAGTAAGAAAAGTATCGAATGGCGTAGGAGTAGAGCGTATATTTCCTGTATATTCTCCTATGATACAGAGTATTACAGTAGAAAAAACTGGTAAAGTGCGTCGTGCTAAGCTGTATTACCTACGAGGAATGTCTGAGAAGAAAATAAGACAAAAATTAAGTTAATAAAAAAAGGGCTTGCAAAAAGCCCTTTTTTGTTTATATTAGAGTTTAGTGTAAATATAATTGTTATTTGGTAAATGAAAAAAATCGAACAAGTAGATGATAATTTCCCTTTAAGCAAAGTAAAAATAATAAACGGCTCACGTAAAAGCTTAAGAGCAAAAGTATTACAAGTACTTTATGCTTATTACCAAGGTGAAGAAGACTTAGATAAGAATTTTAATCATATTTTCTTTAGAGATTTTAATTTCGACGAATCAGAAATAGAAGTAAAAAAATTATTAAAACCAAGCGAAGTATACGAATTAGAAGCCGATATACCTATTAAATGGAACGAGGAAGATATAGAGTTTGCTAAAGATTTAGTAAGAAATAGTATAAAATATAAAGAAAAATCTACCGAATTAATTAAATTACTTGCTCAAAACTGGGATTTAGAAAGAATTTCTGTAATTGACAGAATTATTATAAATATTGCAGTTGCAGAATTTATAACTTGCGAAGAAGTACCACCAAATGTTACTATAAACGAAGCTATTGATTTAGGTAAAAATTTCTCTACCGACAAAAGTAATCAATTTATAAATGGAATGGTAGATGCTATCTACAAAAAATTACAAAGCGAAAATCTAATCGTAAAAAAAGGCAAAGGATTACTAAATTTTTAACTTACCGTTGCACCGCTACCAATATCTTTTTCGGGACTTACTATAATTAATCTATCATCTTTAGACGCAGCAAGTAACATCCCAAATGATTCTTCTCCCATTAATTTAGCTGGTTTTAGATTTGCAACTACTACTACTGTTTTGCCTACTAATTCTTCGGCTGAATAATGCTCGGCAATTCCCGCAAGAATTTGCCTTTCATTACCATCAATTTCAACTTGTAGCTTAATTAATTTTTTTGATTTTTTAAGTTTTTCTGCCTTAATTATTCGAGCTGTTTTTAATTTAATTTTTCTAAAAAAGTCAATATCTATTAATTCTTCTTCTACCATTTTATTCTCTTTTTGGCCTAATTTGTTAATTTGATTTTGAATTACCTCGTCCTCTAATTGCTTAAATAATATCTCTGGCAAATTAGTTTGATGTTCATAATCTAATGCCGGGAAACGTGCCGATTGCCATAGATTTAACTTCTGATTATCATACAAAGGTAAGCCAGTATGCGAATTTAAATTTAAAATTTTAAAAATTTTCTCTGAAGTAAAAGGTATTACAGGAGCAAACAAAATAGCCAGATTCCTTACTAATTGAACACATACAAATAGGGTTTTTGCTGCATAGTCGGTGTCAGTTTTTATTTTTTTCCATGGTTCTTCATCATTAAAATATTTGTTTGCAGAGCGAGCAATATTCATTAATGACAAGATTGCATCGCGAAAACGGAATCTATTAAAATAATCATTTGCAATATCAATATTTTTATTTAATTCCGAAAGAACTAAATAGTCGTTCTCAGAATATTTTTTAATTTTTTGAATTGTGATTTTATCATTATAATTTAAAGAAAATTCTTTCCAATCATCTATAAAGTTTGAATAAATCGAGCTTAATGTAGGTACTTTACCATCAAAATTTTTATGTAAAAATTGCAAAGTTCTATTAATAAAATTGCCTAAGATAGCTGCTAATTCATTATTATTGCGTGCCTGAAAATCCTTCCAAGTAAAATCTGAATCTTTAGTTTCGGGAAAATTCATAGCTAAGGTATATCGTAGAGCATCTATATATGAATTGTCATTAAAATCATTAATAAATTCTTGTAAATCTATAGACCAATTACGAGATTTAGAAAATTTTTCGCCTTCTAAATTCAGGAATTCGTTTGCTGGTACATTATCAGGAAGTATATAATTTTCATCAATAGAGTACAAAAAAGTAGGGAAAATAAGTGTATGAAACACAATATTATCTTTTCCAATGAAAGCAATATAACGAGTATCATTAGATTTCCACCACTTACGCCAATCATCATTATGCTCTATTGCCCAGATTTTTGTTGCAGTAATATATCCAAGCACTGCGTCGAACCATACATATAGCCTTTTGCCTTTTGCTTTTTCGTCGTTTATACCTGCGATACCTTTGATTTCTACACCCCAATCTAAATCGCGAGTAATAGGACGAGGCTGCATACCAACCTTTAGCCAAGAATATGTTTGTGCTAATACATTATCTTTCCAATCTTTAGAATGGGAATCAACATAATTTTGTAAAAAATCTTGAAACAAATCAAAACGAAAATACCAATGAGAAGTTTTTCTTACTTCGGGTGTTTTCTTTGAAATTATAGAAATAGGATTTTTTAGCTCTGTTTGTTCGTAATAGGCACCACAATTATCGCATTGATCTCCACGGGCTTTATCGTAACCGCAATTTGGGCAAACGCCTTCTACATATCTATCAGGAAGAAACATTTTTGCTTCGGGGTCGTAAAATTGCTCTTCTTCTTTTTCTATTAAATAGCCTTTTTCCAGGAATTTGCTAAAGAAATAACGAGCAGTTTCGTGATGAATGGGTAGTGAAGTTCGCGAGTATATATCGAAGGACATTCCGAATCGTTTAAATGCTTCGTAATTAGCAAAATGATATTTATCTATTATTTGTTGCGGCGTGGTGTTTTCTTTTTCAGCAGAGATAGTAATTGCTACTCCGTGTTCGTCCGAACCGCAAACATAAAGCACTTCTTCACCACATAGTCTAAGATATCTTGCGTAAATATCAGCCGGTAGATATGCTCCAGCAGCGTGTCCTAAATGTATATAACCATTAGCGTAGGGTAATGCTGAGGTAATTAATGTTCGCTTCATTCAAGTTTTTAATTAGTAAATATTGCAAAAATACATTAATTACATAATTATAAAAAATTTATATTGGCATATCTTTTGCTAAAATTGATATTAAGCAATAAAGGGGCTATTATGAAATTTTTTAAATTATTGATAATATTATTATTTACAAATATTGGAATTTATGCTGCAGAGCCTTTAGTAAAAGTTCCCGACTTAGAAGACAACAATACATTAGAACTATACGAAGATAGCGAAGGGCTATTCTCCATTAAAGTAATTCAATTTTATAGAATGGCTGTAATTTTAGAAACGCAATTAAAATTAATGGGAATAGTACCAAAAACTAAAGTTTTAAATCCAACTTACGAAGAGTTCGAAGAATTAGATAAAAAAATTATCAAAGTGTATCATAAAATTGCTAAATCTTTAGAAGAAGAAGTTTTAGCAGCACCACCATCTGATAGGGAAAAATTATTACAGCAAATCAACAACTTAGAAAAATCTCTAAGAGATAGCATTGCATATTACTTGCAGAAACAAGGCAAAGAACTAAATAAATTTTACGAAGTTTCGCTGGATAAATTAAAGGCAATGAACGAAACATATTTATCAAATTTAGAATTAATTCAGGAATATTACGAAAATAATTGTGCAAACTCTTATAATTTATTATCAATAGCGGGCAAAGGAAATATCTTTTTTTCTAATGGTGGTAATAATGTACGCAATGATGTATGGCTAAGCCTAAAAACTACACTAAATGCAGGACGAATTGCAGGATTTTGGAAAGATTTTAATTTCTATTATGAATATTTAGCACCTAAATTTTTTACACAATATGACAGCGAGGATTACAAAGAATATTGGACTACTAATGCTCACTCAGTAGGTGCAGGAGGGAAAATACCGATTAACGTTAGCAAAAACTTTCGTCACGGAATAGGTGTAGAATTGGGTTATTTCTGGATGAAGGGAAATATTACAAATATTGGTGGCGGAACAGTAGATTGGGATGGCATTAATTTCAACTTTGAATATTTCGCGGGAGTGCCAAGCTGTCGTTATCCATTCGAATTATTTGTGAATTTAGGAATTTATCATAATTTTTCTACTAATTTACGATTCTTTACTCGTTATCCTAACTATAATGATATAAATATTGGAAAAACACATATGTCTGTATCGTTAGGCATTAGATATAATTTACTAAATACTGCATTCGATAATTAGGAAATTGATAATGAAAAAAATTTTTATAATCTTTTTAATACTTTTATCTTTAGATTTATCAGCCAAAAAAGATAGAGTTGATAATTTCGAATTAGGACGAAGAAACATAAAATTAGGAAATTCGTATCGCGAAGCCAAAAATTATGACTTTGCAGCAAGATTTCTAAATGATGGGATGAAGATAGTAGAGCGTAGGAAAGATTTTGAAGGCAAATACTGGCTTGCTACTGGATACGAATACTTAGGGTATTTATATAGAGATATGAATATGCCCCAAGAAGCTAAGAAAAATTTTAATCAAGCATTAAATTTATTCCGTCAAATAATCCGCCAAGAAGACGGTAGCCCACAAGCAATGATAGAAATCCTAAATACTATATCGAGAATTTCTGAAAACGAGTCTTTATTAAGTAACAATAATTTATCCAATCAAGTTTCGCTTAGTTTTTCTAATTCTAAGTTAAAAGAACTACCTACAGGTATTCCGGATAATATAGGAAGTTTGATATTACGAAATAATAGATTTACTAATTTTTCTGATGGCATAACAAAATTTTCTAAATTAGAATATTTAGACTTATCTAATAATAGATTAAGAAGCATTCCCGAAAATATTGGATTGCTTAAAAATTTGCATTATTTAGATTTATCAAATAATAGAATAAGAGATTTGGCAGATAATATAGGAGAATTAGATCAATTAAGAGAATTAAATTTAGAAAATAATAAATTAAAATCTATACCATCAGATATATGCAAGTTAACTAATCTTAGACTATTGAATCTAAAAGGTAATAAATTAAATTTTGATGAAGTATTAAATTTAGTAAGATGTCTACAAAATACAAATATAATTTTCGATGAATACCAAAAAGTAGAAGAAGAAGAAATAATTACGGGCGAAGACTAATCGAGCAATTTTAGTAATTCAGTTAATTCTTTTTGTATTTCTTGTGTATTATCTTTATTATACCAAATTTGAATATTTTTAATCAATTCATTTTTATCAAAATCAGGTAATTTTTTAAATTCATTTACAAAATTAATTAATTCTTTGGGGCGTGGTCCCCACTTGAAAATTTCTTTTAAATTAAATTTATCAAGACAAATTAGTATTGGGATTGATTTAGTACCGTTAGTAAGATAATTGTTGATTAATTCAGGCTCTTCGTCTCTTAATATTAATCTAAGTTCAATATTAGGGTTATATTGAGTTATCTTATTAAAAATAGGAATACTCTGGGCAGCATCGCCACACCATGCTTCAGTAATTACAAGCCAATAATATTCATTTTTTATATTATTTAATATACCAATTAGTTCGGGATTTAGATTAATAGTCTTATCTAATCTATTCAT
>Ga0308419_1000373_pt1 | contig 33448 bp, 30 predicted proteins | sample HotsprSampleMS50_FD_203674 | JGI IMG/M metagenome (GOLD analysis project Ga0308419, IMG submission 203674) | Hot spring phototrophic mat microbial communities from Mushroom Spring, Yellowstone National Park, Wyoming, United States - 20090730_MS50 ... | reverse complement strand
ACGTGGACTACGGCTACGTTCTCGACACCGGGCCGCCCGTGGGCACGTTCGTGACGAGGACCGGCACCCACTACAGGGTTAGGGCGAGGCTGATCGGCAAGCCCGCGCACTCGGGCAAGGACCCCGAGAAGGGCGTCAACGCCGTCCAGATTCTTGCCGAGGCCGTGCACGGCATGAGGCTGGGGCGGGTCGCCGATGAGCTGACCGCCAACATCGGTCTCGTCTCCGGAGGCACTGCGGCGAACGTCGTCTGCCCGGCGGTCGGGGTGCTGGGCGAGGCTCGGGGGACCGATCTTGCGGCCCTTCAGGACCAGATCGACCACATGGTGGTGCGGTTCGAGCAGGCTGCGGAGAAGTGGGGAGGCCGCGCCGAGGTCGAGGTCTCCAAGCACTACGACGGCTACAGCCTGCCGGAGGATGCGGAGGTCGTTCGTAGGGCCCAGGCGGCGAGCAGGGAGCTCGGGTTGCACCCCGAGCTGCGCTGGACCCTCGGCGGCAGCGATGCCAACGTGTTCAACGCCCGGGGCGTGCCTTCGGTGGTGGTGGCGACCGGCATGCAGCAGATCCACACGCACGACGAGTTCGTGACCAAGGCGGACCTGGTGGTGACGGCCCGGCTGGCGGAGCGGCTCGTCCTGTTGCCCCGATCGTGACCCAAATCAGCGGTGGTCGTTGCAGGGGCTTGACTTTCGGGTGCACGGCGCACCAAGCTAGATCGGTTGGGCGGAGGCAGCCAAAAAGGAGGTTCGACGATGAAAAACCTCGTCTATCCGTTCGCCGCGGCGGCGCTGCTGCTGGCGACGGTGGTTGCGGCTCCGGCGCAGGAGACCAAGCCCGTGGGGCTCTCCATTCGCGCCGGCGGCTTCTTCCCCAGCGACTCTGATGCCCGCGACGAGAGCGACATCTGGTTCGCCCTCGGGCTAGAGTAAAAACTCAAGGATCTGACTTACCAGGAGGCCGACGGGACGGCGACGCACCTGTCGCTGTCGGCCGAGTGGTTCGAGTCGGGCGACTTTCGGCAGTTCCCGGTGCTCCTGAACCTGGTTGGCACCAAGAACCAGATGTACTACTCAGTCGGTGTGGGCGTGACGTTCGCCAAGTACCGATCCCGATACCGGCCGATCCTTGACGGAGCGGGCGACGGCTGGGGCGGCGGGTTCGAGCCGACCTCGGACAGCTGGCGGACCGACGAGGACACGCTCTTCGCCTACTCGCTCGGGATCGGCTACCAGTTCCAGCAGGGTCAAACGCCCGTGTTCCTGGAGGCGCGCTACTTCGGCTGCGAGAAGTCCGTGCTGAACGGCTTCGCCGTGTACGTGGGCGTCCGACTGTAGGCTCCTGGTTGGTCCAACGGCCCCCGAGGGCGTTTGGGTCTTCCCCGGGACGGGTTGACAGCGCGGCCGCTGCTTCGTCAAGCTAAGGTTGCGGCGCCGAAGGCGGCCGCCATCAAGGAGGACTCGCATGACGAAGGCTTGGAGTGGAATCGTGGCCGCAATGGCCCTCCTCGGACTTTCCGCCGTTGCCCCGGCTCAGGAGACCCGGCCGATCGGGCTGTCGATTCGAGCGGGCGGGTTCTTCCCGTCGACCTCGGACGCGCGCGACGAGTCGGACGTCTGGTTCACCGCCGGCATCGAGTACAAGCTGAAGGACCTGTACTTCGGCGAGGCGGAGGGCTACACGTCGCACCTGTCGCTCTCGCTCGACTGGTACGAGTCGGGAGACTATCGGGGCCTGCCGCTGCTCGTGAACTACGTGGGCACCAAGAACCAGTTCTTCTACTCGGTCGGCGCCGGCGTCTCGTTCGCGAAGTGGGTGAACGGAGTCGGTTCGACCGATGAGGACACCATCTTCGGCTACTCGGTCGCGCTCGGCTATCAGTTCCAGCAGGGACAGACGCCGGTGTTCGTCGAGGCCCGGTACTTCGGGGCGGAGAAGTCGGACCTGAACGGTCTGGCCTTCTCGGTCGGCGTGCGCCTGTAAGCCGGACGGCGAAAGGTTGAGTGCCCGCGCGCCCCGATGGGTGTGCGGGCTTTCGTCTTGCAGGCCCAAGCCGCACCGAACTCGGACGCACCGTCGTGCGTCATGGCGTACGACGATGGAGCACGGTGCAGGAGCGGAAACGTTGCGGTGGGTGAGGCCCGGGGACGTGCCGAGCGCCGAGGCCAGGAGGGAGGTGGCCGAGGCTGTGCTGTCCGACTTCGGCTCCATCGTGGACGCCTATCAGAACCGCCTCTACGGGTTCGTGAGGAGGATTCTGAAGGACGACGAGGAGGCCTTGGACGTGACCCAAGAGGTGTTCGTCCGGGCCTTCCGGAACCTGAAGCGCTTCGACGGGCGCTGCTCCCTCAAGGCCTGGCTGTTCAAGATCGCCCACAACCTGTGCGTGGATCGGGCCAGACGCCGCCGCGTGCGCTTCGCCGAGGAACAACTGGAATGCGGAGAGGACGAGCAGCATGCGTCCCTCGTGTCGGATGACCGATGGAATCCGGAGAGCGTGATGCTGACCGACGAGCTTCTGACCGTCGTGGACCGGGCGGTCGAGCGCCTGAGCCCGAAGCTCAAGGCGGTTCTGATCCTGCACGACCGGGAGGAGATGGCCTACGAGGAGATCGCGCAGGTTTTGGAGCTGCCGCTCGGCACCGTGAAGAGCCGCCTGTTCGCAGCGAGGGAGCAGGTCGCCGGTGCGTTGCGCTCTTATCTGCAGGAGGAGCGATGAGCGACCGCGAGAACCGCGCCGTCCGCGAGTGGATCCGCCAACTGCCGGAGGATGAGCCGGGGCTGGCTTGGCGGGCGTCGCTGAACGAGAGGCTCGCTCGAGAGGCGCGAGGCCGGGGCGGCCGCTCGGTGCACCTCGCCGGAGCTTCCACGGCGCTGGCGGTCGCCGCGTCCTTGGCGGTGTGGTTCGTGATCCAACGGGGCGGAACGGACGCCCGGCTGGAGGCGGAGCTCGTCGCCTGGCATCAGAGCGCCGTCGCGGCGACCGACCTCGCAGGACCCGGCCTATCGCCGATCGAGTGGCGAGCGACGCCGGTTGGAGGCAACCCTTGGCGCTCGGCCGAGGAGGATCTGGAGGCGCTGTGATGCGCTGGGTGCTGTCGTTGGTTTTGGTCGTGGCCTGCTCGCTCGCTGGCGCGCAGGCGGAGCCGGCCGATCCGCTCTTGCGCCGAGTGTTGGAGGCCGGGCGCAAGGCCCGCTATGCGGGGGAGCGCACCGTGGAGTACCGGCGGGGTCTGGATCGTCGGGTGCAGACCGAGCTGGTGTTCAAGGACGGCCCGCGCTACAGGATCGAATACCTGCCCGGATCGCCGCTGGCCGGCCAGGTCGTGATCGAGGACGGCCAACGCCGCTGGGTGGTTCGTCCCGGCGAAGCGGCAATCGAGGAGGGGCCCGCCCGGGGAGACGACTCTCTGGCGCGGCTCAGGCTGCTGCTGGCGGACCGTTGGCGCTTCACCACGACGGTTGGGGACGGCGAGCCGATCGCCGGGCTACCCACCCGGCGCGTGGAGATTGCCGACGAGCGGGGCATCGTGGTTCAGCGGCTCTGGGTGCACCCGCCGACGGGGATCGTGCTGAGGCGGGAGTTGTTCGGTCCCGCAGGCGGCAAGCTCGGTTCGTTCGAGTTCAGGAGGATCGACCTGCAGCCTCGGTTTGGCTCGGACGAGTTCGAAGCCCCCGGGAAACCGGAGGCCCGCCGGGGCCCGTTCTTGCGCCTGCGGGAGCTCGCGAGTGCCGAGGGCTTTCTACCGGCCCATCTCCCGTCGGGCACCGGCTTCGTGTTGGACAGCGTCGAGGTGCGGCCGCTCTTGGGGCGGCGCGTGCTCATGCAGGTCTACCGCGGCGGTGGAAGGGTTGTGACTCTCTACCAACTGCCGTCGATCGGGAGGTCGGGGCCCATGCGGATCGCGAGGCAGGCTGGCCTGAACTCGTACGCGTGGCAGCGCGACGGCCGCTCGTTCCTGCTGATCTCCGGAATGCCCGAGGAGCGGCTGCGGGAGCTCGCGGACCGGCTCGTCGTGCGCTAGGCGTTCGGATATACTGCCCTTCGTGCCCTCCCGCGTATCCGTTCGGACGCGCTCTCCTCGTCGGCGCTCCAACCCGTGGAAGCGGCGGCTGAAGATCGCCCTCGCGCTCGTCGCGATGGTGCTTTGTGGCATGGTCGCGGTCCCGACCTTCCTGTTCATGCGGCTGGTACCCGAGGCGGAGGCCCAGCTGCAGAAGCTGGACAAGCTCATCGGGGAGGTTTCTCGCGAGCCCTCGAAGGTGCTGGCGGCCAACGGCCAAGTGTTGTTCCGCGTCGCGGCGGAGTACAGGGACCCGATCCGGCGGCTAGAGGACGTGCCGCTGGTCGTGCGCCAGGCCATTCTGGCCGCGGAGGATCGCCGCTTCTACCAGCATCAGGGGGTGGACTTCAGGGCCGTGGCTCGGAGCCTCGTCACGAACGTCCGGGAAGACCGCATCGCGCAGGGAGCGAGCACCATCACGATGCAGGTTGCCCGCCTCATCACGGGCCGCTATCAGAAGACGTGGGACCGCAAGCTCCGAGAGGCGGCGTTCGCCTACCAGCTCGACCGTTCGCAGACCAAGGACCAGATCCTTCTTCTCTACCTGAACCTCGCGTACTTCGGTTCCGGCGCCTACGGGGTCAAGGCAGCCGCGCACGTATACTTCAACAAGCGCGTCGAGGACCTCACGCTGGCCGAGGCCGCCATGCTGGCCCGGTGCGTCCGGCGACCGAGCCGCGAGAACCCGTTCGACGACCTTCCGGCGGCGATTCGGAACCGCAACACGGTGCTGTCGGCGATGCGCGAGGAGGGGATGATCGACGAGGAGCAGTACCGCGAGGCCATCCAGGAGAAGCCGAAGCTCCGGAGAAGGAACTTTGCGGGGGGCGCGCGGATTCTGGCCGCGCCGTACTTCGTGAACTACGTGGTCTCCCGCCTGCAGAGCGTCAAGCCGGATTTGGACCTCTCGACGGGAGGGTACGTTGTCAGGACCACACTTGACATGGGCTTGCAGGAGGTCGCCGAGCGCGAGGTTCGCCGCGTCGTGGAGGCCAACCGTCGCCGCAAGGTCACGACCGGCGCGTTTCTGCTGCTCGACTCCAGGGGCCGCATCCTAGCGATGGTCGGCGGCGTGGACTACGCCCGCAACCAGTACAACGTGATCACTCAAGGGAGGAGACAGCCGGGTTCCAGCTTCAAGCCGTTCGTCTACGCCGCCGCTCTGGACTCGGGGGCGGTCTCGCCGGAGGATCGAATCTCGAACGCACCGTACGTATGGCGGGACCCAGTCACGGGCAAGGTGTGGTCGCCGGAAAATTCGGGTGGGAGCTACGGCGGCACTGTCTCTCTCCGCTCGGCTCTGGCGCGGTCGCTGAACGTGGTCGCGGTGCGGGTCATGGAGAAGACGGGTCCGGAGACGGTGGTGGACTACGCCAACCGGGTGTTCGGCTTCACGTCGGAGCTCGCCCCCGTACCCTCCCTCGCGCTGGGGTCAAGCGCGGTGTCGCCCTTGGAGATGGCGAGGGGCTACTCGGTGTTCCAGCTGGAGGGTAAGCGGGTGGAGCCTTTCGGCATTGTGGAGGTCCGCGACCCTTCCGGGCAGGTCGTGTACGCGGAGCAGCCGTCCTTGCAGGAGTCGGGCCTGAAACCGGACGTCGCCAAGGAGATCGACTCGTACCTGAGGGAGGTCGTGGAGCGCGGCACGGCGGCGGGGTACCGCGGTCAAATGCCGCCGGACTCGCGCGGAAAGACAGGGACCACGCAAGAGAACAGGGACGCTTGGTTCTGCGGCTACACCAAGCGGTACTTGGGCATCGGCTGGGTGGGCAACGAGGTGTACGATGAGGTCCAGAAGCGGTGGCGCTACCTGCCGATGGGCTCCCGCGTGTTCGGGGGCACGGTCACCGTCCAGATCTGGGCCAGAGTCGTGAGCGAGGCAGTGCGCCTGTACGGCGACGAGCCGCCGGCCCAAGACCAAGCTGCCTCGCCTCCGGTCGACATCGACCCGGGCGAGGTCCCGCCGCAGGACGACGCTCCGACGCCGACCGAAGAGGGCCGGCAGAATGACACCGTGGACGTGGTCGCGCCGGCCGATGCGCCGGCTGGATCGGATTCGGGCGCGCAGTCCGGTCCCCCGAACGGCGAGCCGGCGATCGGCCAATCGGCACCGCTGCTGGAGCCGGTGGTGAGCGGCGAGTCGGGGCCGCGGAGGCTTGCGGAGCAGGAGCGCCTTCGGTCGGGCGTCGACAGTCGGCCGAAGGTCGCCCCGCCCAAGGTCGCCAAGCCCCAAGAGATGGTCAGCGTGGAGATCTGCGCCGACACCGGTCTTCGGGCAACGATCTACTGCCCCGAGACGATCGTGCGCAAGTTCCCCAAAGGCAAGGAACCGAAGGGTACGTGCAAGAAGCACATCCCCAAGGTCCCCTGAGCGATGTCGGTCATCCATGCCCCCCGCGAGCCGAACCTCGAGGCGCGCCACGTGGTCACGCTGGTGCTGATCCTGCTTGCGCTGGCGGTGCTGGCGGTGCGGCTGTGGGTTTTGCAGGTCGTGCGGCACGACGAGCTCGTCGAGAAGGCGGAGGCCGTGCGGCAGGCCGTCCTCACCAAGCCAGCGCCCCGCGGCCTCATCTACGACCGCAAGGGGAGGTTGCTGGCCGGGGTGCGTCCGGAGGTGGTCATCACCGTGGTTCCCGAACAGGCTCGGCGGAACCCATGGATGGTGGACAAGCTGGCGCGGATGCTGGGAGTGAAGCCGGAGAAGATCCGCGAGCGCATCGAGCAGGGGGCTTGGCGCAGGTACCTTCCAACCCCGGTGCACGTCGGGGCCAGCGTCGAGGTGGCGACGCGGATCGCGGAGGCGGGGCCGTTCCTGCCGGGGGTCGGGGTGGAGACGCAGGCCATGCGCTACTATCCCGACAGCAAGGCCTTCTCCCACGTTCTGGGCTACGTGTGGACACCGGACCGCAACGACGTCGATCGGCTCAAGGAGATGGGGCTGAAGGCTCCCAACTACGTGGGCAAGCTCGGCATCGAGTACGTCTACGAGAACGAGCTGATGGGCACCGAGGGCCGGGAGCGGGTTGAGGTCGACGTTCGGCGCCGCCCCGTCCGGGTGCTCGGCAGGGACAACCCGGTGCCGGGCTCACGCCTCACCCTCACGATCGACGCGAATCTGCAGCAGGAGGCTCTACGGCTGCTGGGGAACCGGCGCGGAGCGGTCGTGATGATGGATCCTCGGAACGGCGAGGTCCTGTGCCTGGCCTCGAGCCCGACCTACGACGTACGGCTGTTTGAGGGCGGCATCAGCAGGGAGGACTACCGCAGGCTGCAGGAGGATCCGAGAGCTCCGCTGCTGAACCGGGCGATTCGCGGCTTCTACTCTCCGGGCTCCACTTTCAAGATCGTGACGTCGCTGGCCGCGTACCGCGCCGGAAGGTTCTCGACGTCCCGCACCACGGTCTGCCGGGGTTTCTTCCAGATCGGACGCCGCCGCCTGCGGTGCCTGGGCGTGCACGGCGCCATCTCGTTTGAGAACGCGATGGCCAAATCGTGCAACACGTACTTCGCCAGCCTCGGGATGGACGCCGGCCCGGACAACCTCATCGCTTGCGCCCTCGAAGCGGGACTCGGCCAGAAGACCGGGATTGACCTCCGCGGCGAGGGTGCCGGAGTCGTGCCGACGAAGGAATGGATGGCGGAGCACCGCGATCCCCCGACCTGGTACGGGGGCGACACCGCGAACATGGCGATCGGGCAGGGGTTCCTCTCGCTCACGCCGATCCAGATGGCCCAGCTCGCCTCGCTGGTCGCCAACCGGGGCGTGGCCTACCGCCCGCACCTGGTGCGGCAGACCGCCGAGCCTGGAGCCGGCGGCACGCCGCAGCCCGTTCAGCCGGAGGCGACGCACCGGCTGGACGCCGATTCCAGCTTCTGGCGCGCCTTGATCTCCGCCCTGAACCGTGTGATCGAGGCTGGCACCGCCAGGACCGCGCAGATTCCGGGCATCCGATGGTGCGGCAAGACCGGCAGCACCGAGCACCTTCGCGGCAAGAAGACGCACGGCTGGTTCATCGGCTTCGCGCCGATGGATGATCCGAAGGTCGCGATTGCGGTGCTGGTGGAGGAGTCGGGGCACGGAGGCGAGGTTGCCGCACCGATCGCGCGGGAGCTGGTCGCAGACTACCTGCTGGACAGGCGGACGGCGGCCTCCTCGAACCTGCCGGCCTCGGACTCGGCGGCTTCGGCGTCGGCCGCACGGCCCAGCGCCCGGTAGGCCTGGGCCAGTCTTCTGGCCGCCTTCGCGGCCAGCTCCATCGTCTCGCGGGCGCGTTCAGCGGTCTCGCCGCCGAGCGTCGCCCCCTGCGCGGCGGCCTGCTCGACGCGAGGCACAGTGGTCTCGAGATAGCGGCGATAAAGGTCCAGCGCCGCTTCGAGCCAATCCACTGCCTTCCGGGGGTCGGTGGACCGCTCGGCCAGGAACAGCCTCGCCTCGCACGTCTCCACGGGCACGATCTCCGGCAACGCCCGGATTTGGAAGTACGGGGTCTGCTCCATCGCCACCATCTTCCTGGCCGACCTTTCGGCTGAGGCGAGATCGCCGGCCTCCCGCTGCAGCTTCAGGATCAGCGACCAGGTGGGCAGGTTGTTGGGGTCGTACCGGAGCGCCTCGCTCAGCGTGGCGACGGCGACGGCCTGGCGGCCGCTCGCGGCCTGTTCGCGAGCCAGCGCGCGGATATGGCGGGTGGTGGGTGCGAGCCGCACCGCCTCTTGGAGCCAGCGCTCCCGCTCGGGGCCGGGCGGCTCGAGCTGACCGAGGAGGTACGCGGGCTCGGCGTCGAACGGGGCCAGCGAGCGAGCCTGCCGTAGCCGCTCTCTAGCCTCCTCCGGTCTTCCCGCGGCGGCGAGCCCCACCGCGCCGGAAACGATCGCCCGCTGCCAGCCCAGCATCGCGAGGAGGACCCAGAACAGAGCGGGCTTGACGATCGCCGCGATCCGCATCCATTGGGGCGTCAGTTCCGGCGCGACGCCGTCGGGGGCCATCGCCAGGCCGATCCCGAGCAGAGCGAAGAACAGGTAGCCGAGACCGACGTAGTGGAGGTCGCTGTCGATCAGGCTGTGCGCCGCCACGGCCAAGACCGCCGCGAAAACCGCCGCGCGCCAAACGGCGTGGTCCCAAGGCACCCGGCGGAGGGCCTTCAGCGCCTCGACGGCCCATCCCAGCAGCAATGCTGCCAAGGCTGCGGCTGCCAGCCAGGAGGCCTCGGCGGCGAGCTGCAGGTAGGAGTTGTGGGCGTAGTAGGTCTGCGTCGTCAGTCCTGGTTCGGCGGATCGGAATCGGTAAGCGCCCAGCCCGATGCCTGCAGGATGTTGGGCTGCCAGCTGCAGCGCGCCCTTCCAAAGCAGGAGCCGGAAGCCGGAAGACTGTTCGGAGGTCTGCTCGGCGCGGGCGACGCGGCCCAGGGCGCTCGGCCCCACGGAGGGCTGAGAGGCTCTCAGCCCCAGGCCCAAAAGGATGAGAATCACCACAGCGACTGCCGCGGGAAGCAGCGCCCGAACCCGCGAGGGTCGTTCCGTCCGTCCCGCGAGAACCGCCCCCGCGTAGACGGCCGTTCCGATTCCCGCAGTGAGAAGCACTCCCTTGGACTGGGTGAGCAGCAGGGCCAAGCCCACCACGGCCTGCCCCGCGAACGCCGCGAGGTTCCAAGGACGGGCGGCGGTGGCGAGGAGGGCCAGGCCCAGCAGCCAGCCGATCTGCAGGAGCGCGGCCAGCGCGTTCGGATTCACCCACGTGCCGAACACGCGCCAGGAGGGGTCCACCGCGCGCATCGAACCATACTCCAGCACGGCGATGCACGCTTGGACGACCGTCCCCGCCCACAGAGCGGCCAGGAGGAACCGAGGGGCGGTCGAGCGCCCCGCCACGGCGACGGCGATCCAGAGACCGGAAAGCGCGAGCAGCCAGCCGACCAGAGCCACCACGGCGGCCATCCGAAACGGCGAAGTCGGAACGGCGAGCACGAGGAGCGCCGCGAAGAGCACGGCCGTCACGCCGATGGAGGTCTTCGGCAGCTGGAGGACTCGGTGGCTGGCCGCGCAGATCGCCAACGCGCCGAGACCGAAAAGCGCGAACCAGGCCCACGACAGCACCGGCGCCTCGGGACCCCCTAGGAGTGCCGCGAGCCACGCCGGAGTGCCCGGATCCAGCGGTTGCGCGTCCACGGGCACCTGACCGCCCAGGAGCGCCGCCAGGAACAGCGAGACGGCCGCGAGGAAGAGCGGCGCGCGCCTCATCGCCTCAGCCTCCGCGCGAGCTCGTCCTTCCAGTTCTTCGCGATGAACACCGACGCCCTGGCGGCAAGCGCCAGAGCCGCGAGCCCGATGGCCGCCGGCCGCAGCAGCGGATGGATCGAAGGGGCCATGTTCTTCCGGTAGAAGCGCAGCATCGAGCGGTGGAACAGCACGATCATCCGGTTGGCCGCCTTGTCGGTGCTCCTTCCGATGGCGTGCGTGACCAGGCAGTCTGGCACGTACACGACCTTGAGGCCCGCCTTCCAGACCCGCCAGCACCAGTCCACGTCTTCGCAGTACATGAAGAACCCCTCGTCGAACAGCCCGACCTCCTGCATGACGCGCTCGCTGACGAGGAACGCGGCGCCGGACACCCAGTCCACCTCGCGGGGAGCCGAGTGGTCCCAATCGGCCATCAGGTACTCCCTCGTGAACCGATTGTTGGGGAACAGGCGGCCGATGGGCGTGTTGCGGAAGAGCGCCGCAACCGGGTTGGGGAAGCGTCGGCAGCTCATCTGGAGGCTGCCATCGGTGTTCAACAGCTTCGGGCCGAGGATGCCGCACTCCGGATGCGCGGCGAGGTAGTCCAAGAGGCCGCGCAGGCAGCCGGGGTGGACGATCGTGTCGGAGTTCAGAACGAACGCGTGGGGAGCCCGCCGCAGGCTCAGCGCGTGGTTGTGGCCGGCGGTGAACCCGAGGTTGCGGTCCATCCTCTCGAGCCTGACCCAGGGAAACTCGCTGGCGACCAGGTCCGGGGAGCCGTCGGACGAGGCGTTGTCCACAACGATGACCTCGAAGCGCGCCTCGTCCCGCCTGTCCCACAGGCTCTGCAGGCAGGTTCTCAAGTCGCCGGCTGTGTTCCAGCTACAGATGGTGACCGTCAGCTCCAAATTCGCCATGGTATCCGCGAGCTCTCACGAAGGCCGCCGCGTAGAGGAGCGCAGCCAGCAATCCTTGGGCCAAAGGGCCGCCGCGAACGAGCCCATGGTTCCTAAGGAAACGCACGAGGCTGCGGTGGGACTCCCAAATCATCTGCGGCCGCACTTGGCGCGTACTCTCTCCGCCCAGGTGCCGAACCCGCACGGACGGGTCGTAGAGGCAGGGCCATCCGGCCCTCCAGAGGCGCAGCAGAAGATCGACCTCGTTGAAGAAAATGGGGAACGCCTCGTCGAAGGGCGCACGGGGGTCTCCGACGCTCTCGAGGGCCTCGCGCCGGAACAGCAGGAAGGTGCCCATCGGCTGGGGAGCGTCCTGCAGCCGATCATAGTCGAACAACGGGAGCCGGTAGGACGCGAGGGCGGAGCGGGGGAACAGGCGCCACAGCCCGCCCAGCTCGCCTAGGATGCCGGCCACCGTGGGGAAGCCCCTCACCGATCGCTGCGTCTCCCCGCCGGGGCCGACCAGGCGCGCACCGAGCGCCCCGTGCCGCGGATGGTCTTCCAGCGACCGCAGGGCGCGGTCCAGCGAGTCGTCGAAGAACTCCGTATCCGGGTTCAGCGTGAGCAACCGGTCGCCGGACGCCGCCGCGAACGCCGCGTTGTTGCCCGCGGCATAGCCCAGATTGCGCTCGGAGCGGATCAGCCTCGCCCACGGGAAGGAGGACTCCACCATGGCCGCCGAGCCGTCGGACGAGGCGTTGTCCACCACGATCGTCTCGCAAGGCCCGGAGGGCGGGTGTGCCGCGATGGAACGGAGACAGGCCGCCAACGCCTCGCGGGTGTTCCAGTTGACGATGAGGATGCTCAGCATCGGCGGTGCCCCATGCTACCCGAGGCGCCGCCGAGCTTCCGGAGTCACTCCATTTCGTCGAGCATCTTGCCGCCGAGGATGGCCATCAGGGTGGTCTTGGTCTGGAGGCGTGGAACGGGCTGGACGTCCGCGCGGGCGACGCTTGGGCCGTAGCCGGTCATGCGCAGCATCACGAAGTCGGCGCCTCGGAAGATGCCCTCGGGAACCGTGGCCGAGGTCGCGTCTCCCTTGAGCAGCACCTTCTGTTCGACCAGCCGTCGGACCTCGGCCATCTGGAGGAAGTCCCAGTCGACGTCGGCCTTCTCGTCCCACGTCTCGCCGGCGTGCCAGAGGATCAGCGTCTCCTGGCCCTGCATCCCGAAGATCATCGCGTGCGTCCCCAGCAGCGTCGGGATCGGCTTCCACTGCAGAGCGAGCGCCTTGGAAAGGTCCGGCTTGCCAGAGAGGTCCGGGGAGGCGAGATCGAACGGTGCCAGGAAGTCCACCTCCTTCGGCACCTCGAGGTCGACCTGCCCGGCGTAGTTGGTCTCGAGGTGGAACGTGCCCGCCAGCCTCGCCGAGGGAGCGATCCGCACCGGTTTGTCCCCGGAAGGCCAGTGAGCCAAGGTGGCATCGGGCCTCGCCGCATCCGACGCGCCCTTCGCCATCTGGGCCTGAGCCCGTTGGCGCAGAAGCCCCGCTTGCTGGCCGAAGCCGAGGTCTTTGAAGCGGAAGACCTTCGGCTGGCCCTCGCGGACCTTGGGCGAGGAGCCCCAGTAGATCTTGATCGTCAAGTCTGGGGGCTTGCGCTCACCCTTCGCATCCTGGTCGTCGGCCTCCGCGGGCTCGCCGCCCTTCGAGGGCCGGACGATCTTCAGATCGAGCCTCGGTCCCTGTCCGAGACCCTGCGGCGGCGCGACGAACGCGAACGCGTCCTTGGGCGCGACGCCCGGCGACCAGAGACGGATCTCCAGGGAGCGCTGTGGCTTGCCCGGAAGAAAGGCCATCCCAGGCATTTCCGGCATCTCCATGCCCGGGGGCAGATCCGGCATCTCGAACCCGGCGATCCGCATGAGGCTCGTCTCGGCGAAGTAGCCCAGATGGGCGGCCTCGGTCGACGGAGCCTGCCAGGCGAGAGCGGCGGCTAGGGCGATGAACATCGGCGTTCCTCCTCATCCCCGCAGGGATGGGACATTCTTGCAGAAGTCCAAACTCCGGGCAGGACCATCGAGGCCGACGGGCGGGGTGCCGCGCGCGCCGATTGTGCCAAAATGGTGTCCTGCGTCGCCTTGCGTGCGGCGCGAGGGGTTGGATCCTTGCCGAAGTCAGTCACGATCACTTCCAACGAGCAGTTCGCGCGACACTACGCGGACAGGCTGATTCTGCGCGAGCTCTGCGGCTCCGACGGCGTGCTGAAGCTGGGCGAGCTGGCCGAAAGCTTGGAGTCCCAGGGCTTGGGCCTCGCGGCCATCCGGTCATTGCTGGGGAGCAACGCCGAGCGCTTCGCCTATCACGAGCGCCGGTGGGTGCCCGCGGTGCGCGTGGTCGCCAAGGGCAGGCCGCTGATCGAGGCCGCGCGCTTGGTTCTCCGCGCCTACGGCGCCCCGATGGAGATCGGTCTCCTCGTCCGCGAGGTTGCCCGGACCCACGATCGCGAGACCGAGACGCTGGAGCCCGCCCTTCGCCAGGTGCTGGAGAAGAGCCCCGACTTCTTGCTCGTCACGCCGGAGCTCGTCGCCTTGGCCGAGTGGGCTTTCCTGACGGGGGCTGAGTCGGTGGAGCGGGCCATGGCTCTGGCAGGGCTGGACGAGGGTCTGGTCCGGGAGCTCGCGGCGAAGACGGAGAGCGTGGACTGGTTCGACGAGGCCTCGGTGCGACAGGCCGTGCTGAACCTCGCGCCGGTGTCGGTCAAGGTCCTTTCCGCCGCGGCTTGGCTCAAGCTGAACCCGCAGGACCCGTACGCTCCGATGCTGTACGATGGACGGGCGCTGTACCGCACCATCGTGACCACCCCCGGCACGGTCGTGGGCCACGACGGCGTGATCTATCCCGAGCAGCAGGCCCGCAAGTGGCTCTCGACCGCGGTGCGGCTGGCCGACAAGCTGGCGCCCACCGTGGAGGTGGAGGACGTCGCCCCGATCGAGGTCCAGCCGGAGGACGTGGACCGGATGGTGGCCCGCATTCTGGCCTCCGAGGAGTCGGTCCCCGCGACGAAGCTCCTCGAGGAGATGTACGAGATCACCATCGCGAACAAGACGTTCCCGGACGATCTCGCCAACGTTATGGCGGCGCTGAAGGCCCGGCCGGACGTGTGGTGGGTCGGCGGCGACCGCTTCCGGAGGCCTGGCACGGCGCCAGAGTTCATCTACGAGGTTCCGGAGCCGTTCCAGTACGTGGACACCTCCGGGCTGTTCCTGAACGAGGATGGGGAGCCGATCGACGCCGAGCTGAGCGACGACGGCCTCAGCACCTCCCTCCGCAAGCTGCTGAGCCACCCGCTGGCCATGGACGTTCTGGACGAGGACCCGGTGCCCGTCCCCAAGGTGCAGCAGGAGTCGCTGAACCTCGTCCTGAAGTCGATCCACCGCGAGCTGGGCACGTTCCCGCTCTGCCAGATCCCCACCGGTTGGCTCTCGCCCGAGCCGAAGGTCCAGGAGCTCATCTGGGTGGACCCGAACGGCAACGAGATCCAAGCGTGGGTGAACCACGAGGCCCGGCTGATCTTCGGCCTGATCGACTGGTGGTTCGAGCAGCCCATTGAGAACGGAGCGGTGTTCACCCTCACCAAGACCCCGCGGCCGAACGTGTTCGAGTTCGCTTGGTCGGACCAGCCGGACCCCGTGGTGTTCATCAGCAACCAGCGCATGGAGGAGCTGAGGAGCATCCAGGAGCGGTCCGCCGAGATGAGCACGTTCGACATCCTGATCGACGTGATGGCGCACTGGCCCAAGGGCGCGGAGTTCCTGACGCTGCTGGCGGAGGTGAACGTGGTGCGCCGGACCAAGCGCCGGCTGGTCGCCTCGCTTCTGAGCAGCTACCAGTGCTTCTACCAGCGGCAGGGCTCGCCCGTGTGGCACTTCGACTCGAAGAAGGTCGCGGACGGGTTCGACAAGACGAAGAGGAAGTTCATCCTGAAGAAGTAGCCCGATCGGCTATAATGGCGTTTCGGAATTCCAATGGCTAACAAGAAGGCAAGCAAGAAGGACCTGCGGCAGTCGGCCAAGCGCCGTATCCGCAATCAGAGCACGAAGAGCGCGCTGAAGACGTTCGTCAAGAAGGTGCGCACGCAGGTGGCGGCCGGCGACGCCGAGGCGGCGAAGGCGGCGCTCGTGCAGGCCGTGAGCGCGCTCGACAAGGCTGCGGAGCGGGGAATCATCCACAAGAACCAGGCGGCCCGGCGCAAGTCGCGCATCGCCAAGCTCCTCGTCAAGGCCCAGACGCAGTCCTGACCCGCGCCGTTCGACGTTGAGGCCCCGCGGCTCTGGATCGGCCCGCGGGGCTTTTCCGCGAGCGAACCATCCGCCGTCGCCTGCCCGTCCCTGATGGTGTGAGGCGGCTGGTTCCGATTCTGCTCGCAGCGTTCTGCTCCTCGACGGCGCTCGCCCAAGGGCACATCCTTGGCCGAACATCCGCGTACGTGTCCGGCTTCGCACGGCCGGTCTGCGGAGCGGAGGTGCTCCGGGCCGTCTGGTCGACGGACGGTCACCGGATCTGGATCTACCGCCGGCTGCTCTCGGTGGATCGGTCCGGGTTCGTGCAGGCCCTGAAGGGGGCGGTCACCCCAGGATCGCCGGTAGAGGCCGGCTTGGCGCCGGAGGAGCAGGTGCTGGTGTACGACGTGGAACGCGACTCCGGCACCGTCGTCTGGCGCGCCCCGTCGACCGAGGCGCACGTGGAGGGTCTCGCCCCGCTCGGTTCCCATCGGGTTCTGGTGCTCGTGACAGAGCTGAAGCCGGACCAGCCGAGGCGTCAGACTCTTCTGCGCCTGTCGGCGCGGGGCGAGCGCGCGGCCGTGGTCGCCTCGTTCGAGGACTCCACGACCGTGTCGCTCCTCGCCCACACCGATGCCAGCGTCGCCGTACCCAAGGTCGCCCTCGTGGAGCTCGGACCGGTCCATCGTGTGTTGCTGGCGTCGTGGAGCGGCGTGCAACCATCGGTGGAAGTGCCAGGCGTGGTGAGCTCGAAGTTCTCGCGTGGCGCCTTCTGGGTCTTGACGGGCGCCGAGGGGCGTTGGCTCCGCGTGGACCCGGCGACGGGCGCGGCCACGGAGCAGGCTCCGCCGCCAGACGAGGAGGAGCTTCCGCTGGCGTGGGAGACGGTGTCGCCCGCCAGAGGGCAGGGAGCGCGGCCGGCCAGGTTGCTGTGGATCGGCCTGCAGAGCGGACCGGACGATGCGGCCGGCCGGTTTCTGCTGAGCGCCGACGCCGGCGAGGTGGCGGCGGTCGCACCGAACAGCAGCGCCGTGGTGTACGTGGTCGACGGCGTGGCCCTGGTCCGGGAGCTGTACCCCGTCCCGATGGAGACTTTGCAGAGGCAGAAGCGCGAGGCAGCCGAGGCGGTCGCTCTCTCTCGCGCGAGGCAGCTGGGGACCGCGATGATGATGTTCGCCGCCGACCACGACGGGGTTTTGCCGCAGGACGCCGCTGACATCGCACCCTATCTGCGCAACCGCGACTACCTGGATGGGTTCGTGTTCACGGCCCAAGGGCTGAGGATCAAGGACCTGGCGGACCCCGCCCGCACGGAGATCGGCTACTTCCCCTTCGAGGGCGGGCAGCGCATCGTCGTGTTCGCCGATGGCAGCGCCAAGAAGCGGCCGTGAATCCCCAAGCCCTTCCGCCAGCGTAGGAAAGGAAGGATGGTGGTGGTGGGGATCGGCAACTCTCAGCGAGGAGACGACGCCGCCGGGTTGCTGGTCGCCCGCGAGGTGAGCGGCAGGTTGCCCGGCGGTTGGAGGGTCCTGGAGTTGGAGGGGGAGGGGACGAGCCTGCTGGAGGCATGGGCGGGCGAGGATCGGGCGATCGTGATCGATGCGATGCGGTCGGGTCAGCCGGTCGGCACGATTCGCCGGTTCGACGCGCACCGCGAGCCCCTGCCGTCCGAGGCGTTCCGAGTGTCGTCGCACCTGTTCGGTCTTGCCGAGGCGATCGAGCTGGGGCGCGTGCTGGACCTCCTTCCGCGCAGGCTGACCGTGATCGGTGTCGAATGCGGGGACTGCGCCATGGGGAGCGAGCCGGGACCAGAAATGCGGGCAGCGATCCACCGTTGCGTCGAAGCCGTGCTGGAGGAGATCGGGCGGCAGGGTGAGGCGGACTGAAGTGCCCGTCTGTCGTCGTCGCTGGGTCGTTCGGGGATTCGTCCAGGGAGTTGGCTTCCGACCGTTCGTGTGCCGCTTGGCGACGGACCTTTGCCTAAGCGGATTCGTGGCGAACACTCCGTTCGGGGCTCTGATCGAGGCCGAGGGAGCGCCCGAACGGTTGGAAGACTTCGAGAGCCGCCTCCAGACGGAGTTGCCGGCCCCGGGGTGGATCGCGTCGATCGAAAGGTGGGACCTCTCGCCGAGGGGCGAGGGCGGTTTCGAGATTCTGCCCTCCGAGGCGCACGGCGAGGCCTCCGCGCTCGCGCTGCCGGACCTGAAGGTCTGTCCGGAGTGCCTGCGGGAGGTGTTCGATCCTGCGGACAGGAGGCACCGATACCCTTTCGCGAACTGCACGCGGTGCGGGCCGAGGTACTCGATCCTCCTGCGGCTGCCCTACGACCGCGTGAACACCACGATGGCGCGGTTTCCGATGTGCCCGGACTGCCGACGGGAGTACGAGGATCCGGCCGACCGACGGTTTCACGCGCAGCCGATCGCATGTCCGGCCTGCGGGCCGCGGCTCCGGCTGCTCGCGCCGGACGGTCGCCTGCTTGCCGAGGCCGAAGACGCGTTGAGGCTGGCCGAGGAGGCGCTGCTGGAGGGCCGGATCGTAGCGCTGAAAGGAATCGGCGGCTTCCAGCTGCTGGTCGACGCTACCAACGACGCGGCGGTGCGGAGGCTGCGGGAGCGCAAGGCCCGCGAGCACAAGCCGTTCGCCGTGTTGGCCCGCGATCTGGCGACCGTCGGCGCGTGGGCCCTCGTGAGTCCGGAGGAGGCGGCAGCCATGGAGTCCTCGGCCGGTCCGATCGTTCTCGTGAAGAGAAGGGACGGGGCGCCCTTGGCCCCGTCGGTCGCTCCAAGGAACCCCCTGCTGGGGGTGATGCTTCCCACCACGCCGTTGCACGCCCTGCTCGCTTCCGACCTCGGCTTGCCGCTGGTCGCCACCAGCGGCAACCTCTCGGACGAGCCGATCTGCATCGGGGAGGAGGAGGCGCTTCGAAGGCTGGGCGGCGTGGCCGACCTCTTCCTGTCGCACGATCGGCCCATCCACCGCCACGTGGACGACTCGGTGGTGCGCGTGGCTCGCGGACGGCCGATGGTGCTCCGAAGGGCGCGGGGCTACGCTCCGGCACCGGTGCCCGTGGAGACCGCCGATCGACCAGTGTTGGCGTATGGGGCGCATCTCAAATCGGCCGTGTGCCTGGTGGTCGGCGACTGGGCCTTCTTGAGCCAGCACGTCGGCGACCTTGAGACTCCCGAGGCCGTCCACGCCCTAGAGCGGGTTTCGGGCGAGCTGCCCGGCCTGTACGGGGTCGCGCCGGCCGAGGTCGTTCGCGACCTGCACCCCGATTACGCGAGCACCCGGCTGGCGGAGGCCCAGCCGGTCTCTTGCGTCCGCGTGCAGCATCACCTGGCGCACGTGCTGGCGGTTCTGGCCGAGGCCTCCGTGGAGGAGCCGGCCCTGGGCGTGGCGTGGGACGGCACGGGCCTCGGGCCGGATGGGACGGTCTGGGGCGGCGAGTTCTTGGTTGTGGACGGCCGGGTGGCCCGAAGGGTGGCCTGCCTCCGGCCGTTCCGCCTGCTGGGAGGCGACCACGCCGCGCGGGACGCACGGCGGACTCTGGCCTCCCTTTGGTGGACGGCTCGTGGACTGGAAGAGCCGCTGCCCGCCCCTCTGGCCTCGGTTGTCTCGCCGAGCGAGGTCCAGGCCTGGAGGGCTGCTTGGGCGACATCGGTGAACACCGCCGTTTGCACCAGCGCAGGAAGGCTGTTCGACGCCGCGGCGGCCCTGTGCCGCTTGGGCTGGAAGAACCGGTACGAGGGCGATCTGCCGATGCGCCTCGAGCACCTCAGCGGCGGCGCGGCGGAGGACGGGCCGCGCTTGCCGCTCCAGGATGGGCGACCGATGCTCGTGGACTGGGAGCCTCTGCTGCCGCTGCTCCTGGAGGAGGGGCTCTCGCCACGGGAGCGCTCCGCGCGGTTCCACGGTTCGCTGGCGCGGGCGGTGGCCGACGTCGCCGGGGCGATCGGCCTGCGCACGGTGGCTCTCAGCGGAGGCTGCTTCCAGAACGGGGTACTGTTGGAGCGGACGGCGGAGCTTCTGGAGGCCCGGGGCTTTCGGCCGGTCTGGAGCCAGCGCGTTCCCCCGAACGACGGGGGCATCGCCCTCGGGCAGGCGATTGCGGCGGTCCGGCGGGTGCGGCTCGAGGTGTGACCCATGTGTCTTGCGGTACCAGGAAGAATCCGTTGCTTGAGCGGCGAGGGGCTGACCCGCACCGGCGAGGTGGACTTCGCCGGGGCGGTCCAGACGGTCAACCTGTCGTTCGTCCCTGAGGCGGCGGAGGGGGACTACGTTCTGGTGCACGCGGGCGTGGCCATCGCCCGGTTGGACGAAGAGGAGGCGCTGGCGACGCTCGAGTGCTTCCGCCAGCTGGAGAGCGCGGTGCGGGAAGACCCATGAACCGGCTCGCGGCGCTCCGGGATCCCGCCCTGGTTTCGGCGCTCGCGGAGGAGATCCGCCGAACCGCCACCCGCCCGTGGACGATCATGGAGGTCTGCGGGGGGCAGACGCACGCGATCGCCCGCTACGGCCTGGAGGAACTGCTGCCCGACGGGCTGGAGCTGGTGCACGGCCCCGGTTGCCCGGTGTGCGTGACGTCCGCGGCAACGGTGGACCGCGCGGCGAGGCTGGCGGCCCTGCCGGGCGTCGTCCTGGCGACGTTCGGGGACATGGTGCGGGTGCCGGGAAGCGAGGGCGACCTGTTCCTGGCGCGGGCGCGAGGCGCGGCGGTTCGGGTGGTGGCCTCGTCGCTGGATGCGGTCCGAATGGCTGCGGAGGACCCCTCGCAGACCGTCGTGTTCTTCGGGGTGGGGTTCGAGACCACCGCTCCGGCCGTCGCGCTGGCGGTGCGCCAAGCGGCCGAGCTGGGTCTTTCGAACTTCGCGGTGCTCGTCGCGCTCGTCCGCGTGCCGCCGGCGCTGGAGGCGATCCTTTCCGGCCCGGGGAACCGGGTGCGCGCGTTCTTGGCGGCGGGCCATGTTTGCACGGTGATGGGGCTGGAGGAGTACGAGCCGATCGCCGCGCGCCACGGGGTTCCGATCGTCGCGACGGGGTTTGAACCAGCGGACATCCTGGCGGGAGTGCTCGCCGCGGTCCGCCAGCTGGAGGCCGGGGAGGCCCGCGTAGAGAACGCCTACGCGCGTGCGGTCGGACAGCGAGGGAACGCCGCTGCGCGCAGTTTGGTGCTGGAGGTGTTCGAGCCGTGCGACCGGGACTGGAGGGGAATCGGCCTGCTGCGCGGCGGCGGATTCCGCCTGAGGGGGCCGTATCGGGCCTTCGACGCCGAAGAGCGGTTCGACCTGCCCGCCGAGGCCCCGCGGGAATCGGGCGAGTGCATCGCCGGACTGGTGCTGCAGGGCATCAAGAAGCCCCACGAGTGCCCGGCGTTCGGCGTTCGCTGCACCCCAGACCGCCCGCTGGGCGCGCCGATGGTTTCGACGGAGGGCGCCTGTTCGGCGTACTATCGCTATCGGAGGGTTGGGGCGTGAGTTCGTGGATGACCTGCCCGTTGCCACTGGACGAGTACCCGCGGGTCGTGATGGCGCACGGCGGGGGCGGCACCGTGATGCGCCGGCTGATCGAGCGGATGTTCTTCGCCGCGCTCGATCGCGGCGAGCTGGGTGCCGCGGCGGACGCCGCGGTGCTTGCGCTGACCGGCGGCGAGCTGGCCCTGACCACGGATTCCTTCGTGGTGCGGCCGCGCTTCTTTCCGGGCGGAGACATCGGCTCGCTGTCGGTGCACGGCACGGTGAACGACCTGGCGATGGTTGGTGCGGAGCCGATCGCGCTGACGGCCGCCTTCGTGCTGGAGGAGGGCCTGTCCACGGAGGAGCTGTGGGCGATCGTATCCTCGATGGCGGCCGCGGCCGACGACGCCGGGGTCCGGGTCGTTGCTGGAGACACGAAGGTCGTGGAGCGCGGGCACGGCGACGGGGTCTTCATCGCCACCACGGGATTGGGGAGGGTTGTGGCCCCGTGGCCGGTTCGCGCGGACCGCATCCGTCCGGGCGATGCGGTGCTCGTCTCGGGCGACGTCGGTCGGCACGGGATGGCGGTGATGGTGGCGCGAGGCGACTTGGCGGTGGAATCGGACCTCGCCAGCGACTGCGCCTGCGTGCACCGCGCGCCTCTCGCCTTGATCGAGGGCGGCGTGGAGGTGCGGGCGATGCGCGATCCCACGCGCGGCGGCCTGGCGTCGGCGCTCAACGAGCTGGCCTCGAGCGGAGGCGTGGGCTTCGAGGTGCGCGAGACGGAGGTTCCGCTGGACCCGCGGACGGTCGCCGTGGCGGAGCTGCTCGGTCTCGACCCCCTTTACAGCGCCTGCGAGGGCCGGTTCGTCGCCGTCGTGTCGCCCGAGCAGGTCGACAGGGCGCTCGAGATTCTGCGGTCCGTTCCCGTTTCGGCGGGCGCGGCGGCGATCGGGGAGGCGACCGACGACTCCGGCCGCGTGGTGGTCCGGTCGGCTTTCGGCACCCGGCGCATGCTCCCGATGCTCTCCGGGGAGCAGCTTCCCCGGATCTGCTGAGCCTCGGGTACCTTACCTTCATGCCCCGGCGACCCATCGTCTTCGAGCCTGCGACCCTGCCGACGCGCGACGGCCAGACCCTGGAAGTGGAGCGCGGCGAGCTGGAGGTCCCCGAGACGAGGCCGGATGGGGCGCGCACGATCCGTCTGCGCATGGTGCGGATGCCCGCCGAGGGGCCCCGTTTGTGCCCGCCGGTCGTGTTTCTGGCCGGAGGACCGGGCGACTCCGCGATCTTCTGGGCCCGCTTTCCCCAGTTTCTGCTCGCCTTCGAGGCGCTGCGCGAGGTGACGGACGTCCTGCTGTTCGACCAGCGGGGGTGCGGCGAGTCAGAGGCCAACCTGAGGCTCTTGCCCCCGAAGCTGCACGAGGACACCCTCGCCTCGGAGCAGGGCTGCCTCGCCGCTCTGATGGACCAGGCGCGGGAACACTGGCCGCGGTTCGAAGAGCAGGGAATCGACCTGCAGGCGTACAACCCCGTCGATAGCTCGGACGACCTGGCGGACCTCGCGGACGCCCTCGGCGAGGAGCGCATCTGCCTCGTCGGATACAGCTACGGCTCGCACCTCACCCTCACGACGATCCGCCGGCACCGGGAGCGCCTGCATCGCGTCGCCCTGTGCGGCTTCGAGGGTCCCGACGACACGCTCAAGCTGCCCTCGAACGTGCAAAGGCAGCTCGAGACCCTGGCGGAGCTGGTGCGGCGCCAGCTCGGCTGGGGCGGCCTCCTCGAAACCATGGAGGCGGTGCACGCCCGGCTGGAGACTAGCCCTGTCAGCCTTGAGCTCGAGGGTCGGCGGCTCCTCGTCGGGGCCTTCGCGCTGCGGCATCTGGCCTCCACGTGGATGGGCGTGAGCAATCGGTTTCCGACGTTGCCGCGTTTGTACGCCTCGCTGGAGCGCGGGGAGGTCGCCGTGTTGGCCGAGGGCCTTCGGAGGTTGGTGCGCGGATGGGCGCGGCCCGCGACCTTCTACCTGACCGACGGAGCATCCGGCTGCAGCGAGGCTCGGATGCGTCGGATTCTGTCCGAGGCTCCGGCTTGCGTCCTGAGGAACGCGGTGAACTTTCCATTTCCGGAGATCGCGGAGGGCTGGCCGCCGAAGGACCTCGGTTCCAGCTTCCGCGAGCCGATCGCCTCGGACGTTCCTCTGCTGGTGGTGAGCGGAACGCTGGACGGCAACACCCCGCCCGGCCAAGCCCGGGAGCAGCTGGCCCGGTTCCCGAACGGTCGCCAGTTTCTGGTGGAGAACGCCGCGCACAACGATATGCTCGTCGCGCCGGACGTGCATCGGGCGCTGGTGGAGCACTTCCTCGGGCGGGACCCGACGGTTGAGGGCGCACGGCTACCGGAACCGGTCTTCGAGCCCCTGGACTTCGTCGGGTGAGGCGGGGCGAACCAGCCACCCCTGGTCCGCGGCCAGGATCAGCAGGAGCCAGACGCCCCAGAAGACTGCGCTCAGCAGAACGATCGTGAGGCTCAGGCGGACAACCCTGAGGCCATAGCGGCGAGCCCACGCGTTCTGCCGAGCCATGCTGGCCCGCATCCGAGGTCGGAGCCGCTCCGGAGCCAGCTGGATGGACGCCCGCTGCAGGCGCTTCGCCCAAGGGCGGCGCGACAGCCACAGCACGCCATACCAGACGGTCCGGGACAGACGGTTCAGCATCGCAAGTACAATTCCCCTCGTGGCCGACCTCGACCGGCAACTGTTTTACGCGATCAACGGGTGGCCGGACGCGTTGGCCCCGGTGTTCTGGTTCTTCAGCGAGGCTACCAAGCAGGGCTGGGTGCGGGTCGCCTTGGTTGCGCTCTTCGTCGGCATGCTCTGGCGGAGCCCCAGGTCGCGGGTGGCGGCCTTGTTGGCCGTCGTGGCCGTGGCGATGGCGAACGAGTTCTGCGACGTTCTGAAGAACCTATTCATGATGCCACGGCCCTCGGTGGAGCTGCAGGATGCGGTCGTTCGGACGGCCCGGCTCACGAGCTTCGGCACGGCCTCGGCGCACAGCGCGAACATGGCGGCGGTGGCTTGGGTGATGACGGTCCGCCTCGGCCGCTGGGGATGGATCTGGATCCCTATCGCCCTGCTGACGGGAATCTCCCGCGTCTACAACGGCGTTCACTATCCGTACCAGGTGTTGCTGGGCTGGGTCGTGGGGGTGGTCTGCGGGCTGGCGGTCGACCGAATCGCACGGGCTTGGGAGAAGAGGAAGGCGAAGGTGGAAGCCGAACCATGAGCCTTGTCCGACCGACCAGTCTGCCTCAGCGAGCCTTCTGGGCGGCTTGCGCCGCTTCGGCTGCGCTTTGGTTTCTGCCTTGGCTTCAGCCCTTGCTGGCGCCGCTGGTGCTCTTCAACACCATCGTGCACGAGGGCGCGCACGCGCTGGCCGCTCTCGCCACGGGCGGCCAGGTGAACCACATCGTCATCCAGGGCTCGACCGGCGCGGGCGTCACCGAGACGACGGGCGGGGTCTGGTGGGTCGTCGCGAGCGCCGGTTACCTCGGGGCCGCGGCGCTGGGAGCCTGGATGGTCGGGTGGATCCGCACCCCGTCGCGGGCGAGGGAGCTGCTTTGGGTCCTGTGCGCGGTCTTCGCTGCGGCCTCGCTGCTCTGGATCCGAGGTGACGGCCTGGGCTGGATGATGGCTCTTCTCTGGACCCTCGGACTGGGCTTGGCGGCGCGGTATCTCAGTCCCGAAGGCACCCTGTTTGTCGTGGCGTTCCTCGGTGTCCAGCAGTGCCTCCAAGCCGCGCAGTCTCTGCTGGTGCTCGGGGGAGTAGCCGCCGAAGGGAGCCAGATGAGCGACGCGGCGATCATGTCGCAGGGCACGGGGGTGCCGGCGATCTTTTGGGCCGGCCTCTGGACGCTGATCGGTCTCTGGGCCTTGTTCGCGGCGTTCCGCAGGGCCGCGGGGCGGCCGGGTTAGAAGTCGGAGATTGCCAGCGGCTCCGTCAGCTCGATGTTGCCGAGCGTCTCGATCGGCCGGCCCTCGACGGTGATCCGGAACCGCTTGACGCCGGGGAACTGCGCCAGCGTCTTGGCGATCCCTCCGAGCAGGGTCTGCTCGTCCTCTGCGCCGTAGGTCTGGCCGAACGGGGCGGTGAAGTCCAGAACCACCAGGTCGCCCTCGCGCCGGGCGGACCGGCACTTCGCCTCCGCGGGCGCGACCTTGGCCTCGGCTAGAAAGCCGTTGATCGCCGCGAGCATCGGGTCTTCGCCGCGCTCGGGGCGGATCGGCTTGGATTCGAAACGCAGGTTGCCGTCCTCGTAGCGCGGGGTCAGGACTCGCACCTCCTTCGGAGGCTGGGTGGCCTGGCCGCTGCTCTCCGTTCGGCGGATCGCATCGGGCACCTTCGTGGCCGGCGCGAGCTGCACGTAGGCCGCGATCGCTGCGAGCACGGCGAGCCCGACCACGATGATCGCCAGGTAGAGCCTCGAGCCTCCGTCAGCGCGCTTGGTTCTGCCCATCTCCCAGAAACACCTTCAGTCCCTCGACGACAGCGGAGGCTACCCGCTTGCGGAAGTCGTCCGTGCGGATCCTCCGCAGGTCCGTCGCGTGGTTGATGAAGCCGAGCTCCAGCAGCACGGCCGGCATCTTGGCGTACCGCAGCACCGCGAAGCCCGAAGCGTAGATCTTGCCGTCGCTCCAGGTACCGAGGTTCGGAAGTCCGCTCCTGCCGCCGATCTCCCGTTGGATGCAGTCGGCGAGCAGCTGGCCGATCGGGTCGTCCTTGTGGTGGAAGACCGTCGTGCCGGAGCGGCTGTTGGCGACCCGGTTGGAGTTGACATGGACGCTGATGAAGAAGGAAGCGTTCGCGCGGTTGGCGATCTCGCTGCGCTCGCGCAGCGGAAGGAACACGTCCGAGGCCCGAGTGAGGATCACGTCGGCGCCTTGCCTCGTCAGCTGGTCGGCGATCTCCAGCGCCATGGCCAGGTTGAGGTCCTTCTCCAAGACCCCTCCGCCGGGAGCCTTCGCGCCCGAATCCTGCCCGCCATGGCCGGCGTCGACCACGACCACCTTGCCTGCGAGCTTGCCGTCCCCGACCTCCGGCCGAACCAGCGTGAACCGCAGCACGCCCCCTTCCACCACGGATCGGACGCCCATCGGACGCTCCAAGTTGAGCGCGATCCGAAGCGCCGTCCCGTCGTTTTCCGTCTCCGCGGATCGGATCGCGGGGAGCGCGGCCTCGGGGGGCACCCACTCTGCGGCGGGTAGCCGGATGGCCAGGCGGTCCGGCGCCAGCCGCTCGATGGTCGCCTTGGCCGACGAGCCCGGCGGCAGCCGCAGCTCGAAGCTCTCCTCGCGAGGCGATGAGCGGATGGGAACGATCGGCCCCACCTTGGGCCCCGCAACGGGCGGCGAGGTTTCCGGGTTCGCGGGCGGAGGGGTCGGCTCGGCGGCCGGCTCCTCGGGGCCGGAGAGCATCCACGCGCCGCCCGTGGCGGTCTCGGGGAGGCCCCCCTTCACCGTACGGTCCGTCTCTACGACCAGGCGCACGGTGTCGGACTGATGTTGGGACGCCCGCGTGCCCGGCCCCAGCTCGAGCGAGGCGGACGGACTGAGCTTCGCGCCCTTGAGGTCCACCACGAGGCGGCTGGGATCCCGCAGCTGGAACGACCGGACCTGCACCGGATGGCTGGACTCGAAGCCGAAGCCGTTGGCGTCCGCGAAGATCCGCGTGACGGTGGCGAGGAGCGCCGCCTGCGGGGCCTCCGCCGAAGGCTTGCGGAGCTGCAGGCCGAGCGCCTGGGCCACGGGCTCGATCGCGAGCTTGCTCGTTCGGGGGTGGAGCGGCGCCCGTACGCGGGAGTCGCCGCGGGTGACCTCGGCCATGGCCCCGTCCACCTGGACGCCCAGGCCGAGCACGCGCAGATCCTCCGGCCGGACGAGGAGCTCTCCGCCGCGCTCGAACGCCTGGATCTCGGGTCCGCCTTGGAACAGCGCCAAGCGGACCGGCCAATCCGGCTCCAGTGCGGCGGGCGCGTGCGCCGCGATCCCTGCGGCGATCAAGACAAGGAGGCGTCTCATCCTCGAACGCCTCCCCATTGTACTGCGCGAACCGCTCTTCAGCCGCGGTTTTGGGCCAACAGGTCGCGAATCTCCGCGAGCAGCCTCTGCTCTGCCGTCGGCTCGGGAGGTGCCGCGGGGGCCTGCTCGGCCGCCTTCTCGCGCCGCAACCGGTTGACGCCCTTGACCAGCAGGAACACGGCGAACGCAACGATCAGGAAGTTGACCATGGCGTTCAGAAACGAGCCGTAGGCCAGAACGGTCGCTCCCGCCTTCGTGGCCGCGTCCAGCGACGGGTAGGGGCCTTTCGTGGGGCCCTCACGGAGCACGACGAACAGGTTGGCGAAGTCGGCGCCTCCCACCAGCAGTCCGATCGGCGGCATGAGGATGAACTCCACCAGCGCCTTCACCACGCCGCCGAATGCACCCCCCAGGATGATGCCGACCGCCATGTCGACCATGTTGCCCTTGATCGCGAACTCTCGGAACTCCTTCAGCATCCTCAGCCTCCCAAAGCAGACGGCGGCACCTTACCCCGCTCGGTCGGCGGGCTTCGGGCCGATGAGGTCGAACGCCAGGTCGTGGAACTTCGGTCGGACAGGCGCGAAGGCGTCGAACTTCGTGCTGGTGGGATGGACCCGGTTCGTCAGGAGCGCCGCGAACAGGCCGTTCTCAGGATCGACCCACACGCAGGTACCGGTGTAACCCGTGTGGCCGAAGCTGGCTAGGCTGAACTTGGTTCCGGCCGACGAGCCCTCTGGCGACTTCGTGTCCCAGCCGAGCGCCCTGGTGGATCGGGAGCTGTTGCGGCGGGTCCAGAGCTCGACCGTGCGGGCGCAGATCAGCTGTCCGTTGGGCCCGGCACCCCTGCGGAGCAGCATCTGCAGGTAGCGGGCGGTGTCTTCGGCGGTGGAGAAGAGACCGGCGTTGCCGCTGACTCCGCCGACGCACAGCGCGACCGGGTCGTGCACGACGCCCTGGATGTACTCCGGGTCGGGGCTGACCAGGTTGCGGCTCTGTTCCAGCTTCCTGCGGCCGTCGTCCAGCTTTTCCGTCGCGGCGCATCGCCGGCGCCCCTCCGCCGTGGGGAGGTACAGCGTGGAGCGCATGCCCAGCGGCTCGTACAGCCGCTCGCGGAGCAGGTTGGGCATGGTCGTTCCGCAAGCCTTCTCGACGCAGCGCCAAAGCGTGACGAAGCCGATGCAGCTGTAGACCGTGTCCTTGCCGGTTTCGTAGGCGAACTTGAGGCGGAGGGCCTTGGCGATCGCGGCATCGGGGCCGGGCGTGTCGGTGAGCGTCGCATAGGCCGGGAGGCCGGACTCGTGCAGCAGCAGGTCGCGGATCTTGACCCAGCGGCGGTCGCCCTCGCGGAACGTCTCCAGAAAGTCGGCGACGGGCTGTTCCAGGTGCATCGAGCCGTCGTCGCAGAGGAGCATCGCGGCGGGGGTGGTGGCCATCACCTTGGTCACGCTCGCCATGTCCCACAGGGTGGCGGGTCCCACGGCGGGGGCGTCGGGGCGCAGGGAGACGCGACCCCGATAGCCGGTCCAGAACCGGTCGCGGTTGCCGAGGGCGTAAGCGGCCCCGGAGAAGTGCCCCTCGGCGATGGCTTGGTCCAGCAGCCGATCGATCGCTTCGAACGATTCCATGGCCCTTCATCTTGGCACCTCGCGGCCGGTCCGGTATGCTCGGCGCATGAGGTCCGACGGTCCGCTGAGCCTGGTGGCGGAGGCGGCCCTGTTCTACGAGACGGTCGCGGAGCGGCTGGAGCCGGATCTGAAGGCGGCCGGGTTGACGCTGAGCGCGTTCGAGCTGCTGAGCGCGGTGCACGCGGCACGGGGTCGGTCGCACCAAGCCGAGCTGGCCCGTCGGCTGGGGATCAGCCCGCCCACGCTGTGCGAAACGCTGCGGGTGGCGGTGCGCCAAGGTTGGGTGATGCAGCAGGAGGATCCGTCGGACGCCCGGGTGCGGCGCATCCAGCTGACGCCCGCGGGATTCGAGGCCCTGGCGAGGGTGCTGGCCGCGCTCGACAGGATCGAACAGGAGGCCGCCGAGGCGCTGGGGCCGGAGCGCGCCGCGGATCTCGCTTCGGCCCTGCGGGAGGCTTCGGTCAGGCTGCGCCGGGCTTGAGGAGCTGATCTTCGACCATCAGGTGCTGCACGACCCAGGCCTGCAGCTCGGCCGCCAGCATCAGCGGATCGATCGGTTGGCCCGCCTCCAAGTCGCGCTCGAGCTCGGCCGCGCGGGCTCGGAACGCCTCGTGCTTGCGCCGGTGCTCCACGTAGTGCTGGGGCGCGCGGACCATCCACAGTTCTTCCTCGGTATCGAAGTGCACCCGGGCGTAAGTGGTCAGACCGTGGACGGCCTCGGTCAGTTCCCGGCGGGTGGCGTCCGGCTTGGCGGCCAGCTCCATCAGGGTCCCGAGCAGCTCGAACAGAATCCTGTGCTGGGCGTCGACCTCCACGTCGCCGACGCTGAACGCCTCGCTCCAGTGTGGCTTGGCCATCTTCCCGACCTCCTTCTCTTCCGTCGGTGATTCTCGACGCCTCGAAGACCCCAAGAAGGGCCATGATGGGAAAATTGTCCATTTTCGAGCAAGAGCAGTCGGACGCAAACAAAGGGTGTTTTGACCAAAAGAAAAGCTGCCGATGGATACCTTGGACGGCCGCCCGGCAGAGGGCGGCGACGCAACAGGAGGCGAAAGTTGGGCTGGATTCTCAACCTGAAGACGTCGACGAAGCTCGCTCTGGGCTTCGGTGTGGTGTTGGCGCTGATGGTCGCGATGGCCGCGGTGGCGATCCGCGGATCCTCGCAGAACGCTTCGGCAATCGTAACGCTGCGCGACGAGGCTCTCGCCGGGGTGGATGATGCGAAGCAGGCCTACGCAGAGATCCTTCGGTTCCGCATGCGGCATTACCGCGTGCTGGTCTACGACAAGCCGGAGGAGATCCGCAAGGGTCTGCAGGAGATCGAGGAGGCGAAGAAGCCGGTCGAGGAGCGCCTCGCGTCCTACGAGAAGAGCATCAGGACCGAGGAGGACCGGAAGAACTTCGAGGCAGCGAGGAAGGCTTGGGAGGGATACCTGGAGGTGGACAAGGGCTTCCTCGACCTTGTGGCCGCAGGGAAAAAGGCTGAGGCCGTCGTGTACATCGAGAGCAAGAACCGCGACCACGCCATGAACGTGCTGGAGCCCGCCCTGGACAAGCTCGTGGCCTTCAACGAGAAGCTCGCGGAGACGCGGTCCAAGGAGGCGCTGGCGGCCGCGGCGGCGCTGAGGACCCAGATGCTGGGCCTCGGGCTCGCGGCGGCGCTGATCGCGATCGTCGTTGCGACGTTCCTCGGCCGGAAGATCGGCGGAGCCACCCGGGTGCTGTCGGAGCAGCTCACGAAACTGGCGCATGGGGGCATTCACGACCTGTCGCTTGCGATGGAAGCGATGGGTCGCGGCGACCTGACCCAAGAGTGCAAGATCATCTCGAAGCCGCTGGAGGTACGGACCAGCGACGATTTGGGGCAGATGATGCGCAGCTGCAACGAGCTGCGCGAGGCGGTCATCAGAAGCATCGACGGCTACAACGAGTCGCGCCGCAACCTGGCAGCGATGGTGGAGCAGCTGCGCGCGGCGGCGCTGCAGGTGGAGGAGACCTCGGGCGCGCTGTCGGCGGCGACGGAGCAGTCGGGCCGCGCGAGCACCGAGATCGCCCAAGGCAGCGAGCGCCTGGCGACCAGCGCAGGCGAGGCGGCGTCGATCGTGGAGCGCCTGGAGCGTTCGGTGCAGGAGGTCAAGGGGGCGAGCGAGTCTCAGGCCAGCCAGGTTCGTGGCGCCGACGCTCAACTCAAACAGGCGACCGAAGCGATCGGGCAGGTTGCCTCGGCCGCCCAGACGGCCGCAGCAGTCGCCGGGGAGGGCCGGCGGCGCGTCGAAGAGATCGTCGTCGCGAACCAGAGAATCAACCATCAGGTGGAGGCCTCGGCCTCGCAGGTGCGCGAGCTGGACGAGGCGAGCCAGCAGATCGGCGCGATCGTGCAGTCGATCGAGCAGATCGCCGAGCAGACCAACCTTCTGGCTCTGAACGCGGCGATCGAGGCCGCGCGGGCCGGCGAGCACGGGCGCGGCTTCGCGGTGGTGGCGGAGGAGGTCCGCAAATTGGCCGAGCAGTCCAGCGCGGCGACCAAGGAGATCGCGAGCCTGATCGAGAACGTCCGGGCGAACGTGGGCCGGACCGTGGAGGCCATCAGCCAGACGGCGCCGCTGGTGCAAGAGAGCAACGCGCTGAGCGAGGAGGCGGGCCGGTCGCTGGCGGAGATCGCTTCGAGCACTGCCGCCGTGGCCCAGCAGGCCGAAGGCGTTGCGCGCACGGCGCTGACGGTGGCTCAGGCGATGGACGAGGTGCGGGCGGCCGCGGAACGGAACGTGCTGGAGCTGGAGCGCATGGCGTCTGGCGCGCAGGAAGTGAGCTCGGCTATCCAAGGCGTGGCCGCGGTGAGCGAGGAGACCGCCGCCAGCGCCGAGGAGATGAGCGCCACCGCCGAGGAGGTCAGCGCTTCCGCCGGCGAGCTGGCGTCGATGGCCGAGCAGCTCAAGGAGATCGTGAACCGCTTCAAGCTGGCCGAGGGCGGGTCAGGGCACCTGCGCCTGGCGGCTTGATCCGGCAAGGATCGAACCAACCCATCCCATCCATCCCCAAACCCGAGAGGGCCCCGCTCCGGCGGGGCCCCTTGCGTCGTCAGCGGGCGGATCCTTTGGCTCGCCCGGCCAGAATCCCGTAGATCGCGGCGGCCGGGGCGAGGTTCTGGTGGATCGTGAACTCGCAGGTCAGCGGGCTGTACCTCTGCTCGAACCAGCGCTCGGCGCCCGGCCACAGGTCGATCTGGGGATGCAGGGTCTGGTTCGCCCAGTCGTGGTCCCAAGGACCTTGGCCTTGGTCCTTGGCCTTCCTCCAAGGGCCGTACGGCACGACGCCAGGGTGGATGGTGTCCTTGCCGTTGTACCAGCCGTCCAGGTGGAACACGTTCACCGGGTGCCGCTCGGCCAGCCCGGTCGCCCAGGCGATGTTGAGCGGGTTGCAGCCCAGGAAATAGTCGGCGGTGGTGTGCAGCGCGGCGTAGAACTCCCTGGCTTTGGCTGGGTCCTCGTCCCGCAGCATCCGCCAGGCCACAGCCAGCTCCATGGCGTGCGGGGTCGTCTGCTGGCCGATCAGCATCGGGAACATGAAGTTGCCGCCCCAGCGCATGGCCCGCCTGCGGGCCGATTCGAGGCTCTGGCCCGCCACCGCCAGCACCGCCTTGCGCGCGGCCTCCAGAACTGCGGACGGCGGCCGAGCCTTCCATCCCGGAAGGGCGAGCAGCGCCGGGCCGTGGAGGTTCTCCAGCCAGACGTCCTCGCCAACGGCGGCGAGGTCTTTGGCCACGGTGGCCAGATAGGCGGGGTCACCGGTCAGCCGGAAGAGGGCGGCCGAGGCATAGAGCCGGGAGCGCAGCAGCTCTCCGCCGCCGTCGCGTCCACCGTGGTCCATGGCCCAGCGGAAGGCCTCCCGCGCCTCGCGGGCCCAGTCGACACCCTCGGGATCCTTCTTGCCCAGCTTCGCCAGAACGTGGGCCAGGTGCGCGGCGGCGCCCGCGTAGCGGAACGTGGAGTCGGGGTCCTCTCCGCTCACAGCCCAGGTCCGGTGGACGTCCTCGTAGCTGGGCACTCCCTCGCCGTCCCCTCCGAACGCGTCGCCGGCTACCCGAAGGCCGACGCCGCCTGTGCCCCATCCCTTGCGCAGCAGCTCGTGCCGGAGCCGGTGGCAGAAGCGGGGGAGCCAGGCGGCCTCGTCCACGATGTCGGGGATGCCGTTGCCGCTCTCGGGGATGTTCAGCTCGCCGTCGGCGAAGTTCTCCGGCGCGATCTCGAAGGCCAGCAGAAGCTCTTGGGCCACCCGGATGTGCGACGGGTAGCTGTCCCAGTCGCCCGCGTCCTGGTACCAGCCCCAAGAATCCAGCGGGCCTTTGAAGCCAGCTTCCAGCTTGGCCCGGTCGCCGCCCTCGGAGCCCCAGTCCTGCCAGCGGACCGTGGTGTACATCAGCTTTCCGCGGAAGCCGGGCGTCTTGAGAGGGTTGTGCGGCGCGGGCCTTTCGAACTCGGTGTAGGGTTTGGTCAGGGCGATGCCGCTGCGGTTGTGGTAGAGCGCGCGGGCGACCAAGCGGAACGGCTCCCGGTAGGCGTCGCGGCGGATCTCGAAGGGGAAGGAGCAACCGACGCCCTCGACCGCCAACACGTAGGTCCCCGGCTGGTTGAAGGAGCTGAAGTCGCACTCGGCCGTGTCGGCGCCGACGAAGTTGGCGCCGGGCGTGTCGGTCGCTTGGCCCGTCTCCGGCTCCGTGCCGGCCTTGCGGAACGCGACGCGCCCATCGAAGACCCGCTTGCCGGTGGCCGTCTCGACGATCCAGAAGCGGCGGCCGACGAACGGCCTCACATCCAGCGGGCCGCCGTCGCCGAGCCAG
>Ga0308419_1000370_pt1 | contig 33583 bp, 28 predicted proteins | sample HotsprSampleMS50_FD_203674 | JGI IMG/M metagenome (GOLD analysis project Ga0308419, IMG submission 203674) | Hot spring phototrophic mat microbial communities from Mushroom Spring, Yellowstone National Park, Wyoming, United States - 20090730_MS50 ... | reverse complement strand
CTGGGGGTACACTTTCAACGCGAGGGCGGTCAGGTGCGTATGTATCTCCCGGACGGGCAGCCGTTCCGCAGTTTTGTCGAGCTACAGGCCCAGATGGAGCACGAACGCCAGCGTGCCGAGCACGAACATCAGCGCGCCGAACGTCTGGCAGCACGGTTGCGAGCGCTGGGTATTGACCCGGATGCGGAACTCTAAGGCCAGGCATCAGCCTGTTCCTCACGGTATGGGCGCCACACGGCCTCGCCTCTTCGCCGCGCCTACTTTACTACGATGCAATTGATCGCCTTGCGAATAGACGTATTCTTCTGTACCATACCACAGCTATACCTCATCAGGAAGTACAGCGCTGCACACGACCGTACAAAGTATCTGTCACCTGTCACCTGAAGACGCCCCGGTGCCCATAGTTGCAGGTCAGGCAGTACATATGGAGTATAATAGGCACACAATCCTTGAACACTGACTATCACAGGAGGAATGGTGCGCATCTTTATTACTGGTATCACTGGCCCGGTCGGTAGCTTTCTGGCCGACTATGCCCTGACGCTGCCGGACGTGGAAGTGCATGCGTTTAAGCGCTGGCGTAGCGACCCACGCCCGATCGCGCACCTGCAAGGACGCATCGTGTTGTACGAAGGTGACATCGAAGATCCTTTCGCCATTGATCGTGCCATTGAACGGGCGGCCCCCGATCGGGTCTATCACCTGGCGGCCCAGAGCTACCCCAGTGCCTCGTGGGAAGCGCCAGTGACAACCATGCGTGTCAATGTCGAGGGTACGATCAATTTACTAGAAGCGGTACGGCGACATTGCCCGACGGCACGGGTACACATTGCTGGCAGCAGCGCTCAGTATGGCCGGGTCGAGCCGGAACGGGTTCCCATTCCTGAAATACACCCGTTGCGCCCCACCAGTCCCTATGGCGTCAGCAAGGTTGCTGCCGAGTTGACCGGCCTGCAATATCACGATAGCTACGGCTTGCCGGTGATCGTCACCCGCTCGTTTAACCACGTTGGCCCGCGTCAGAACGATCGTTGCGCGATCCAGACCTTCTGTCAGCAAATGGCGGCGATTGAGGCCGGCTTGCAAGCACCAGTGATCGCCGTAGGCAACCTGGAGTCACGCCGCGACTTTACGCATATGACCGATGTGGCGCGGGCACTGTGGCTGGTACTGGAGCATGGACAACCGGGCCAGGTGTACAATCTCTGCTCCGGTCGCGCCACGCGCATCGGCGATATTGTCGATCTGGTCGTTACGCAGGGGCGCGCACCAGTCGAAGTGCGGGTTGATCCTGCCCGTCTGCGGCCCAGCGATGAGCCGATCCTGCAAGGCGATAACCGCAAGCTCTGCGCCGCCACCGGTTGGGTACCGCGTATCACAATGCCTGAGATCGTCACCGAACTACTGGACTACTGGCGGGCACGGGTACCAGCGTTGGAACAATAGAACGTTCCAACGCTCCAACGTTCTGATGTAAAAGCAGAGAACGATGGGTATACTCTATCTTGTCAGTACGCCAATCGGCAACCTGGAAGACATTACGCTACGGGCATTGCGCGTACTGCGCGAGGTCTCCCTGATCGCTGCCGAGGACACACGCCACACACAGCGGTTGTTGCGGCACTATGATCTGCACACACCGTGTATTGCCTACCACGAGCACAACAAACTGGCGCGGCTGGATGAGGTGTTGACTGCGCTGGCACAGAGCGATGTGGCAGTTGTCTCCGATGCCGGTACACCCACCATCTCCGATCCGGGTGCCGAACTGGTGCGTGCCTGTATCGCAGCCGGCTTTGCAGTTACGGCTATTCCCGGCCCCAGTGCGCCCATTGCAGCGCTTATTGTCTCCGGATTGCCGACCGACAAGTTTTGCTATACCGGCTTCCTGCCACGCCGCAGCATCGAACGGCGAGCGCTGTTGGCCGAATTGTCGGCCCTGACCGTCACACTGGTGTGCTTTGAGGCACCGCATCGTCTGCAAGACAGTCTGAGTGATGTGCTAGAAACGCTGGGTGACCGGCCGTTGGCAGTCGTCAAAGACATCACCAAGCGCTACGAACGGGTATGGCGTGGCACCGTCAGTACAGCGCTCGCGCACTTCACGGTACACCCACCCCGTGGTGAATTCACGCTGGTGCTGGCCGGTGCTGCCCCTGCCAACCAGCAGAAGCGCCACCATCATCGGATTCTTGCTCCGACAGCCACACCCAATCACCCCGACACAGCCCTGATTGCTGCCCGTCTGCAAGAACGACGAGCACAGGGCGAGCGGGGCAGTGTTGCCGCCCGCAATGTGGCCCGTGAACTCGGTCTCCAGAAGAGTATCGTCTATCACATCTGGTTGGAACTCTTTGCCGATACAGAAACAGGAGCAGAAAGAGATGGAACTTGATCAACGGGTAGTGATGATTACTGGCGCTTCGAGTGGGATTGGGGCAGCAACGACGTTACGTTGTGCAGCATCGGGGGCACGACTGGTACTGGCTGCCCGGAGGACAGAGCAACTTGAGGCGCTGGCGCAGCAGGTGATACATGCTGGTGGGCAGGCGCTGGCAGTGTCCACCGATGTTGCCGATCAGTCGCAGGTGCAGCGCCTGGTTGCCACCGCCTGGCAACAATATGGACACGTTGACATTCTGGTCAACAATGCCGGCATCGGTATGCTTGATCCCTTTCCCCAGGCGCGGATCGCCGACCTGCAGCAGATGGTGCAGGTCAATCTATACGGCGTTGTGCATTGCACACAGGCGTTGCTACCGCATATGTTTGAGCGGCGGCAGGGGCAGATCGTGAACGTGGCGTCAATGGCAGGGCTGGTTGCCACACGCAACATGGCCTTCTATAGCGCCACCAAGTTTGCGCTGATCGGAATGAGCCGGGCGCTGCAGTACGATCTGCGTGGCACTGGTGTGCGCTGCGCCGTAATCTGTCCAGGTGTGGTGCGCACACCATTCTTCACTGCGGATCAGCAGCGCAAACTGGCACGTATGGCGCGGTTCGCTCCCTGGTTAAACGCCGACGATGTAGCATCAGCCATTGTGCATGCTATTCAGCACGACCGTTCAGGCGAAATTATTCTCCCGGCACGGATGTGGCCGCTGATTGTCATCGGGCGCGCATTTCCCGGCCTGGCGCAGCTAACTGCTCGTTTGCTCGGCGATTGATGGTGTGTGCAACCGCACAACCTAACGGCTGTCGTGCAAGGCGAGACCATCTGACGCACGTCACAGGCGGGCTGTGGTATACTATGGAGCAATGTTAACATCCACAGAATGTTTGCTGAAACAATACAATTCAAGGAGTGCCCTGAATCATGCGAATGAATCGAAATCCGCGCAATATCCGTATGCGTCGGAAGGAGTGTGAGTTTACCAAACTGGGGATTGAGCCAGATTATAAAGACATCAAGCGCTTGCAAAAGTATCTGAGCGCCCAGGGCAAGATTTTACCACGCCGACGCACGGGCATCACAGCCAGGATGCAACGGCGACTGGCGGTAGCGATCAAGCGCGCCCGGCACCTGGCATTGTTGCCAGCAGCACCGCAGCATACACGTAACTAATACAGTAATGAGAATGAGTATGATGAACGCGATTCTGCTCGAGCGGATGCAGTGAATATAGATGAAGCATAGTTCCGTGCTTCAATACCGCTACATCCCTCGCCATTGGCTCTGGTCAGAAACATCCTGTTGTCATACGCAAAGAACGAAGGCCCATGACACGACGAGCCGGGACTTCAGCCTCCCGGCCCGTTCTTGACCACAGGACTGGCAAGGCCACCTGATACTATCGTCCCTGTTTACGTCTAAAGATAGGCCCTACCGAAGAACATCGTTGCACCTGGATAAGAATGCACGCAATCAGTCAGTACGCAGCACTTTTATCATGAGTGAGGACAGAGCAATCAGAGCATGCAGCAGTCGGCGATGGTGCTATAATAGAGCGGAACTGCCTGATGTAGTATGGAATAGCCTCATACAACCGTGACAAAAAGTTCTACCCATACAATGATATCAATCCCTGGCAATGAATTATGAGTGATTCATCCGAATCAGCTACTATTCAAATAAAGTCCGATACCTGGATCGCTGCCGTTTGTTCTGCCTGGCAGTTATCGGGCAATCGCATTACCGAGCCACGCATGCGTGTGCTGCAGCATATCGTGAGCTATACAACTCCGTTCAGCGCCGAACACCTGTATACTGTGTTACAGAAAGAACCATCACCACCCGGTCGAGCAACAGTCTATCGCACCTTGGAACGGCTGGTCAGTGCCGGTTGGGTAGCACGTATTCACACCAATGGCACTGAAATGGGCTATATCGCCAGCTGGCCTGGACATTTGCATCATCTAATCTGTACCAGTTGTGGTCAGGTGATTGCATTTGAAGGCTGTGCCCTGGAAGAACTTTTGACCAGTCTAGCCCGTCATACCAATTTTGTGATTGAGGAACATCTCTTGCAGATTTATGGACGGTGTCCCAATTGCCGCAATGCCGAGCATTAACATTCAGAGATGCACTATGCTATACCATGCGCTGCGTCTTATTGGTGATAATCAGCGCAAAATATGCATAATAACTGGATCGGCATACGTGGCCTCTTGTCCTGGACAGTTTCTGGCGGCACCGAAACAGAAGCCCGGCTACAGCACACTGACAAGTTTGTTGAACCGTGGCATGGAGCGGCGGGTGGGCGTATTCGCACCTGGCCTGGCCCACATGCGCCCTATACCTGTCCCCCTGAATTTTTGAAACCGGTGGCGCAGCAGACGCAACACCTCGGTGTCGGCATTCACATTCATCTCGCGGAAACGCAAGCCCAACTCCAGCAGAGTCTGGCCCAGCACCGACTTACTCCGGTGGCCGTCGTTCACGAATGCGGGCTGTTTGAAGTACCGGCGATCGCCGCTCACGTGGCACATTTCGGGCCCGGCGACCTGGAATTGTTACGTGCCAGTGGTGTAGGCGTGGCCTGCTGTCCCAAAACCTCATTGAAGCCGGGTGAAGGAATCGCCCCGGTGGCAACACTGCGTCAGACTGGTGTACCAGTCGGCTTAGGTACCGATGGCGCGGCCAGCAACAATGCTTATGACATTCTGGAAGCAGCACGTTTGATCGCATTACTCCAGAAGCACGAACTCCGCGATGCACAGGTATTACCCGTTGGGATCGCACTGTCGCCGGCAACCAGCGAAAGAGCGCAGGTACTGGGGTTGGCGGGGATAACAGGTGAACTGCGGGTGGGCCTGCAAGCCGACATCGCCTGTCTGCGGCTTGATATGCTCCATCTTTTTCCGCCCCATAATCTGGCGACACACCTGTTATACAGTGCCAGAACGTCTGACATTGATACCGTGATCGTCGCCGGGCGCATGGTAATGCGCGGGCGACAGTTGCTAACGATTGATCATGCAATCAGTACTCGTATCGAACGGCTCATACAACGCCAACCGGATCAGCGTATTCAGACCTGTACGGTGACGGGTGCAGCATAAAGGCATCTTCTACCTGTCCCGCCCTATCCAGTTTGCGAGGGCCAGCTGCATCAGAAAGAGTGCCAGGCCAGCAAGAACGAAGGCAAGCACATGCCCCAGCAACCCTATGCCATGCAAGAGTATTTTCAAGCACAGCACCATCAGGCCGATACTGCATCCCATAATGACAGCTTCAATCCATTGTCTATCCACACACACTCTCTTTCACTGTGTATCTGATCTCCTCGATATGGTTCAATTCGTCTTCACACCCATACGCATCACGTTCAGGGTTACTGCGCTGAAACTCCATGGCGTTATGCAGAGATGCCTAGGAACCTATGAACCCCCAACCCTCCAGCCGGAAGTGTAGATTCAGGCAAATGTGTTCACAAGGATCTTTCCACCCTGTACCAATCTGAGAACGCTTTTCAGTATGTACGAGTGCCAGAAACCATGAATGAATGCAGGTGGAAGCGATTATCCAAAATATATGAACGACCGGGGTTCCGGTTTCCGCCGCAAGAACCGACCGGAGGCACCGCTTGAGCGGTGCCTGCGTTACCCCAGGTTCTGTTGACGTATGATGTATGACTTGTAGTGCGACAAGTAGTCAGCCACATTGAATATGGGGAGTATAGAGGTATTCTTCAACATCACGGTAGCACTACCACGAGACATCCCCTGGTTAAGAAGACGTGGTGCGGCTTCAACTGGCCGAAACCACCGTATCAGGAACCATGTGTGGGGGCCGTAAGCCCCCGCACCCCGGCTGCGGTGAAGTCTCGTTGTACTATGTAGTCAACCACGAGATCAGGATGCGGGGAAACTACAGGAGGCCCATATTATCCCAGGGAACAAGCTCCGTGCGCCTGGGATGTAGAGAATGACCGATTCTACGACCCGGTCACCAGGTTGTTGGCGTTGATCTTTCCATATCGGAGGCGCGATCCCCAATGACCCATTCGAGGTCGATCCGGCCAACGGGGGTGCTGCTTGCAGGTCATCGCCATCCTGTCCAGAAGTGAGGATCAGCCGCAACAGGTTGCCTACTCCTTCCACACCGGCAATGTACCATTGATTGGAATCCAGGCGTAAGGCTGGATTCCAATTTCTTATAACTCATGGTGGCTTGCCCTATAAAACAAAACGTAGGGTTAGCCAGAAACGTTGCGTTGAGCTACTGATTGCCACCAGATCAGCGCAGACTGGCGCTGCTGGCCAGGCATAGACAGGCTCCCGTCCTCATGGTGAATCAACAATTCGTTGATCGCTGCCATAATCTCAGCATCCCGTTGTGGCTCAGGAGCCAGACGCAGACGGTGACGAATGTCGTTGAGGGCTTCTTGCCGATCCGTAAAGGTTATCGTCTTATGTACCGGAATCCATTCAAAATGGGCCGGAATACCCAGTTGATAAAGAACGTTGAAGGCTTCTATAGCCGAGGGCAACATACAGCGTGCCTGCCCATGAAATCGTTCCCAGAACGGCGAAAAAAGCGAGTTCAAATGCCTGACCATTAGGAACAGATAGCATGTACGCTCGGCAGCGGCATCCATCGCGCGCAGAAATGGTTCGATCTCACGCACGGCATACAACACATGCGCTGATAAAGCAACACTGGCGCGAGGCAACGGAGTACAGGGCCACCACTCGGCCAGCACCTGGACATTGGTCAGACTCTCATCTCGAATACGCTGCTCTAGATGCACACGCATGGCCGGTGATGGTTCCAGCGCCAGTACATGCCTGACCGTCCTGGCCAGCAATGATACATACCGTCCAGTGCCAGCCCCAATATCTAGCACGGTGTCATCGGGTTGGAGATGTGGCAACAAGCGTTGCATCAACTCATCTGGTTGCGGGATGCGCTGGCTAGCATTGGCAAAACCGCTGGCACGGGCGGCCCAATAGTCACTACTCTGTTCCAGCGCAGGATCGGTGACAGACTCGGCCTGCGTGCGCTCGACATCATACATACGCCGCCACACCTCTAGCCAATCGTAACCACCCGCCCTATGGGCCGGTTGGATATTCATCATCTAGACCTTTCTTTTCATTGTACAGAAGGTACACAGTGGCTCGAAGCCTATGCCCTTTGCGCCTGTGGCTACGTGGAAGTGAAGACACTCTGACCACATCACTGCGTACCGCATGTCATATCATATTCCACAACTTCCGCAGCCATCCTAAATCAAAAGGATAGCCGTCATATAGTACAACCGTTGAATGATTTGCCTATACTGACAGGAAAAGCCTCTTCTTCACGACGATGCGCCAGAACCCTATGGTATAATAACGTACAAGCTAATGTACGACAATCGTGGTGGTATAAAGATTATCAATTCTGGAAGAGCATGCTATGAGTCAACTTGGCGAATGGCTGAGGCAAACCCGTGAGCAACAGGGGATCTCATTGGCGCAAGCAGCCGTTGAAACACGCATTCTGCAACAATGGCTCATTGCTCTTGAGGAAGGGGCGTTTGAGCGGCTACCGAACAGTGTTGTGACTCGCGGTTTTTTACGTAACTATGCCCAATACCTGGGGCTATCTGCTGATGAACTCCTTGAGTTGTATCGTCAGGAACGGGGCATAAGTGACCCCATTCGCGTCGTCTCGACCAGCAATAGTATACGGCCTAACTTTTATGTACTCCCGAATTTTCTAGGGGTCTTTTTTGTAACGATTGCACTCGTCGGTTTGATGTATGTGGTGCTCAGTGCCTTTGGGCGGATTGGTAGTCGCAGCGATATTGATCAGACACACATAGCCGCAGGAATCACAGGAACAACGACCACGACGACGCTGGCACCATCTGATGGGGATCCGGTAGGTATGGTAGTGAATGAACCAGAAGCAACCCCTACCTCCTTGCCTACCATTGCCGCACCCACCCCCACACCTATGCCTAGCCCTAGCCCCACACCATTAGCCCCGATTGTGATCGAGGTCAGTATTGAGCCGGATGCGGGCGAATCCTGGTTACGGGTGCTGACTGATGGGAGCATTGCCTACGAACAGACGATGCGTGGCGGTGAGCGTGAAGTGTTTCTGGCTAATCGCGAGGTGTTTATTCGTGCTGGTAATCCGGCGGTAGTACAGGTAAATGTGAATGGCCGCCAGCGAGGAACACTCGGTCAAAGTCCCGGTGTACCAGTCAACTGGTACTGGCCACCGCAGTGATAGAGTGCGACGCTCCCATCGGGCCTGAATCTATGAAAGGAGGCAACATAATGCCTGCTGAAAGCACTTTTGATATTGTGTCTGAGTTCGATTACCAGGAACTGGTGAATGCAGTCGATCAAACGCAACGTGAAGTGCGGACACGCTACGACTTGAAAGACAGCAAAACGACGCTGGAACTGAGTGCAACAGAACTGGTTGTGACCAGTGATGGTGAGTTGCATCTGGGCAATGTGCGCGACATTCTAGAGACAAAAGCGTTGCGGCGCAATCTTTCGCTCAAAATCTTCAATTATGGTTCAATTGAAGAAATCAGCGGTGGACGTGTACGGCAGGTTGTCACGTTGCAACAAGGGATTCCTACGGAACTGGCGAAGAAAATTCAAAAGCAGATCCGCGATCAATTTCCAAAGGTGCAACCGCGTATTCAAGGTGACGCCGTACGTGTGGGCAGCAAAAGTAAGGATGAACTCCAGCATGTCATTCAGTTTCTACGCCAACATGCCGATGACTTTCCCGTTCCACTCCAGTTTATCAACTACCGCTGAACCACGAGAATATCATGAGCCGGCAAGAGCATGAAGTATCACATCATTACCCTGGGGTGTCCCAAGAATGTGGTCGATAGCGAAGGCATGGATAGCTTGCTTGCCGCACAAGGACATACGGCGGTACCCGCACTGGATATGGCTGATGTTGTGATTGTCAATACGTGTAGCTTTATCGCGACCGCACGCAATGAAACTCTGGCAACGTTGCACGCCATAGGTCAGCGCAAGTTGCGCGGTCAACGCCTCATTGCTGCCGGGTGTATGGCTGAGAGTCATGCCGACCTCGTGCGGAGCGTCCCTGGTATCGACGCGCTGTTGAGTACGCGCGAGTGGATGCGTATCGCCGATCTGGTTGCAGGCCATGACCGACCGTCATACACACCAGCTATACCCATGCTGAACGTGCATGCGGTCGAGACATCAGGATCTATAGCAGCCACTGCGTGGGGCATTGCGTCAGATCGTACAACGGCAGGCGATGCCGACTGGCGTACAGCCCCTATCCGCCGCACCGCACAGGGGCCAACAGCCTACCTCAAAATCTCAGATGGCTGCAACTTGCGCTGTGCCTTTTGCACGATCCCCTCGTTCAAAGGGGATATGCGCTCCAAGGCGATAGCGGCCGTGCTGGGTGAAGCGCGATCGTTAGCTGCTCAGGGTGTGCGGGAGATTGTGCTGGTGGCACAACATCTGACGGATTATGGGCGCGACCTGGGTCTGCACGACGGACTGGCAACCCTATTAGATGAACTCTGCGCTGTGTTACCCACCACTGTCTGGCTGCGGCTTATGTATGTCTACCCGCATGGCATAACACCGCGCTTGATCGAAACAATGGCACGGCATCCGCAGATCTGTGCCTATCTCGATCTGCCTTTGCAGCACGCCCACCCGGCCACGCTACGGCGTATGCGCCGCCCATCTGATGTGGATCACATCCGTGACGTGATTGGCGCACTGCGAGCTGCTATGCCTGACATCGCACTCCGTTCAACGTTTATCGTTGGCTTTCCCGGTGAAACGCGGAGCGAGTTTCAGGCCTTGCTCGATTTTATTGCCGAGATACAGTTTGATCGTATCGGTGCCTTTCGCTATTCACGAGAACCTGGGACACCAGCGGCGGACGCACCGTCTCACGTGCGCCCACACGTGATTGAACGCCGCTGGCATGAATGTATGCAGGTTCAGCAACCAATCGCGTTGATCCGTAACCAGCGCTGGGAAGGACGAATACTGGATGTCCTGATTGAGGGACAGGGTACCAGTACGGATGGACGTGTATTGCTCGTGGGACGTTCCTTTCGCGATGCACCGGAGGTCGATGGACAGATCTTTGTATGGGGTACAGCTCCGGTTGGTGCCCGTGTTCCGGTTTGGATCAGGCACGCCACTCCCTATGATCTCTGGGGAGAACTGACGGACGAAGTGAACGATAAACGATGAAAGGATGGTGTGCATGTGGATATTCAGCATTTATCGTCCACACGACCAGGTAGCGGATTGACGCAAGCGTTGAGCTGGAACTGACCGCCCAGTGCGTCAGCACCAGATGCTGGCGGTCAGCGCGCCTCTTCACTACCTTGATCCGTTCAAGTGGCGACACGCGCCTGGATCGCCCGGTGCAGGCGACGCAGTTCATCTGGATTGTGCTTCGCCAGATAGTCAATCATGTAATCAACGGCCGTGTTGCTATAATCATCAAGTAGACCGTCCAATACCTGCTGCACCACCATCGTAACAAACTCCTCTTCTGTAATGGCAGGAGTATAGACATAGGCCAGACCTTCCCGATGACGATTGAGGACACCTTTTTCAGAGAGGCGGCTCATCGTCGTCATGACAGTGGTGTAGGCAATTTCCCGTTGCTGTGAGAGTTTGCGATGTATCTTTTTGACGGTACTGCGTTCATCCTGCCACAGCAGTTGCATAATCTCGGTCTCGAGCGGGCCAAGTACTTTGACCAGGCCATCCTTGGTAGGGCTAAAACGGAATCGCATGTTGAGCGGCATGAACAAGATCTCCTTTCGGATGTTCGACGTTGTTGTTTGGTTTGATACCAACACTGTTACATAGTGGCTAGTGTACTAATCGTCTACGCAAGCGACAATGGTTTTTGATTACTAGCGGGTTACAGAACGTACTTCTGGTACTATAATTGTGGCGCTTTCTAAAGTGATAAATACTACGATTCTTCGTACTAATTAAACGGCAATTGCAAAGGTTTTTACATTACAAATCAATGACATCCCTGGATATTCGATCAACAATTCAAGCGGCAATGCGCGCCGCTTTTCCCGTAGTGGAACAACGTGTTGCACATTTTTATGCAATGCAAGAATATCACCTGGGTTGGCGTGATGCCGACCTTCAACCCGCCCTGTTCGATCCCGGCAAACTGTTGCGCCCGCAACTGGCAATCCTTGCCTGTCGCGCGGTTGGCGGTCAGATGGAGCAGGTGCTACCGCTGGCCGCCGCAATCCAGCTCATCCATGATTTCACTCTCATCCACGATGATATTCAGGATCAGAGTGATATGCGGCGCGGACGAGAGACCGTCTGGAAGCAATGGGGGCTTGCCCATGGTATTAACGTCGGGGATGGCATGTTTATCATTGCTCATATGTCGCTGTATCGTCTGACCGATGCTGGCGTGCCCGCTCCGGTGATCCTGGACGTGTTGCAACGCTTTGAGGCCACGAATCTCAGGATTTGTGAGGGACAATTTCTCGATCTCAGCTTTGAGGGCGATCTGGGCATTTGTGAGGCCGATTATCTGGCAATGATTGAACGCAAGACCGCTACGTTGCTAGCTGGCGCAGCGAGTATGGGGGCCGTGATAGGTGGTGCTGACGCGGCAATCGTCGCAGCCCTGTATACCTTTGGACTGAGCCTGGGTATGGCGTTTCAGATCCAGGACGATATACTGGGCATCTGGGGCGATCCAGCGGTTACTGGCAAGCCAGGAGCAGCCGACCTGTACCGACGCAAATTGAGCCTGCCCATTATCTATACTTTGCGCTCAAATGCTGAGGGTGCACAGTTGTACCAGGCTGAACTGCAACAGCGCTATCAGCAAGCGCACCTGCACGATCAGGATGTAGAACGTATGCTCATCGCACTTGATGCAACTGGTTCGCGGCGCTATTGTGAAGAGGTCGCCTTCGATTATTATCAGCAGGCACTGCATGCACTGGATCAGGTGCAACCAGGCCCCAGTGACGAAGCCGCCGAAGCGCTGGCCCAGATGCGTGCGCTACCTGCCCAGTTGCTGGGACGCCAGACCTGACAGCCGCATGTATGCATATCACCTTGCTCACAGGCGAGTATCCACCGCAACCAGGTGGCGTTGGCGATTACACATACCGCCTGGCTCTGTCTCTGATCCAACGCAACTACCGGGTCAGTGTGATCACGTTGCAGCATGGGCAATGGGTCATCTATGATGCTCATCAGTCGCCGAACAATCTGCTCTCCGATCGGTATTATTTACCGAAATCATATTTTCCAGCGCATTGGGACTGGCACTGCTGGACAGCAGTGGTTGCAGCTCTGGATCGGTTGCGGCCTGATATAGTACATATTCAATACCAGACGGGTGCTTACACCATGCATCCGGCGATCAACTTGCTCCCCTGGCGCTTGCATGGACTGAGCCGTCGGCCGGGAATCATCGTTACCTTCCACGATACTCTGGAACCATATTTATTTCCCAAAGCCGGGCCACTGCGCACCTATGTTACTCGCCGTCTAGCCAACGATGCCGATCACGTGATTGTGACGAACGGCGATGATGCGACACGCCTGACTGTACCATCAACGCTGATCGGGCGGCTCTGCCCCTGGAGTTACAGAGATGCAGGGCCACTACCGACGATCATCCCCATTGGTTCGAATATCCCGGTGGCACCACCCGCCGGCTATGATCGCCAGACCTGGCGTCGCCAATTGGGCATTCGCCCGGATGAGTCTCTCGTTGTCTACTTTGGCCTGTTGTCGCGCAGCAAAGGGGTTGATCTGCTCCTGGACGCACTTGCGGCTCTAGAACGGCAGCCTGCGTCGATACCACAGATACGATTATTGCTGATCGGTGGTGCCGCCACGAATCCTCGCGATCAAGCCTATGCTCAGGAAATTATGGCTCAGATCCAGCGATTAGCATTACAGGATCAGGTTATTTTGACCGGACATGTGGACGAGTCGACCGTGTCGGCCCATCTGCTGGCAGCAGATTGTGCGGTACTGCCTTTTCGTGACGGTGCGTCATTCCGACGTGGAAGCTTGCTGGCGGCACTGGCACATGGGGTACCCGTCATTACAACCATTCCCACCACACCGATCAGTAGTGAACTGCCACCGCTGCAGCATCGGATCAATATCATGCTCGTACCGCCAGTTGATAGTGCTGCGCTTGCGGCTGCTTTGCAGCAGATGCTGCTTGACCAGCAATTACAGATACGCCTGGGGGCAGCAGCACGGACACTGGCAGCGCAATTTTCGTGGACAGAGATCGGACAACGCCATGACCTGCTCTATCGCCAGATCGTTGCTTCACATTCCTGAATTGGATTATGGAACAGAACAGCCATCCATACGGATGCCTATTGCACCGACGCTCTGGCTCACGCCGAGACTCTGGTCATATGCGCGTCGAGATCATCCATACACTCCCTTTGAGCTGGCTCCCCAGAGTTTTGCGCGGTATCACAAATCTGCAAAAGCTGTATTGTATATAGGACTACAACGAGACTTCATCGCAGCCGGGGCGCGGGGGCCTGGCGAGAAGCGCGGGACGAGGAGCGAGAAGCGCGAACCCGCGCTTTTTCCTTTTCGCTCCTCCCCTCGCTCCTCACTCAGAGGGGCGAAGCCGTGCCGCGCCTTCCTACCCCGGAGATGTCCCGTTGTAGTAATAGTTCAGGCTTCATGAAACCTGGTTGCACCTTATCTATGGGATGGTTATAATGTGCTAAAATACATAAATATGGGTAATTGGCACATGGTTATTGCTCATCTGGGTATGTTCTGTAGCCAGTCGAGTTTCTGTACCATCATCACAGGCAGTACAAGAGCAAACAGACCCCCATATTGAACGAAATCCTCGTGGGAAGGCTGTCCAACCCGGCTCGTACCCAAACACCAGGATGTGACGACCCATGGAGTGACGGCGCTCCCTTGTCTTTGCTCCTTTGAAACACGGAAGTGTAAGCCATGAACAATACCGAGAGGATTGAAATTTTTGAACCATCAGCGGTAGATGTGCGCACCAGTGCCTTACTCCGTATTACGACCGCAATTGAAACCGCCACAACCCTGGATGAACTGCTGCTGCTGTCTCTCAACGAATTTGTCCAGTTGATCGAGATACCGCTGGCCGGGATTATCCTGTTAGATGAGGATCGACAGCACGCCCAACTGGTGAATGTACATCCACCGCGGGTCAATATGCCTCCCGCTATAGCACTTGATGACACGATTTACCTGAAACACGTTATTACTACACGGCAGTCATTACAAGTCTATGATTTGCGTAGCAGACCGCAACAAAATCCACTCTACCAATGGCTCAATGATGCCCAGGTGCGTTCGGTCTTGCTCATCCCACTGGTGGCGCAAGATCAGGTTTCCGGGGTACTGGCGCTGGCCACCAGTCCTACACCACGACATTTTACGGATAATGAAGTGGCTCTGGCACGGGTTATGGCCGGGCAACTGGCTGCAGCTATTGATGCCTTCCGGATTACGGAAGCTGCACAGCGCCGTAGCGAAGAACTGGCGACACTCAACGATATTGCCGCAGCCGTAACATCATCGCTGGATGCACACGAGATCTATCATCTTGTCGTCAAGGAGATCAATGAGTATTTCTGTGTTGATGCCGGTTCGCTCTTGATGCGTGATGATGAAACTGGTGATCTCGAGTTTGTGATGACGCTCGAAGCCGGGCAGGAAAAGCTGGCCGGAGTACGAGTACCCAGAGGGCAAGGCGTAGCCGGCTATGTGGCTGAACAACAGCATTATGAAATTGTGCCTGATGTCAAGGACGATCCACGCTTTTACTCCAAAATCAGTGACGATGTCGGCTATGTCACGCACTCCATTCTGTGTGTACCGATGGTCGTCAAGGGACGCACGATTGGGGTGATTGAACTCCTAAACAAGAAAAATGGCAATTTTACTGAGGAAGATGGTGAACGACTCACCCGTATGGCAGCCACAATCGGCGTTGCGCTTGAGAATGCCCGGCTGTTCCAGCAAGTGACTACTGGTCGCGATCGGCTCGAAGCCATTTTGAATTCGACGAACGATGGGATCTTGATGGCCGATATGCATGGTATTGTGGTCACGGCCAATCCAATGGCGGCACAACTGTTTCAGTCGCGTAAAGAAAAATTGATCGGCAGTCGTCTATCGGTGCTGATTGATGATTTGCGTACACGAGCGTTGGATATCAGCACACCCTTATGGTTGAACGAGGACACCCAGGCACCGGATGTCGTTGAGTTGGAACTCGGCGGAGCGCAGCACCGCTTCATCCGCTATTTTGCCCTGCCCGTGCGTGATACCTATGGAGCAGAGATCGGGCAACTGGCGTTGTTTCAAGATACCTCTAAGGAACGCGAACTGGCGCAATTGCGTGATGATTATACGGGTATGCTGATTCATGATCTGCGCGCCCCCTTAACGGCCATTATGAATGGGATCATGATGATGAAGCGCGGCCTGGGTGGGCCAGTGACCGAACAGCAGCAAGAGTTACTCAGCATTGCATATCACGGCAGCCAGACAATGCTCGAAATGGTGAATACGTTGCTCGACATATCCAAACTGGAGCAAGGGCAACTGCTGTTAAATCCTGAGCCGTTATCGCCGTACTTGCTCGTGAATGAAACGCTGGATCGCCTGCGCCCTATGGCTCAGGAAATGAATGTGCAGTTACGCCAGGAACTGACCGTAGACCTCCCACTCTTTGAAGCTGATCGTGAGAAGATTATTCGAGTCTTACAAAATCTGCTTGATAACGCGATCAAGTTTTCCCCTGTTGGCGGAACAACCACGCTGGGGGGAACCTGTATACATATTGATGCGCATGACCAGAGTGTTCCTCCATCAGTCATTTTACCGATGTCACTACCAGACTTGCCTACCGGTGAGTGGATGCTATTCTGGGTGCAAGATCAGGGGCCAGGTATTCCGGCCCAGTATCACGAGCGCATCTTTGAGAAGTTTGGACAGGTGCGGGAGCGCAAAGTGCGCGGAACAGGCTTGGGATTAACTTTTTGTAAATTGGCAGTTGAGGCACACCAGGGCCGAATCTGGCTTGAAAGTACCGAAGGACAGGGCAGCACTTTTGCATTAGCTTTACCACTGAATCGCCGTCCTGGCTTATCAGCTACGTAGAAATGAGGCCACGAGACCCAGAGAATGTCAATGATATCAACCAGCGGGTCTTGCACTTTCCAGTGCTTTAATTGTAATCAAAAATTCAACTAATCGCTTGATCCAGAGAATGACTGTACTATAATGGAGGTAGTCCATGTGATAAAGCAAACCTATACTATCTAATCGGCATTTTCAAAGGTGTACTTGCCTGGGTAAAAAACCCCATGCTCGATCATTCAATTTTGCGCCTACTTCCACGCAACAGCAGGTTGATCAATGCTGCAACTACTTACAGTACTACGTTCGCAAATCAAATATAAGATTATATTGCCCTATCTGCTGCTCATGTTGCTGGTCATGCTCGTCGGTGCTGGTGTGGCGGTGTATTTCGTTGCCAGTAGCTGGCAAGAACGCTTCAATAACCAGCTGGGACAGGTTGGACGTAACTTTGCGAATGCGTTTGCGCGGCAAGAGCAGAGTAATCTTGATTTCCTGGCCTGGATTGCCTTCGCTACCTCCAGTCCCGAAGAGAACCGGCTCGCTGTGGCTGATGCTATGGCTTCTGGCGATCCACAGGCACTGGCACACGCCCTTGAACCTTTCTTTGCTGCTGGTATTCGCCGTGATAATTCTTACAATGTTGTCTTAGATCGATTAATCGCTTTTGATCGTCGCGGTCAATCGATGGTGCATTGGGAACGCCCCAACAACGCAACGACCGGTGAACGGATCGACCATGGTGCGACCGATCTATCCCAATTGGAACTGGTTCAAAAAGTACTTACTAATCGTGAGGATGATATTGGCGATAAATACGCTGCTTTAATGACCTTTAAGGATGTTCATGCTCCACCTGGTACATTTAGTGACAGTACCCACTACTTTTTTACTGTTGTTCCGGTGCAGAAAGAAGTACCGACGGCATCCGGTGCTATAGAAACAACGCTGGTGGGCGGCTTGCTGATTGCATCGCAACTGGAAAACCTGCTGGCTGTTCTGGAGCGGCAGAGCCAGTCAGAAATAACGGCTATATACAATGCGACTGGTGAGGTTCTCAACAGTACCGTCATTCCCAATGATGGCTTACAGCACCTTGACATGCCTGCTTATGTGCCCGAACGGTTGATACAACAGATGCAAACCGCTGAAGCGTATATCCGCTGTTTTGATGTAAGCCAGCACCCTCTGAGAAGCGTCGTGGCTCCTTCTGGCCAGCGAGCCTGTTCTTTTCTGGAAACAATGGCAGTGAATGGGCATGATTTCCAGTTTTTGTATGCTCCCCTGGTAGTGCGAAACTTGCAGGTTGGCTACTTTTCGGTCGGACTGTCGCGTGATTATGTTACTGCACCCTGGGCCGATAGTCGCAATACGGTCATTATGATTACGCTTCTTCTGGCACTAGGCGCCGTGGTTGTGGGCTACCAGGTCGCACAGCAGATTACGCAGCCCCTGCATGATCTGGTGCAAACAGCTGAGGCTGTGACGTCCGGGCAACTGGATCGACGCAGCACAGTCGCCGAACACAATGAATTTGGGAAACTGGCTCAGGCGTTTAATCATATGACTGAGCATTTGTTGCGCCTCTATATCACCAGTCGTGATCTCAACCATTCGTTAGACATGCACCAGGTGCTTGATGTCGCTGCGCGATCCGCCAGTGGGGTAGTACCCGGTATTGAAGCCCTGGCCTTGCTCAAGGAACCTGATGGATGGGTCTATTATGTGCGTAGTGAACCGACCTGTTCTTTGCAGCATTTGCAGCATATGCCCTTGCATGGGAGTGCATCGCTCGTGCAGGTGCTCGAACAACAACAGTCGATGCACCTGCTGTCTATTGGGCACACTCAGGACGATCAGGCCCTGTTAATGGCCGAGTTGCAGCACACGGCCAACTTCACCACAGCCCTGCTGGCACCACTGTTGCTGCACAATGATTTAGTCGGGATTCTGGTGTTCGGCCATAGTCAGAGCGATCCGCTGAGCGAAGCCAATATCCAGGCATTGACCGCAATTGCGAATATGAGCGTCACGGTCTTACAGAACGCTACCCTGTATTTGCGTGTCCAAAAAGATGCAACAGAACGGCAGGCGATCTTGACTTCCATTGGCGATGGGGTGATTGTCTGTGATAGTCGAGGAAAGATCGTGCTGGCGAATCCGATGGCCGAGTCTTTACTGCATTTGCACGACTGGCGCACAACACGGCCCTATTTTGATGAATTGCCCCTGGAGCCAGTATCAGCAACACGTGAACTGTTTGGCCATGCTACGGATCGGTTACATTATCGTATTGGTGATCGAGTCGTCAGTCGCAGTGATGCTCCAGTTGTTACCGAAGACGGTCATATCCTGGGCGAGGTCATTGTATTACATGACATTACTGTTGAAGCCGCAGTTGATAAAGCCAAAACAGATTTCATTGCCACGATATCTCACGAATTGCGCACACCGTTAACGATTATTCGTGGGTATGTGGATTTGCTGTTGCGTGGAGCAGGCGGTGAGCTATCAGCAGATCAGGCCGAGTTGCTCGAAAGTGTTCGTGCCCGTGCGATCGATATGACCAGCCTGGTCAACAATGTCATTATGATTGCGCATATTGAATCGGGTACGCTCAGTACCGAGTTACAACCACAAGATGCTCTCATGATTTTAGAGCTGGCGCTGGCACCATTGCGATCAAAGTTTGAAACCAAGGGCCTGAAGGTCTTTATAGAAAATACAATAGTGGATCGTTGTTTCGTGTTAGCCGATCGCGAACAACTCAAAACGATTTTCACCCAGCTGCTCGATAATGCCCTGCGCTATACTGAACGTGGTAGCGTAACGGTGAGAATGAGTAGTCATGACACAATGGTGCAGATCGATATCGAGGATACTGGATCGGGCATTCCTCTGGATATGCAGCGACGACTCTTTACCCGGTTCCAACGCATTGAAGGGAACAATTCGGCCCAACGTGGCAGCGGTCTTGGCCTGGCGATTACCCGCCAGCTTGCCGAACGGCAACAGGGAAAGGTCTGGGTAACCAGTACTCCCGGCAAAGGAAGCACATTTACTCTTCTATTACCGAAAGCTTATGAAAACACTCTCGAACTGGTTGAACAAACTGCAGCAGAAACGACATCATGATCCTTTGCGACTGATTGCGCTGGCGGGCTTGCTGGTGGCGTTTTTTTCGGTATGTTGTGTGGCACAGATCGTGCTTCAGATCGTTACTCCATCAGGCGAACCCTTCAAAGACGTTGCTGCTCGAACATTTGCAGATTATAGCCGTTGGATACAACGACCTGATCTGCCGCCACTCAGTTCTCGAGCCGTGGCTGCTCAGGACGAATCACGCGCCCGTACACCCGTACCTTTGCCCGGTATGCGGATGGTATCTCCGATGGTTATTCAAGTAACTGCCACAGCAACACCCACCGTACCTGGCGCTGCCATCAGTAATATTCTCCCGACACCAACCCATACAAGTCAACCGGTTGCATCGCAACCTTCTATTACTGCGACTGCTTCAGAAAGGATACGCATACCAGGGAGTAGCTCACCTACAACCGGTGCCATCGTTGATGCTGCTACTGCAACACCCATAAATCGCACCCCAACAGCTATCCCGCTTGCAACTGTCACTGTACCATCAGCTACATCCGGTTCAATCACCAGTACACCAGAGGATCCACTGGCACCCCCACCTGCCACCAGCACCCCCACCGCCCTGTCCACCAGCACCCCCACCAGCACCCCCACCGCCCTGCCCACCAGCACCCCCACCGCCCTGCCCACCAGCACTCCCACCGCCCTGCCCACCAGCACTCCCACCGCCCTGCCCACCAGCACCCCCACAGGAACACCGACCGAGACACCGACCGAGACACCAACCGAGACACCGACCGAGACACCGACCGAGACACCGACCGAGACACCGACCGAGACACCGACCGAGACACCGACCGAGACACCGACCGAGACACCGACCAGTGTTGTACCACCTGAAATCGCATCGCTCACTAAAAGCGTAGCCCCTGATTCTGGTTCTGGTGGTTCTATCGTATACACTATCCTGATAACGAACAACAACTTGAATGTACCATTTATCTATCTCAACGAGATCATAGAGTACCCTCCTGAAGGGTTCTTGATGAGCGATTGCAATCTCGAACCCGATGGTGCTGGCTTTGGAAGTTGTAGTCAAGCAGGCGGAATAGCGGGTAATCCCATTTCCTGGACAGGGCTGGTGGAACTGGCCTCTCAAGAGAGTGTGAGTCTGGTTATCAGTGGCGAACTTGAGCTTGTAGACTCGAATGCAACGGTCATTTGCAACCAGCAAGTTGATGTCATTATTGATGCTGGCAACGGGGTTCTTGAAACATACAGCGAGACCGGCCCATACATAACGGCTTGTTATACGGTTAAGCCATTACCCATCACGCTCATACGTGGTGAACCACGTTATATGGTTGAGTATGTGAGTGATACACCACTGGCCAGCCCAACGCCAACCGCAACACCGACTCAGATCTTTGAGTCGGACGATTGGCCTGATACTATCATTACACCGGATGACAAATCTGACCGTGGTGAGAAACCGGTTCAATCAGGTGAACAACCTGAGCCGCGAGACAAACGGTCAGAATCAGAGGAAAAGCCATAAGAACCGGTCGAAAGCCTACCGGATGCCAGCGAAAAGTCATAGAGTGCTTGCCTTCAGGTGCTCCTCCCACGAGCTTTTGCCGTGAGAGGAACTTTCTGCTTTATCCCGCTTGAGTGTGCGCTTGCACGGGCATTCGATAGATATTGGCCAATTGCTCCTGGGTGAGTTCCAGCGCCGTCACCTACACGACCAGAGATGGAAGGTTGGCGGCGCTGAATTGGTATAACGTGATGGGCAGTTCCATGTGCACATCACGCAGGCGAAATCTAACCCGACGCCCGACGAGCCAACCGGATTTCTGAGAGTTGATCGTGGGATCGTCAACCTTGCGTCCGATAGTGATAGGGAGACATACAACAAGAAAGAGGCGGCGCTGATGTTGTCGTTGTGTAACAACATCAACACCGCCTTCTGGTAGGACAATCAGATTAGTCGAAATCGATATCCCGTTTTGTTGACAAACTACGGCACCGAGTCACTGCTTGTGCGCCGGATACTGCGCTCCTGTCGTTGCCATTCCTTGAGCAACGAAGCAGCCTGGGCGCTGGTGATCGCATTCGCCGGTGCCCCAAAGAGTTTCTGGGTTTCAGTATCGAGATCAACACCGTGCTCCTGAGCCAGTTTGATCAAAGCATGAAGCTGGCGCTCCGTAATCAGCGATACTTCAGCGTCTGCTCGTGCAGTTGTAGTACGATTACCGTCTGGATAAAGCGAGCGTTCTTCAGCCAGTTTCTTGAGTTTATCAATAAAACTCGATGCCTGCCCTTTCGTCATGTTTACTATCTCGACGCCTTGATCATAGGCAAAGGTTGCCAGTTGCTCCCCTGTCCAATGAAGATCTTCCTGCAAGGCAGCAATATAGTGGCGTTGTTTTTCGCTCGCCGGTGCATCAGGATCACGGACAACAACCGGGCTTGCTGGAGGCTGTTGCGTCTCGCGCACAAGGGCTACCTGGTTGTCCAGCGCCTCGCGTTGTGCCTGATAGATGCGCCAGCCTAGGGCTACGGCTTGCTGTATGTCCTCATCGCCGGCATCAAGCGGCAAGGTAATACTCTCTTCCAGCGTGATAAAATCCTCACCGAGGCGAATGGCAGCACGATAGGTGCGCGTAATAGAGCGTTCCTCATCACGTGGTGTAGTCATGGAGGGTCTCCTGTCTGGTACATACCGGTACGATCATCCATAGGATGCTATGGATGCTACTCCGACTGATGGTTATACTTCGTCCCAACGTTTGTTCTCTCTGTCATCCGGCCTGCTTATTGCAGGAGGAATACCAATTTGACCTGGATCTTCCGCATCCTCTGGTTCGTCTTCTCCTTTTTTTTATGCAAGAACGGACGCGGCGGTCTGATCAACGTGCCTTTTCGCCTGCGGCAGAGCGGTAGGGGATCTTCTTTTTTTCAAATTGAAAAAAAGAGTCCCTTCCACGCGGCCGTAGGCGAAAAAGACGTGGTGTATGCGCGACCGTGTCACCGGTGCTCAGCACAAGAACATGCGGAAGGTTCAAGTCGAAACGGTATAAGCAGTTTCATCTCTATTATAGCACAAAGGTTCTCTATCTGCAACCTGAAACCAGGACGGATGGCGCTATTGGAGCGCACGGTGAAAGAGATTATACGGCGTTCTCAAATTCCTATCAGCAGCAAGAAATACGGGAAGACCATTGCGGTGCAATCACGGGGTCTGTGAATCAATCAAAACCATGGTTCACAGTGGTATAATTGGCACATCAACCGGTTGAGTGGTTTATAATAAGGCCCACGCGATCAGCATAGCGCCAGATTGGCCCTACGATACTGTTCCCGCTTTTGCGTGACGTTACTGTAACCAGATTCTGTATGTATGTGTTACCGAATGCACAGGTTGAGACAAAACTGAACGTGTCCGTTTTTACGTTACAAGAGACCCTGCGACTGATCACTGTCCGCACAGCAGTCCTGGAACTGGTGTGGTCACGTGAGGATGGGGCATTACAGGGATTGCGGCGACTCACCGCATCTGGCATCATGAGATATGGCCCACCACAAACTGCGGTCGATGTGGCGCTGAACGGGCCAGATCGATGGCTGTCCTCCCGGTTCTTTGCGCGCTATCTGACACATCAATGCCAGGAACACGATGGCGCAATTGAGATGACCATCAGTATTGGCCTGGGATTACTCAAACTGTATGACTGCTATCGGATTACGGATGACCTGGTGGCACGTCGAATATCGATCCAGAATGTGGATACCCAGCACATCCGAATCTATGGCTTGCGGATGCTGATCCCGCACGTCCGCGTTGGGGAGCGCGAGCCATGTTATTTCGAGTCACCCGGCAATAGTGTGCGCCCTCACGTGGCACTTGATATTGCTGCCGAACAACGGCATGATGTCCGTCCACGACGCTTCTTTACACCGGGCTTGAACCAAGGACGCGTATTTGAGCCAGCACCATCTTATGGACCCGGTCTGCTGGCGCTACATACCGATGGGCAAACCGATACCAGTTCACCGGAAACATTGCTGTGCTGGTATTTTTCGGATGTCGAGTCTGCAGTACCGTTTATGGATGGCACACCAGGTGATCCACCTTTATCAACGCCCACCGTCTCAATTGGGCACGAAGTGGGCCTGGCCGGATGGTTAGCACCAGAAGAGCGATTAACCGGCGGGACACAATATCTGCTCTTGCGTCCCGAACCCTGGATCGAAGCGCGCAAAACCTTTCAGCAAACCTGGGAACTGATAGGAGTACGCGCACCCGATGATCAGGCCGCATGGGTGAAAGACGCGGTCATTTATGAAACCCATCCGGCGTTACACGGTGGATTTGTCGAACTGGCCCGGGAATTGCCTCGGTTGGCAACGCTGGGCATAAACACCCTGGTTTTACTCCCCATCTGGAGCTTTGCCAATCCCGGTCGGCGGCTATGGGATGGGAATTGGAGTGCGTCGGGCAGTCCCTATGCCATCCGCGATCTAGATGTACTTGATCCTATGCTGGGCACGGCAGACGATCTCTGTGATCTGGTGACAACGGCGCATAACCTACAGATGCGAGTACTGATTGACTTCGCGGTACAGGGGTGTGCAGCCGGTTCACGCTATGTACTAGAACATCCGGACTGGTTCATTAAAGATGAGACGGGCGACTTTTCGACCACGCAGTGCCCCGGGACACCGTTGCGGTTTATGGACTACTATAGCTTCGATTGGAAGAACACGGAACTCCAGGACTACTTGCACAACTGGGCCTTAACCCAGGTTCAACGCTACGACATCGATGGCTTTCGCATCATTGCACCCGCCAGTACCACTCTGAACTGGACAGGGAATCCTGCACATCATGCCAGTGCTGCCAACCTGGGTCTGCTGCCGCTCTTGCGCCGGTTGCGACAGAATATGCGCCAGATCAAAAGCTCCTCTGCGCTCCTGTGTGGACTGGCCGGGCCGCTGTATACCGAACTGCACGATGCGTGCTATGATTATCTCGTCCATCATATGTTTGTGCATCTGGCGCTCAACCGTATCTCACCCGCAGAACTGGGTACCTACCTGTCGGACTATATGCACATCCTACCACCAGGGATGACCCGCATCTGCTTTACTGAAAAACACGATACCTGCGATGTCAATCCGCTTGTTGACGGGTTACGTGGCTCACGCATCAGCCGTATGCTCTTAACGGGAATGGTATTGTGTGGCTTTATTCCGGCACTATGGGCTGGACAGGAACAGGGCGAAGAACGAATATTGACGACCTTATTCCGAGTGCGCCGTGACTATCCGGTGTTACGGTATGGTGATGTACTCTACAATGTCGTGTGGTGCGACTCCCCCCAGGTGTTCGCGGTAGTGCGCACACTTGATACGACCTATGTGATCGGGTTGCTGAATGTCAGTCCCTATAAACAAACTGTGACGTTAAGCCTGCCAGTTGATCAGTGGCAGTTAGACGCCACCACGTATCGTCTACGCGAGTTGTTAACCGGGGTCATATGGCAAGAAGACGGGCGATCGACCTGGCGTAGGATCGAATTACAGCGATTGCGCCTGACCCTGGATCCTTTTCAGGCCTATTGTCTGGCCCTGGAGCCACAATGATGGGCACCCAGGAGCCACAATCCAGCGCAATCTGCTTGAGCGCAACCTGCTGCCATGGATGCGCTGCGCATTGTATCGCTCTATGTGCGTATTACGGCAACCTGCGGTACAATAGGACATAAGGTCTTTGAGCGATACGTTTGTGACTTGATCTCCCAACGATGTCCCGATAGTTGGGCAGTGAGTAGTAGGCGCACAATGATGACAACAGCTATTCTCACGGATGAGCGGTATGCTGCACACACCTATCCAGGCCATGTCGAGCGTGCCGAACGCTTATTTGCAATCGACAAGGCGCTTGATGCGAGTGAACTCCGGGATGACGTATTACTTATTGCGCCACGTGTGGCCCGGCTAACCGAGTTAACTGCAATTCACACCCCCGCCTTTTTGCAGTCGATCGAGCGTTTTGGTACCCACGGTGGTGGCAGTCTTGACCCAGATACCTATATGAATGAATCGTCATGGGAGGTGGCAACCTTGTCCGCCGGCGCGGCGTTGCGTGCCGTAGAAGCGGTGATGGGCGGTGAATGCCAGAATGCATTTTCACTAGCTCGTCCACCTGGTCATCATGCGACGGCCAATCAGGCCATGGGGTTTTGTTTGCTCAACAATATTGCCATCGCTGCCCGCTATGCACTCGATCAGTTTGGCCTGGAACGGGTCGCCATTGTTGACTATGATGTTCATCATGGCAATGGCACCCAGGATATCTTTTATCAGGAGCCGCGTGTATTGTTTTGCTCAACCCATGCCTGGCCGTGTTATCCCGGAACCGGCCCGGCGACTGATATCGGGGCCGGGCCGGGCAGCGGTACGACGCTGAATGTGCCATTACCTGTGGGTGTGGGCGATAAGGGGTATATCCAGGTCTTTGAACGAGTGATCGTACCCGCCTTGCGCCACTGGCGCCCTCAGCTGATCCTCGTCTCGGCTGGATACGACGCGCACTGGAGCGACCCTATCGGCCCGATGGTTCTTTCAGTTGCAGGCTATGCGCAATTGACGCGTATGTTGTATGAGAGCGCAGCCGAATTGTGTGCGGGCCGCCTGATCCTGGTGTTAGAAGGGGGGTATAACCTGGAGGCCCTCGGTGCCTGTGTGGTGGCTGCATTGCGCGTGTTACTAGGGCGCGATCCGGGCAAAGATCCGTTAGGGGTGATTACAGCCCCCGCTCCAGATGTGAGTGGGGTTATTGCCCAGTTATTGGGTCGTCATCCCCTCTTTGTGTCCGCACATCGTTCAGCTACTGAAGCGTAATGAGTTGTTATGACCATTGCAGTGATTAATTATGGCGCAGGGAATCTGCCCAACGTCGTGCGTGCGCTTAGACATGTTGGCGCACAACTGGAAATAACCGATGACCCGACGGTGGTGCAGGCCGCCCCGTCCATCGTATTACCGGGCGTCGGCGCTACCCAGGATACGATGCACAGTCTTGAACGATTGGGCATCGCCCAGATCCTGCCGCAAGTGATTGCCAGTGGGCGGCCGTTTCTGGGCATTTGTGTTGGCATGCAGGTGCTGTGTAGCGAGAGTGAAGAGTTTGGGCGGCATCAGTGCTTGAATGTACTACCCGGTGTGGTGCAACGCTTGCCTGGTGGCCAGAAGGTACCCCAGATTGGCTGGAATCAGGTGTGTTATACCGACACCTATACGTCGCATCCACTTTTTGCGGATATTCCCAGCGGCAGTCATTTTTATTTTGTCCATTCCTTTTACTGTAACCTGGTTGATCACACACCGGTGGCCGGCACCACCGACTATGGCCTGTGGTTTCCATCAGTGGTGATCCGCAATAGTCTGGCCGCAGTGCAGTTTCATCCTGAAAAGAGTGGGCACTGCGGGTTGCAACTCTTACGTAATTTTGTAACAATGTGTCGTTCCGCATAGAGGCATACTCCTTGCTCTCTTGATGAACGATGCTGGATATGCTCATGGAAATTATTCCCGCTATTGACTTAAAGGATGGCAAGTGTGTCCGTCTATATCAGGGTGACTTTGAGCAGGCCACGATTTATAGCGATGATCCGGTGGCAGTGGCTCGGCAATGGGTTGCCCAGGGAGCAACACGCCTCCACGTGGTCGATCTGGATGGTGCCCGGTCTGGTCGTCCCGTTAATACGGACACGGTCTTGACGATTGTACGTGCCGTTGATGTCCCGGTTCAACTTGGTGGTGGGCTACGCGATGAGGCCGATATTGCGGCTGCGCTCGCGCTGGGGGTAGCACGGGTAATTCTCGGTACGGTTGCGGTGCACAATCCCTCCCTGGTAGAGCGGCTGGTAGCCCGGTTCGGTGATCAAATCATCGTCGGGGTTGATGCCCAGAATGGGCAGGTGGCGATTACCGGGTGGACAACCCTGGCCCACTTTCAAGCTTCCGATCTGGTGGCCCAGATGACTCGTATGGGAGTTCAACGGATCATTTATACCGATATTGCGCGTGATGGCACGCTGACAGAGCCAGACTTCGCAGCCACTGCGAATCTGGTGCACCCCGCTGGCCCGGCAATTATTGCCAGTGGTGGCGTGTCGCATGTTGATCACGTCCGGCGTCTGGCAACGACCGGCGTCGAAGCCGTGATTATCGGGCGAGCGTTGTATACGGGTGCGATTGACTTACCAGCAGCGCTGGCAGCATTAGCCTGACGAACCCGACCGGCGCCGGTCTATGTATATTGTGTTTGAGAGGAGCTTATTCATGACCACTCCTGATCTAACCGCAAAATATGAAGAGGAACGCCTGCGTACCCACGAGCAATCGCAGTTGATTTATCTTCAAGGGCAGGTTGATGAACTGCGCCGCATGATCAAGGATCAAACCAATAAATATAACTGGGCCATGGAGCAGATACGTAAGACAGAGGCCGCCATTGTACAGGTGCAAAGCCTCTTTGAACGGCATACCGAGGAAATTGCCCAGTCGGTTGAGATTTCGCGACGCGATGTGATTGGCTTACGCAAGGAGATTGCGGGTGCCCTGGTTAAGATTGAAGAAGGAATCAAGCCCCTGCGCGAAATGCAGTCGCAGATCCATCAACTGGCAGAGGCTCGCCGCCAGGATCGTGATCAGATTTTTCCCTGGTTTTCACGTATCGAGGATACGGAACAAAAAATACTGGATCTGCAGTCGCAGATCAAAGAAAATGAAGATCGGCATCGGCAACTGGCGTCACAACTGGATCATCTCCGGGAAGCGGATGCTGTAGCCTTTCAGGAAGCGCGCCGCGTGAGCGATGAATTGCAGATCGAAAAACAAAACCTGCGACGGCAGATCGTTGAAGGCCAGCAAGCTGCTGCGGATATGCGTACCTGGTTTGATGAGTTTGATGCCCGCCTGGCACGCATTGATGAAGTGCATCATCGGGTTGACCTGTTTGCAGAAACACTACCCGCGCAGATCGCAGAGGTGGCGAATAAGCTGCCGGATATTAATGTGGAGATTAAGCGGGTTGAGCGGATCTCAACCGAGCGGTTTATGATGAACCAGGAACGGCTGGAGGATCTGCGCCATCAGGCGGATGAGCGCCTCTCGATATTGCAAGAGACTGACGACCGTCATTTGCGGCAGCTTACTTCCTGGATTGAGCGCATTGATAGCTGGGTGCGGGAGTTAGAACAACGCCTGAGCCGTAGTGTAAGCCGCCTCGAAGGGGTGCAACACAGTCATATTGCACGCATTACGGATCTGGAGCAGCGTGAGCTACAGGTGATCGCAGCGCTTTCCGACGCTTTTCGCCAGCAGGCCGAAGAGGTCAAGCGGGCGCAGCTTACTTCTCTCGGAACGGACGCCACAGCTACGGAGTAGCGGGTTGCCAGCCGAGCGTTGCCAAAAATGCCAGGTCAGCGGCGGTCAATAGCCCCTGCTGTGCGCTCCGAGCCAATAGATCTGGACGACGTTCCAGCGTCCGTTGGAGCCGTTGCTGCCGCCGCCAGCGCGCAACTTCGCCATGGTGCCCTGAGAGTAAGATGGCCGGCACGGCCTGCCCTTCCCATACGGCTGGCCGCGTGTAGTGTGGGTATTCTAACAGCCCATCGCTATGACTCTCTTCGATGATCGATTCGGCATCAAGGACGCCGGGAACCAGCCGCGCCACTACATCAACCACGACCATGGCCGCCAGCTCGCCGCCGGTCAGTACATAGTCGCCGATGCTCAACTCCCGCGTGATATACTGCCTGCGTAGACGCTCATCAACGCCTTCGTAGCGGCCACACACCAGCACCAGCCGTCGCTCCTGGGCCAGTTCGGCGGCGACTGCCTGAGTAAAAGGCTGGCCGTCGGGACTCATCAGGATGACGGGTGGGGGCGAGGTCAGCCGTTCGTCACGGGTCTGTACGTCCCGAATAGCGGCAGCCAGGGGTTCAGCTTTCATCACCATGCCCGCCCCACCACCATAGGGTGTGTCGTCGGTGGTGCGATGGCGGTCGGTGGCGTAATCCCGAATGTTGTGCAGGCGCACGCTGATCACGCCCGCCTGCTGCGCCCGCTTGAGAATGCTTTCGGACAATGGCCCGCTGAACATCGCCGGGAACAGGGTCAAAATATCAAAGATCATGGGCATAAATGGCGGCCAAAAAAAGCGGCCACTCGCGCAACATAGCGATGACGATCGGCAAAATAGGCCCCACAATGTTCACAATCGGGACATATCCAGAGTTCCTTCGGCTGGCAGGCAGCGGCAAAAAGCCGGTGTGCATGTGCAGGTCGAATCAGCGTATCGCCGCCCCCATGGATAATTAACACCGGGCGGGGCGCAATCTGGCGGATCGCATCAATCGGTCGCACCTGACTGAGACGGTAGCCGTGACGGCGTTCGTTCAACACATCGGTCAGCGCCACCAGCGTGCCGGGCGGAACACGCAGGATCTGGCGCATATGCTCGCCAATCAGGTCACGCGCACTGGTGAAGGAGCTATCCGCAACAACCGCCAGCACATCCGGCTGTTGCGCGGCGGCCAGAATGGTCACAGCCGCCCCCATAGAAAAGCCGATCACACCGATGCGTCCGCCGGGCAAGCGCTGCTGGACAAACGCGATCGCGGTTAACAGATCGTCAACCTCGCGGCTGACCAGCGTGTTGGGCCAGGGATCGGACTCACCGCGCCCGCGAAAGTCGAACAACAGCACGTTATGCCCGGCACGCCACAGGCCGGTGCCAATGCCGAGCAGGTCGTGCTTGCCACCAATATGACCGTGACAGCCGATCACGACGCTTTGTGCTGCGGGTTGGGGCAGCCACCAGCCGCACAGCTTGAGACCATCCGGGGTATGCAGCGTAATCCGCTCATAGGGTACGCCCAGTTCCCAGGGCGTGAAGGTATAATCTTGCAAATAGGTGCGACGGGGAGTAGGGTTGATCTGGTTGCTCGCATACCAGGCGATCCCCAGTGCCCCGCCCACCGTACCAATCGCCGCGCTTACCAGGAGCGGTAGCGGAACAGGCTGATGATTCATACGTGTGGCCCTTGCTCCAGTTATGTTGATGCTAGTATCATTATACCGCTATGTCACACCTGATTGCCACCTGTGCACCTGAAGCAGCCAGCGTCGCGCTGGATGAGCTACGCCGGCAATCCTGGCCGGTCACGCTGACGACCTGGCTGGATGCCGGCGTCGCTTTGCTATCCACGCCCGATCCGCCGGCGCTGGCCGACGCGCTGGCGGCATACCCGCCCGTGTTTGTGCGCCACCTGGCCCCGGCTGACCTGGTGCTTCCGTTGAGCGGCCAGATGGCGGATATAGCGACGCTGACGGCGGCAGTACGCGATGCGCTCCCGGCTATGCCGGCGGATCAATCCGGTGACCTCGGCGCACCCTATGCCGTCCAGGTGCGGCTTAGTCGGCAGGCCGCGCCGCCCTACACGCGCTATGCCGTGGCCGAACCGCTGCGGGCGCTGCTGGCACGCTACGGCGCGGAAGATGTGCGCCACCCGCAGCTTATTCTGTCCGTCTATTGTGCGCCGACTCAGGCCTACATCGGGCTGTGGCCGGCAGCACGCTGCCTGAGCGACTGGCCCGGCGGTGAGCATCGTTTTGCGCGTATGCCCGATCAAGTCAGTCGTGCCGAGTTCAAGTTGCTGGAAGCGCTGGCGGTCTGGAAGCTGACGTTGCCGGGCCAGGGGCATGCGCTCGATCTTGGGGCCGCGCCGGGTGGCTGGACGCGCATCCTGGCGCAGGCGGGACTGGCGGTTGTGGCGGTCGATCCGGCCGATCTGGATGCACGGGTGTTGCGGCTGCCGCAGGTGCAACACTGGCGGAGATATGCCGCAGACTATATTGCCCACAGCACCACGCTGGTTGACGTGCTGGTGAACGATATGCGTATGGATGCACGCGACTCGGCGCGGCTGATGGTGCGGGCAGCGGCATGCTTGCGCCCCGGCGGGCCGGCAATCATGACGCTCAAGCTGCCGCAGGCACACGGCGCGGCGGTCTATCGGCAGGCCCACCAGGTGTTGACCCGGGCCTACACCGTGGTTGGGGCGCGGCAGCTCTTCCACAACCGCAGCGAGGTGACGGTGGTGCTCCGCCGGGCGGCCTGCTAATGCGCCTGATCTTCCGGTGTGTTCTGCAAACATATGTTCTCGCTGGCGTTTACCCTGACCTGCCCACCGGTTTACCACGCTGAAATACACAAACATTCGTTCGATTCGATCTGGTAGTGAAAAAGGTGTGGGATAGTGTGGGATACTGTGGGATACATCCGGGGTGAACACCGCGCCCGCCCATGCGCCGGTAGCACCGCCCGGTGCTGTTGTGCCAGCAGTTCATTGCCAATTCGTACCAACAAACGTATAATACCCATAGCTATTTTTACCCGTTTCGTACCACCCGGAGATCACCCATGGTTGGCATTCTCGAAGGCCTGGTCTTTCTGGGGACAATCGCCGCAACCCTGAACGCGACCCTCAAAGGCACGGTGGGAATCGGCATCGAAGACCTGATAGCCAACGCCGGCGGCAATCTGCTCAGCGACGGCATCCAAAAGGGCATCCAAAAGGCTGTCGAGAACCTCGGTTCTGACGACACGCAGCGTATTAACCACGATTTGCAGCAGGCGTTCCGCGACGCGATCTATGAAGCGCTCTACGATCTGGGCGGTCGCGGCTGTTTTCCTGCCGCCTGGGAAAAAGACCGCGATGTGCCGCAGAAGATGGTCTACTGGCCCAAAGGCGACTTCAGTCCCGGTGACCCCGCTGCTGCGCCCTACTTTCCGAGGGACGACACGCTCGATCACCAACTCTGCCGGTGCCTGTGGCACCTGGGTCGAGCGATCAAAGAAGAACACCTGCTGCCACTCGTGCCGCCGCTGGACGATGCCCATGCCAGTGTCTACGGCTATTTGCAACCGAAAACGACCCAGGTCGTCAGCAGTCCCGCGCCGGACGACGCAGCCAGCCCGGAGCAACGCTATCGCTACATCGCCAGTGCTACTCCGCAGGCCCTGGCGCATGCCTTCTTTGCCTATATCTGCGACGAGATGCAAAAGATCAAGGATCGGCCTGACCTGAAGATTGACCCGCTGCTGGCCGATAATACCGAGGCCGAACGCCTGCGCGCTCACCTGCGCGACCACCTGCTGCCACGCACGCTGATTCACCTGGATGAGTGCCTCAAATCTGAGCAGTACACCGCTGCCTGGCGGGCCTTCAACCGCCTGCTGCTCGAAGGCTTGCGCGATGGTGTGGCGCAATTACACATCGGCCAGGCGGAGATCAAGCAAGCCCAGGAGCAGATCCTGGAGCGACTGGATCTGCTCCTGAAGCCAGAAAATGCGTCAGTCCTGGGTGACTGGAGTACCCAGATGGCCGCAATGGTGCAGGCCACCGGGCGGATTGAGCAGCGCCAGCAGACCAGTTTTGTGGTGCTGCTCAAGACAATGCAGAGTCAGCACGGCGAAGTGATGAGTAAGCTGGACGATCAACACGGCACGGTCGTCAGCGGCCTGGCGGAGATTAGGCAGCGGCTCGAGCAGTTGCTGGAGGCGCTGGCTCATGCCCACGCCATTGCCGATCCCTACGACGTGCATGGCCTGGAAAATCCCTACCTGGGCCTGGCCGCGTTCACCTACGCCGAACGCGAGCGGTATGCCGGGCACAAACGAATGATTGCTGTTGCCGTGGAAAAGCTCACCACACCTGGCGAACAACGGGTACTCCTGTTTATCACCGGGGCCAGCGGCAGCGGCAAATCCTCGTTTGCCCAGGCGGGCCTCATCCCTGCGCTGGAGCGCTACTAC
>Ga0308419_1000368_pt1 | contig 33648 bp, 52 predicted proteins | sample HotsprSampleMS50_FD_203674 | JGI IMG/M metagenome (GOLD analysis project Ga0308419, IMG submission 203674) | Hot spring phototrophic mat microbial communities from Mushroom Spring, Yellowstone National Park, Wyoming, United States - 20090730_MS50 ... | reverse complement strand
TTAATAACAAAATACATATAACTCCTTTATTAATTGCTTTTTTATTAATAGAAATTTCTGATTTAATTTTTGCAATAGACTCCATTCCTGCAGTTCTTGCTATTTCTAAAGAGCCATTTATTGCAATAACATCTAATATATTTGCTATATTAGGTTTAAGAGCCTTATATTTTGCTTTATCAGGAATTGATCAAAAATTTTATTTGTTGAAATATGGTGTTTCTATAATATTGTTTTATATTGGGATTAAAATGATATTATCTGATATTAGTCCTATTCCTACTAATATATCGTTAATTATAATATTATTTGTACTAACTTTGTCAATTTTGTTATCTTTATGGATAAAGAAAAAAGATTAATTGTTTGTTTCTTTTTTTGATATCATAGAAAAAGTAAGAATACCGATAAATATTAAAAAAATCCCAAAAATAACCTGCAACATATTTCCCCCGAAATAATAATTTTATTACGTTTATAAAATAATTTGGTTACATTTTAAAAGTATATTATAAACTATGGAAATAATACAAACAGAAAATATGCCAAAACCAAATGGTCATTATTCAAATTGTATAAAATACAATGGTTTGCTTTATATATCGGGGCAATTACCAAAAAATTTAGAAACAGGTGAATTCGAAATTGGTATAGAAAACCAAACAAAAAGAGTGCTTAATAATATAAAATTAATACTTAAGGAAGCAGGAAGCGATATAAATAAAATTTTGCAAATAAGAATTTATATTGCCGATATCGAATATTGGGATATTGTTAATAAAATTTATGCAGAATTTATGGGCTATCACAAACCAGCCAGAACTATTGTTCCTGTAAATAAGCTCCATTATAATGTATTTATAGAAATAGAAGCAATAGCAATTGCATAAGTTACCAAGAGGTAGATTTTATTATTACTTTTATTGAATTTTTATACTTAGATTTTCTATAAAAGTATCCAAAAATTCTAACAGCTAAATAATATAATTTGGCTAATTTAAAATTAGCTTTTTTTAGTAACAAATAAAATATTTGGTCGGCTTCTTTCCTGCTTATTGGTATTTGAAATAAAAATTGATAAAGTATATCGTGAAACATCGAAGCATAGTAAGTTATCGGCTTAAGAGTATTAACATCTAATTTACCATCAGGAGTTCCAAATACTATATCAAATAAAATTTTTTTTGGTGTACATCCATCCCACGCATAACTGTGTTTATTACTTGCTTTAATAGTAATTATTCCATTTGAAATTCTTAGCCAATCATTTTCAAAACAAATAGAATTAGGTAAGTTTGTTTCAATCCATTCTTCTCTAAAATGAACAAAAATATATACTTTATCTGGTATAGTAGTGGATTTAATACTATATGTTTTAGTAAATTTCAATATTTGTATCCATTAATGGTAATACTATAAATACCTATATTATTGGACTTGATTTCATTTAATTCTTCAGTTGAAATATATTGTAGGAATAGATTATCAGGTATATCAATTTTTTTAATCTTTTTAATTTCAACAGTTTTAAAATTAGTATTTTTTATTATTTTTATATATTCTTCCTTATCTAAAGCACCAGAAATGCATCCTGCATATAGAGATGCAACTTATTTAAGTTCACTTTTTAAATTACCTGTTGTAACTATATCTGAAATAGAAAAATGACCTTTATCGTTTAAAACTCTATAAATTTCTTTATAAGCTTTTTCCTTATCAGGTACTAAATTTAAGACACAATTGCTTATTACAACATCAAAACTATTTTCTTCAAATGGTAAATTTTCTATATCTCCATATACAAATTTAACATTTTTATAATTTGTTTTTGCTAAATTTTTTTCTGCTTTCAATAGCATTTCCTTTGTAAAATCTACTCCAATCACTAAACCTTCTTCTCCAACTATAGTGCGAGCAACGAAACAATCATTGCCAGCTCCCGAACCTAAATCGAGTACCTTATCACCTTTTTTAATCTCTGCAAATTCTGTAGGTAATCCACATCCTAATCCAAGATCAGCTTCGGGGATATATCCTTCTATATTAGAATAATCATCACTAAAAATAGTATAATTAGGTTCATTAGTACTACAGCAACCAAAGTTACTATTTTTTGCTATTTCAGAATATTTTTCTATAACATTTAATTTTAATAATTCGCTTTTCATTTAGTTTAACCAAAAAAATATAAAAATATAAGTTTAAATACGTAAAGACTAAAAAAAAGTTTAATAAATTAAAAAATATAGAAAAAAAATCAAAAAAAATATAAAAATAATTTGGTAAATTAATAACTATAAATTATTTTTGTAAGCTCTATTATTACAATAGGCATTTTTTATACATTTTGGAGTAGTTTGTGCCAACTATAGCGCAGTTAGTAAGAAAAGGAAGACAAAAGGTTACTTATAAGAGTAAGTCGGCAGCTCTTAAGGCTTGTCCTCAGAGAAGAGGTGTTTGTACTAGAGTTTATACGACAACTCCTAAGAAGCCTAATTCAGCACTTAGAAAAGTAGCCCGTGTAAGGTTGACTTCGGGATTTGAAGTAACTGCTTACATACCAGGAGAAGGACATAACTTACAAGAACACTCAATAGTTTTTGTAAGAGGTGGTAGAGTAAAGGATTTACCAGGTGTACGTTATCATATTGTTAGAGGTACTGCTGATACACAGGGTGTAGATGGACGTCGTCAGGGCAGATCTAAATATGGCTCTAAACGTCCTAAACCAGGACAGCCAGCAAAAGGTGCTGCAGGTAAAGGTGCTCCAGCAAAAGGTAAAAAATAATACAGGTAATTGAATTATGAGAAAGAAAAGAGCAGAAAAAAGAAAATTAATACCAGATCCGAGATACAATGATATTATTGTATCTAGATTTGTAAATAATATAATGTTACAAGGTAAAAAAAATACAGCTAGAAATATAGTATATTCTGCATTTAGTATTATAGCAGAAAGAACTAAAGAAGAACCGCTTGATGTTTTTCGTAAAGCAATGGCTAATGTTGCTCCTGCTGTAGAGGTGCGTTCTCGTAGAGTTGGTGGTGCTACTTATCAAGTGCCTGTTGATGTAAGGGAGGAGCGCCGTATCGCACTGGCTATACGTTGGATTAAAACTTATGCAAAGCAACGTAGAGATAAATCTATGGCTTTGAAATTGGCTGCTGAAATTATCGCTGCTTCTAAGGGCGAAGGTTCAAGCGTAAAAAAGAAAGAAGATACTCATAGAATGGCAGAAGCAAATAAAGCTTTTGCACATTTTAAATGGTAATATAATTATTATGTTCTTTGGCAATTGGAATACCTAAAATGTCGCGTTCAATAGACATATCAAACCTACGAAATATAGGAATAATGGCTCATATAGATGCAGGTAAAACTACTACTACAGAAAGAATTCTATATTATTCTGGTTACTTGCATAAAATAGGCGCTGTAGATGATGGAACTGCCTTTATGGACTATATGGAACAAGAAAAAGAACGCGGTATTACGATTATGTCAGCTGCAACAACATGCTACTGGAAAGATTATCAAATTAATATTATAGATACTCCAGGACATGTTGATTTTACCGCAGAAGTGCAGAGATCTCTAAGAGTTCTCGATGGTGCAATTGCAGTGCTATGTGCTGTAGGTGGTGTACAGCCACAAACAGAAACAGTATGGCACCAGGCAGAGCAATATAAAGTTCCGAAGATTGCTTTTGTCAATAAAATGGATAGAGTGGGAGCAGATTTTAGCAAAGTTGTTTCGATGATAAGAGAAAAACTTGCTGCAAATCCTATACCTGTAGAAATTCCAATGGGTGCCGAATCTGATTTTGAAGGAATAATTGATTTAATTAAGATGAAATCTTATTATTTCGATATCGAGACTTTAGGACTTAATTACCAAGAATGCGAAATTCCTTCTAAATATTTAGATACTGCAAAAAAATCAAAAGAAGAACTTTTAGAGAAAGTAGCAGAGCTGGATGACAATTTGTTAGAAAAATTTTTAAATGGTGAAGAATTAACAAACGATGAAATAAAATCTGCATTAAGGAAAGGAACTACAGAATTAAAATGTATTCCTGTATTATGTGGGTCTTCGTTGAAGAATGTAGGCGTGCAATTATTAATGGATGCAATAATAGATTACTTACCTTCACCATTAGAAGTAACTTATTTGGATGGATATGATGTAAAAGATCTTGAAAAAAGATTGAAACGAAAGCCAACAGACTATGAACCTTTTTCGGCTCTTGCTTTTAAAATATTGACAGACCCTTATATCGGAAAACTGACTTTCGTCAGAATATATTCCGGTACTGTCAGGGTAGGGCAATCGGTTCAAAATTCTTCGTCAGATAAAAAAGAAAAAATTCTAAAATTAATGAAGGTATATGCAAACAAAAGAGAAGAAATCCAAGAAGCTTATGCTGGCGATATAATAGCTATACCAGGGCTTAAATTTACTAAAACGGGAGATACTCTTTGCGATATTAATAATCAAATAATTTACGAAAAAATTACATTCTTAGAGCCAGTAATTAATCAGTCAATCGAAGCAAAAACCCTAGCAGAGCAAGATAAATTAATTGATTCATTACAAAAATTAAGTGAAGAAGATCCAACGTTTAAATACAGTATTAGCGAAGAAAGTGGTCAAATAATTATTAGTGGTGTTGGCGAACTTCATTTGGAAATCATAGTGGATAGATTGAACCGAGAATTTAAAGTTGCTTGTAGAGTTGGTAAGCCTCAAGTATCGTATCGTGAAACTATCACAAATATAAGCGAAGCAGAATATATTTTTGATAGACAAATGGCAAACAAAAACCAATTTGGACAAGTAAAAGTAGAAGTAAGACCCGCCGGACAGAATAAAGGAATATATGTAGATAGTAAACTTCCGAAAGGAAAGCTCCCCGAAAGCCTTGTTACTGCTATCGAGCAAGGCGTTCGGGAAGCTTTGAATATAGGACCTCAAGGCTATCCAATGATAGATATAAGGGCAACAGTATTAGAAACTAATTATATACAGGATGTAACAACAGAAATAGGAAGCAAAATAGCTGCTTCGACTGCCACTAAAGAGGCATGCAGAAATGCAGGACCGGTATTGCTCGAACCCGTCTTCAAAGTCGAAGTAACATCACCAGAAGAATATGTAGGAGATATAATTGCTGATATGAATTCTCGAAGAGGAAAAATAGAAGCAATAGAGCAAAATGGTGTGATGCAGATAGTTAAATGTACTGCACCGCTCTCGGAAATGTTTGGTTACGTGACGCAACTACGTTCATTAACTCAGGGACGTGCCGTCTATACGATGTCTTTTTCGCATTACGAACCAGCATTAATAAAAAATAGATATTAATTTTTTAATTATTAATTCAACTTTAGGAGTATATTTAAAATGGCTAAAGAAAAATTTGAAAGAAATAAGCCTCACGTGAACGTGGGTACAATTGGTCACGTTGACCATGGTAAAACTACTTTAACAGCTGCCATAACTATGGCTTTAGCAAAAAAATACGGTGGCGAAAAAAGAACATTTGATTCTATTGATAACGCTCCCGAAGAAAAAGCTAGAGGTATTACAATTGCTACAGCTCACGTAGAGTACGTAACTGCTAATCGTCACTACGCACATGTAGACTGTCCAGGACACGCCGACTATATTAAAAATATGATTACTGGTGCTGCTCAGATGGACGGAGCTATTCTAGTATGTGCTGCTACTGACGGACCAATGCCTCAGACACGCGAACATATTCTTCTTGCTCGCCAAGTAGGTGTGCCAAGAATTGTTGTTTTTATGAATAAAGTTGATATAGCAGATCCAGAATTAATCGACCTTGTAGAAATGGAATTAAGAGAGTTATTATCATCTTATGAATTTCCAGGCGATGAAATTCCAATTATAAAAGGTTCAGCATTACACGCTCTTGACGCAGGTGCTGCTGATGCTCCTGTAGATGATCCACGTTATAACTGTATTTGGGAATTAATGGATGCTGTAGATAGTTATATCCCAACTCCAGTTCGTGATACTGATAAACCATTCTTGATGCCTGTAGAAGACGTATTCTCTATCACAGGTCGTGGTACTGTTGGTACTGGTAGAATAGAACGTGGAATAATTAAAGTAAACGAAGAAGTAGAAATAGTTGGTTTTGGTCTTCAAAAGAAAACTACTTGCACTGGTATCGAAATGTTCCGTAAATTATTAGACGAAGGTGTTGCAGGTGATAACGTTGGTTTATTATTACGTGGTGTAGATAAAAATGAATTAGAACGCGGTATGGTAATTGCAAAACCAGGCTCTATTACTCCTCACCATAAATTTACAGCACAAGTTTACGTATTGAAAAAAGAAGAAGGTGGACGTCATACTCCATTCTTCAATGGTTATCGCCCTCAGTTCTATTTTAGAACAACTGATGTAACAGGTGCATTGCATTTACCTGCAGGTGTAGATATGGTGATGCCAGGCGATAACTTAGATAATATCGAAGTAGAATTAATTACACCTGTTGCGATGGAAGAAGGATTAAGATTCGCTATTCGTGAAGGTGGTCGTACTGTAGGTGCTGGTGTTGTAGTAAAAATTATTGAATAAATTATTATAAATAATAAGCATTTAGCTTTATATAACAGTTAAGGAAATTAAAGTGGCAACACAAAGAATAAGAATAAAATTGAAATCTTATGACCATAATTTGATTGATAAATCATCAGAGAGAATTGTTCGTACTGTTAAGCAAACGGGAGCGGTAGTAAGCGGACCTATCCCGTTGCCTACCAGACGTTCGATTTATACTGTAAATCGTTCGCCACACGTTGACAAAAAGTCAAGAGAACAATTCGAAACTAGAATACATAAGAGATTGATTGATATATTTAGTTCTACACAAAAAACTATAGACGCTCTGATGCGTTTAGAACTCCCCGCTGGAGTAGATGTAGAAGTAAAAGTGTAAAGGAGAATTTTGAATGAAATCGGCAATTTTAGGAAAAAAAATCGGAATGACATCTATCTACGACGACAAGGGCGTTCAAATACCTTGTACTGTTGTAGAGGCGGGGCCATGTCCGATTGTAAATATAAGAACTAGCGATGTAAATGGTTATAACGCTGTTCAGTTGGGATGGTTGCCTGTAAAAGAATCAAAATTAAATAAACCAGTATTAGGTTACTTTAAAAAACAGGGGATTAATCCTTTAAAGTATTTAAAAGAATTTCGTGATTTAGAAATAAATGCTCAAATTGGCGAAAGTCTTACAGTAGAACAATTTAAACCAGGCGATAAAGTAAAAGTAATTGGCAAAAGTAAAGGGAGGGGATTCCAAGGTGTTGTAAAACGTCATCACTTTGGTGGTGTAGGTATGCAAACTCACGGTCAGAGTGACCGTCAAAGGCATCCTGGATCTATTGGATCTTCATCTTATCCATCAAGAGTTTTTAAAGGTCTTAGGATGGCGGGACGTATGGGTGGCAATCAGGTTTCGGTTAGAAATTTACAAGTAGTAGATATATTACCCGAGAAAAACTTGATTTTGATTAAGGGTAGTGTTCCTGGTGGAAAAAATTCATTATTAGAAATAGTTAAGCTATAGGTAATAAAATGTTAGTAGACGTATATAACAAAGAAGGTCAAGTAAGTGGACAAATAGAATTGCAAGATGATATTTTTGCAATCGAACCAAACGAAAATGCTATGCATCAGGCTGTGGTAGCTTATTTAGCTCATCAAAGACAAGGGACACATAAAACAAAAGTTCGCTCGGAAGTATCGGGTGGCAACAAAAAGCCTTGGAAACAGAAAGGTCGTGGTACAGCTCGTGCGGGTTCTATTCGTTCTCCATTATGGGTTGGCGGTGGCACTATTCACGGTCCAAAACCACACGACTATGTATATAAATTGCCTAAAAAATTAAATAAATTAGCTAGGAAATCGGCTCTTTCATTAAGAGTATCAGAAAATAATTTAGTAGTTGTAGAAGATTTTAAATTCGAAAATATTAAAACTAAACAATTAGCAGAAGTTCTTAAGAAATTGCAATTATCTAATGATAAATCATTGCTACTATTACCTGAAGCAGATACTACAATTTATATGTCGGGTAGAAATATTGAAAATCTAACTGTTCAAATTGCAGATAAAATTTCTACTTATGATATATTAAATCATAAAAAAATAGTTGTAATGAAAAGTGCAATAAATAATATAGTTAAAACATTTGAAAATTAAAAGCGGTAATAAAAATGATACAGATAATTAAAAAACCGATAATTACAGAAAAGGCAATGAACTTGGCTTCGCAAAGGCAATACGTGTTCGAAGTACATCCTGATGCAAACAAAATTCAAATAAAGCAAGAAATTGAAAAAATGTTTGAAGTAAATGTAACAAGTGTAAGAACTGTAAGAATAAAAGGTAAAAATAAATTACGTATGACAAGACGAGGAATAATGCGTGGACGTACTCCACTTAAGAAAAAAGCATACATTACACTAAAAGAAGGACAATCAATAGAATTAGTTTCTGGAGCTGGTTCAGAAGAATAATTTTTTATGAATATGAGAATAAATTAAAATGGCTATAAGAACATTAAAACCGATAACACCTGGAACAAGATTTTACTCAGTTAGTGCTTTCAGCGAAATAACTACTGATAAGCCTAAAAAAGAATTAACTGAGCCATTGAAAAAAACAGGTGGACGTAATAATACAGGTAGAATAACATCGCGTCATCGTGGCGGTGGTCATAAACGTAGATATAGAATTATTGATTTTAAAAGAAATAAGCATAATATGCCTGCTACGGTTGAAACAATTGAATACGACCCAAATAGGAATGCTCGTATCGCTTTAGTAAAATACGAAGATGGAGAATATCGCTATATTATTGCTCCAAACAAATTAAAAGTTGGAGATAAAATAGAAAGTGGTCCTAATGTAGAATTTAAAGATGGTAATGCTCTTCCACTTAAAAATATTCCCGTAGGGCTATTTATACATAATATAGAGTTAAAGCCTGGCAAAGGTGCTCAATTAGCAAGAACTGCTGGTGCTGCCGCTCAATTAGTTGCAAACGAAGGTAAATATGCACAAGTAAAATTACCATCGGGCGAAATTAGAATGATTCTAAATGAATGCTATGCTACATTAGGAACAGTTGGCAATGCTGATTTTGAAAATATACTATGGGGAAAAGCTGGTAGATTACGTTGGAAAGGGATTCGTCCGCAAACACGCGGTATGGCGATGAACCCAATTGACCATCCAATGGGCGGTGGTGAAGGTGCATCAAAATCAGGTGGTGGACGTCAGCATCCAAGTTCACCTTGGGGCAAATATGCTAAAGGTCTAAAAACTCGCAAAAAACGTAAACAATCTAATAGATATATTGTTAGAAATAGAAAGTCGAAATAGTCAAGGGATAATAAATGTCTAGGTCACTAAAAAAAGGAATATTCGTAAGCTATAAATTGCTTAAAAAAGTAGAAGCTCTAAATGATGCTAAGAAAAAACAAATTATTAAAACATGGTCTAGGGCATCAACTATTACGCCTGAATTTGTAGGTCATACAATTGCTGTACATAATGGTAAGAATTTTATACCTGTTTATATCTCTGAAAATATGGTAGGACATAAATTTGGTGAATTTGCTCCTACTAGATTGTATCGTGGACACGCAGGTCATAGAAAAGAACAACGTTCAGCAGCTAAAAAATAAGGAGTAAAAGAATGGAAGCAAAAGCAATAAAAAGATATATACCATCATCACCACTTAAGATGAGAATAGTTATTGACCAAATTAGAGGTAAAAAAGTTTCTGAAGCCTTAAATATTCTACGTTTTACCCCTAAATTAGCTGCTAAAGAAGCTGAAATGGTGTTGCGTTCGGCTATTGCAAACCTAAATCAAAAAGCTGAAGCACAAGAAATAAGAATAAATGATGAAGAAATGTATGTAAAAGCTGTATATGTAGATGGTGGTGCTGCAATGAAAAGAATTTTACCCGCACCAATGGGACGTGCTTATAGAATTAAAAAAAGAAGTAATCACTTGACTATTGTGGTGGCTACACCCGAAGAAAATAATGTTGAAGAAAATATAGAAAAGGAGTAATATCTTGGGACAAAAAACTAATCCAATAGGTCTTAGATTAGGTATCATCAGAAGCTGGGATGCTAACTGGTTTGATGATAGAAATATAGCAGAAAAAGTAGCTGAAGATGTAAAAATACGTAATTACATCAGAACTAGAAAGAAAAAATCAGGTATCTCTAGAATTTTGATAGAAAGAACTGCTAAACAAATTAGAATAACTATTAATACATCAAGACCTGGAATGATTATTGGTCGTTCGGGTAAAGATATTACTCTATTAGAAGAAGAATTAAAGAAAATTACAGGTAAAGAAGTTAAAATATTAATTAGCGAAATTAAAAGACCAGAATTAGATGCTTACTTAGTTGCAGAAAATATTGCTCAACAATTAGAAGGAAGAATATCCTTCCGTAGAGCAATGAAGCAAGCAGTAAGCAATACTATGAGAATGGGAGCCCAAGGAATACGTATTATGTGCTCAGGTCGCTTAGGTGGTGCAGAAATGGCTCGAACAGAACAATATAAAGAAGGACGTATTCCATTACATACTTTACGTGCTGATATTGATTATGCAACTTGCGAAGCACTTACAATTTATGGTATCATTGGCATTAAAGTATGGATATGTAAAGGCGAAATAATTGGTAAACAAAATAATTAGGATTTAGAAAAATGTTATCACCAAAAAGAGTAAAACACCGTAAGACGATGAGAGGAAGAATGACAGGTAAGTCATTCAGAGGTTCTCAGATTGCATTTGGTGCATACGGTTTGAAAGCATTAGAGCCTCACTGGATTACTAATCGTCAGATAGAAGCTGCTCGTATTGCTATTAATCGTTATTTGAAACGTGATGGAAAAGTTTGGATTAGAATTTTCCCCGATAAACCATATACAAAAAAACCACTCGAAGTTCGTATGGGTAGTGGTAAAGGTAATCCCGAAGGTTGGGTAGCAGTAGTAAAACCTGGTAGAATACTTTTCGAAGTAGATGGCGTAAGTAAAGAAGCAGCAATGGAAGCTCTTAGGTTAGCTTCGCATAAATTACCAATAAAAACAAAATTTGTAGCACGATTAGATTTGATGTAGTATGAAACCAAGAAAAGCAAAAGATTTAAGAGAATTAACAGATGAGGAATTACGCATCTTGTTAGAAGAATCAAAAGAAACTTTAGCAAAGCAGAATTTTCAACATGCTTTGAAACAATTACACGATACATCTTATCTTAAGATATTAAGAAGAGATATTGCAAGAATTAAAACTATTATAAAAGAACGTTCTAAAGCGGTGTAAAAAATGGATAATATTGAAGTTAAAAATACAGAAAATCAAACTACTGAGAAATCTCGTAAGAGGATTTTAGTAGGTAAAGTAACAAGTAATAAGCCTGATAAAACTATAATAGTAGCTGTAGAAAGACAGGTTATTCATCCACTATACAAAAAATACTTTAAAAGAACTAAAAAGTTTATGGCACACGACCCCGAAAATAGCTGTAAAGAAGGTGATATAGTTCGTATTAGGGAGTGTCGTCCATTAAGTGCAAGAAAAAGATGGATGCTTGTTGAAATAATTGAAAGAGCTAAATAAGGAGATATATAAATGGTACAGGAAGAAACTAATTTAACTGTTGCTGATAACTCGGGTGCTAAAAAAATTAGAGTAATTAGAGTACTTGGCGGTCACGGTCGTAGATATGCATCTTTAGGTGATTTAGTAGTTTGTTCTGTTAAATCAGCTCTGCCAAATGGTGCAGTAAAGAAAGGTCAAGTAGTAAAAGCAGTAATTGTAAGAACCGCAAAAGAAGTTGGTAGAAAAGATGGTTCTTATATCAGATTTGATGACAATGCGGCAGTAATTCTAAATGATAAAGGCGAACCACGTGGTACTCGTATATTCGGTCCCGTTGCTCGCGAATTACGCGAAAAAAATTATATGAAAATTGTATCCTTAGCTCCTGAAGTAATTTAATGGTGAGAGCAATGAAATTAAAAATTAAGAAAAATGACCAAGTAATGGTAATTGCCGGTGATGATAAAGGAAAAATCGGCAGAGTATTGGATGTAGATCCTAAGAAAATGAGAATTTTAGTAGAAGGTGTAAATATTCATACTAAACATCAAAGACCAACTCAGCAAAACCAAAAAGGTGGTAGAATTGAAATGGAGTTCCCAATTCACTATTCTAATGTTATGCTGATTGACTCAGAAAAAAATAGAACAAGAATTTCTATAAAAAGAGAAGAAAAGGGTGGCAGAGTAAAAGTTACCCGTATTGCAAAAACTAATGGTAAAGAAATATAGTAGAGTGTAAAAATGGGAAAGACTAAAGTACAACAGCCACAAGGTAAATCTGCTTCTAAGAAAGGCGAGTTTGTCTTAGAAGGAAAAAGATTAGAAGATGTAAAGCAAACAGAGAAACCACCTGTACCAAGGTTATTTGAATATTATAAAACAACTATAGTGCCTGCACTAATGAAAAAATTTAATTTTAAATCGGTTATGCAGGTGCCTAAATTAGAAAAAATTTGTTTAAATATTGGTGTAGGTGATGCTACACAGGATTTGAAAAGATTACAAAGTGCTGTAAATGAATTAGAATTAATAGCAGGTCAAAGACCCGTAGTAACTAAAGCTAAAAAGGCAATTTCTAATTTTAAATTAAGACAGGGGATGCCTATAGGATGTATGGTTACATTACGTGGACCAAGAATGTACGAATTTTTAGATAGATTCATTAATATTGCTGCTCCACGAATACGCGACTTTAGAGGGTTTCCTGATAAAAGTTTCGATGGTAGAGGTAATTACTCTTTAGGAATAAAAGAGCAAATTATATTCCCCGAAATAGATGTTGATAAGATAAACAAAATTAATGGTTTAGACATAACCTTTGTGATTAAATCGAAAAGTGATGAAGAGAGCTATGCTCTACTAAGTGAATTTGGATTTCCATTTAGAAAGAAAGTTTAATAATTAAATATAAATAAAATGGCTAAAAAATCAGTAATAGCAAGAAACTTAAAAAGACAAAAACTAGTAGCTAAATATGCAGAGAAACGTCATGCTCTAAAAGAAGCAGGCGATTGGATAGGTTTGCAGAAATTACCAAGAAATAGTGCTCCTACTAGATTGCGTAATAGATGCACAGTAACAGGCCGCGGTAGAGGTGTCTACAGAAAATATGGTCTCTGCAGAAATATATTTCGTCAAATGGCACTCGAAGGCAAGTTGCCGGGTGTAAGAAAAGCAAGTTGGTAATTAATTAAAGTGGTAAATAGATATGCCAGTATCAGATTCAATAGCAGATTTTATAACAAGAATTAGAAATGCCGGTAAAGCCGGACACAAGACTGTAGATGCTCCGTATTCTAAGATGAAAATGAATATTGCAGCACTACTTAAAGATCAAGGTTTTATTACAGATTTTGAAAAAATTGAAGATAATGTTCAGGGTACTATTAGAGTACATCTAAAATATTTCAAACGCCGCCCTGTAATAAAAAATATAACTAGGGTTAGTAAGCCCGGTAGAAGAGTATATGTACCTGCTGACCGTTTACCAAGAGTAAATAACGGTATGGGTATAGCTATAATATCTACATCCAAAGGTATTATGACAGGTAAACAGGCTCGACAAATTCATATTGGTGGCGAAATTATTTGTACAGTTTGGTAATATTTTCCTTAAGGAGTAAATATAGTGTCACGTATAGGCAAAAAACTGATTGAAATCCCGAAAAATGTACAGGTTACGTTTCAGGAAAACATAATCAGAGCAAAAGGTCCACTTGGAGAGTTAAGCTACAAGCTCCATAATGAAATTAAGATGATTATGGAGGATAATAAAATTAGATTCGAAAGAGAATCCGACGAAAAACATATTAGAGCCTTACACGGTCTTACTCGTGCATTGACATTTAATATGATAGAAGGCGTTTCTAAAGGTTTCGAAAGAACTTTAATTATCGAAGGTGTGGGCTACAAAGCTGAACTAAGAGGGAACAAACTTTTATTAGCATTAGGTTTTTCTCATCCAGTACTTGTAATACCACCAGTAGGTATTACATTTGAGGTGGTGAATCCAAATAATATAAAAGTTAAAGGCATTGATAAACAATTGGTAGGATTAGTTGCATCAAAAATACGCGACCTAAGACCACCAGAACCTTACAAAGGCAAAGGAATTCGTTACGAAGGTGAATATATTCGCCGCAAAGCAGGCAAAACTTCAGCTAAATAATAATTGAATATTTAACGGTAAAAATTATGAGAATACAAGAATTAAAAGCAAAAAGATTACTAAGACGAAAAAGACACATCCGCAAATCTCTTACTATGAAAGGCGGAAAATTGCGTCTTACCGTTTTTAGAAGTTTAAATAATATATATGCTCAAATTATTGATGATTTACAAAGAAAAACTTTAGTATCGGCTTCGACTATCGATAAAGAAGTAAAAGCTATGATCACTAAAGATATGAAGAAAATTGATGAAGCTAAATTAGTAGGTAAAATAATTGCTAAACGTGCATTAGAAGCGAATATCAAAAATGTAGCTTTCGATAGAAATGGCTACATTTATCACGGTAGAGTGCAAGCACTTGCTGATGGTGCTCGCGAAGGTGGTTTAGAGTTTTAATATTAATAGAAAAGGAGTTTTATTAAGTGGCAAACATTAAAGTTTCAGAATTAGATTTAAAAGATAAACTTGTATACGTTGGTAGAACTGCTAAAGTTGTAAAAGGTGGTCGTAGATTCAATTTCTCAGCTATTGTAGTAGTTGGCGATGGCAACGGACACGTAGGCTATGGATTAGGTAAAGCAAGCGAAGTAGTAGATGCAGTTACTAAAGCTACCGAAGCTGCAAAGAAAAATATTGTTAAAGTAAGAATAGCAAAAAATACTATTCCACATCAAGTTTTAGGAAAATTTGGTGCGGCTAAAGTATTGCTAAAACCTGCAACTCCTGGTACGGGTGTGATAGCTTCAGGTGGTGTAAGAGCTATTTTGGAATTAGCAGGAGTAAAAGACGTATTAACTAAAAGTCTTGGCTCTTCTAATCCACATAATACTGTAAAAGCAACAGTTCAGGGATTGTTACAGTTAGAAGATGCTGTATCTGTTGCTGAACGTCGTGGAGTTACTGTAGCAAAAGTTGTTAATCCTTAAATTTGAAAAATGGTGTAAAAATGGCAAAGATTAAAATAACTCAGACTAAAAGTATTATTAAATCGCTAAAAAAACAAAAAGATACAATTAAAGCTTTGGGGCTCGGTCGTCCAAATTATTTTAAAATTCATACCGATAACCCACAAATTCGCGGCATGATAGATGTCGTAAAACATTTAGTTAAAGTAGAAGAAGTGTCAGAATAATTTAAAGATGAAAAATGAAACATATAGGTAATCTAAAATACTCCGAAGGAGCAAAGAAAAAGAAAAAGAGAATTGCTCGTGGTCCAGGTAGTGGACACGGCGGTACTGCTACACGTGGACATAAAGGACAAAAATCACGTTCGGGAGCAAAAATTAGAATAGGTTTTGAAGGTGGTCAAATGCCTATTAATCGTCGTCTACCGAAATTTGGTTTTACTAATAGATTTAAAAAAGAATATCAAATAGTAAATTTATCGCAAATCCAAAATTTAATTGATAAAAATTTGCTAAATGATAATATAGTAAATGCAGAAACTTTATATCAATTAGGATTAATTAAGAAAGCAGATGTTCCTGTTAAAATATTAGGTAATGGCGAGATTAATAAGTCTTTGCAGTTTACTGCAAATTTCTTTTCAAAAACAGCAAAAGAAAAAATTGAATCAGCCGGAGGGACAGCTACAATAAATGAATAAGTTTTTTCAAACATTACAAAATATATTTAAAATAGAAGAGTTACGTGATAGAATTCTTTTTACTCTTGGTATTTTAATTGTAGTTAGAATAGGTGCTCATATTACTCTACCAGGTGTAGATGTAGAAGCATTGAAAATATCTATTGCAAATCAAGATTCAAATACTTTGTTTGGATTGTTTGATTTATTTGTAGGAGGTGCATTCTCTAATGCAGCTATTTTTGCGTTAGGAATTATGCCTTATATTACTGCTTCTATTATATTCCAATTAGCAGGAGTAGTAATTCCCGAAATCCAAAAAATCCAAAAAGAAGGTGAAGAAGGTCGCAGACGTATTAATCAGTATACTAGAATCCTTACTGTTTTTATATCAGCATTGCAGGGTTGGGGGGTTGCTATTAAATTAACTCACCAGCAAGCTGCTGCGGGTGTACCTGTTGTTCCTGAAGCTGGATTTCTATTTACAATATCTTCGATGGTATTGTTAGCTGGTGGAACAGTTTTTATGATGTGGTTAGGAGAACAAATTACTGATAAAGGTATCGGTAATGGTATATCATTGATAATTATGATTGGTATTGTAGCGCGATTGCCTGTAGCTATATTTAATGAATGGAATTTAGTTTGGACAGGTGCTAGATTGTGGCCAATTGAATTAGTAATAATAGTATTATTAGTTGTAATTATTGCATCTATAGTGCTTGTTACCCAAGGTGCAAGAAGAATTCCAGTTCAATATGCTAAACGTCAGGTTGGTCGCAAAGTATTTGGTGGTACTACTCAGTATATTCCTCTTAGAGTAAATACAGCAGGAGTTATGCCAATTATATTTGCTCAATCATTAATGTTTATACCTTCTACCATAGCTAGCTTCTTCCCCGATAGCTCGTTCTTTAACACTGTTGCAAGATTGTTCGACCATACTTCGTTTTTCTATGCGACAATATATTTCTTTATGATAGTATTTTTTACTTATTTCTATACTGCAATAATTTTTAATCCGAGAGAAATTGCTGATAATATGAAAAAGCAAGGAGGATTTATTCCTGGTATTCGTCCAGGTACTCATACTTCGGAATATATAGAATCTGTATTAACTAGAATTACATTGCCTGGTTCGTTGTTTTTAGGATTAGTTGCTATATTACCAACCTTTATGACCTTTTTCTTTGGTGTAGATCCATTCTTTGCTTCGTTCTTTGGTGGAACATCGTTGCTAATTATGGTTGGTGTAGCATTAGATACCTTGCAACAAATAGAGTCTCATTTGTTAATGCGTCATTATGATGGATTTATGAAGAGTGGCAAAATTAAAGGAAGAGCCGGTATAGGTGGTTTCTAAAACTTTTATTAAACATAAGTACCCACAAGGTACAATTAAAACAGAAGAAGAGATTGAATTAATTAAAGAATCTTGTAGAATAGTTGCAGAAACACTCGTTCTTTTAAAAGATTATGTAAAACCAGATGAAACTACTTTAAATCTGGACAAAGTAGCGGAAGAATATATCAGAAGTAGAGGCGGTATTCCGGCTTTTAAAGGTTACGAAACGGGGGGCTTAGTTTTTCCTAATTCGCTTTGTATTTCTATAAACGATGAAGTAATTCACGGAATACCGAACAATAGAAGACTGAAAGTAGGTGATCTTGTTTCGATTGATTGTGGAGTGCTAAAGAATGGTTATTATGGTGATAGTGCTATCACATATGGTGTGGGCGAAATATCTGAAGATGATAAAAAATTAATGGCTGTAACCGAAAAAGCACTTGAAATAGGAATCGAACAAGTTAAAAGAGGTAATAACGTCTATGATATTTCGCGTGCTATACAAAGTTACGTAGAAATGAATGGTTTTTCTTTGACAAGAGAATATTGCGGTCACGGGTTGGGAAAAAGCTTGCACGAATTTCCAGCTATTCCTAACTATGTGCCTCCACTTTTACATAGGGATAATTTTCCTAATGTAAAATTGGAAAATAATATGGTAATAGCTATAGAACCAATGGTACACAAAGGAAGAAAAGAAATTAAAATAGCAAGTGATAAATGGACTGTATTGACTAGAGATGGTAGTAAAGCCGCTCATTTTGAGCATACTGTAGTAGTAAATGATAATAAAGCAATAATTTTAACATATAGATAAATTATGGCTAAACAAGATTTAATTAGAGTAGATGGAACAATAATGGAAACATTGCCTAATACACAATTTATTGTGAAATTAGACAATGGTCACGAAGTGTTAGCTCATATTAGTGGTAAAATGCGAATGAATTTTATTAAAATATTACAAGGTGATAAGGTTACTGTAGAAATGTCTCCTTATGACCTAAAAAAAGGTAGAATAATTTATAGATATAAATAATTGGTGTAAAAATGAAAGTACAAGCATCAGTAAAAAAGAGAAATCCTAACGACGTAATAGTACGCCGTAAAGGTAGAGTTTATATTATTAATAAGAAAAATTCAAGATTTAAACAAAGACAAGGTTAATAGAAGGAGTATATAGTGGCTCGTATTGCTGGTATTGACTTACCAAAAAATAAAAGAGGTGTAATTGGTCTAACCTATATATTTGGAATAGGCAAGACTACATCAAGTAAAATCTTGGCAGAAGCTGGTATAAACGAAAATAAAAAAGTAGCTGAATGGACAGACGAAGAAGTAGCAAGAATACGTCAGATTATTGATAATTATAAGACTGAAGGTCAGCTCCGCAGCGAAATACAAATGAATATCAAAAGATTGATGGATATAGGATGCTATCGTGGGCTTCGCCATAGAAGAGGATTACCTGTGCGTGGTCAACGTACAAGAACTAATGCACGTACCCGTAAAGGTCGTAAGAAAACTGTTGCAGGAAAGAAAAAAGCAACTAAATAATTGATTATTAACAATATAGGTTGTAATAAGTGGCTAAGAAAAAAGTTAAGAAAAAAGTTGTTACCGATATACACGGTAAAGCGTTTATTAGAGCAACATTCAATAATGTACAAGTTACCATTACAGATATGTATGGTAATACTCTTACTTGGTCTTCTGCAGGTAGAAATGGTTTTAAGGGTTCTAAGAAAAATACTCCTTATGCCGCTCAAGTATCTGCAGAAAAATCAGCTAAAGAAGCATATGATATGGGGCTAAGAAGAGTAGATGTATTAGTAAAAGGTCCTGGATCGGGGCGAGAGGCTGCTATTCGTGCTTTAGCCCAAGCAGGATTAGAAATACATAGTATTATTGATAAAACTCCTATTCCGCATAACGGATGTCGTCCGCCAAAGAGAAGAAGAGTTTAAAATTTTTTGTTAATTTTATTAACGTTTTAATTTATAGAAAGAAGATATGAGTAATCAAATGCAAATGCCCGATAGGGTAATTATTGAAGAATCCGGTTCGGATTTTCATTGTAGATTTGTTTTAGCACCATTAGAACCAGGTTTTGGTGTTACAATAGGGAATTCGTTAAGAAGAGTATTATTATCTTCTATACCGGGCTCTGCAATTATTGGAGTTAAAATTACAGATGTGCTCCACGAATTTCAAACCATTCCCGGTGTTGTAGAAGATGTTACAGATATAATCCTTAATCTAAAAGAAGTTAGATTTAAAATTAACGATAAAAAATTAAATAAAATTAATTTTTCTTTGAAAGGTCCAGGTTTATGGACTGCTAAAGACATTCAAAATGCCTCTCCATTAATTGAAGTAATTGATCCTGACCATTATATAGCTACTCTATCTGATGATGCAGAATTCGATGTAGAGCTTCGTTTAGGTCGTGGTAAAGGATACATTCCTTCCGAAGAACAAGTAATTACAGATTTTCCTGTAGGGATGCTTGCTATTGATGCAATCTTTACTCCAATTAAAAATGTAGTTTATAATATCGAGCCTTATCGCGTAGGTCAAAGAACTGACTACGAACGCTTAATATTAGATGTAAAAACAGATGGTACAATTACTGCACAGGAAGCCGTTCATCTATCAGCTAAAATTTTAAACGAACATTTTAAATACTTTATTAATTTTGATTATGTAGAAGACGAAGAGCCTGTTCAAATAGAAACTCCTGAAATAGAAAATAAAAATGCTGAACGAAATAGAATTAGAAAAATATTGCTCACTCCCGTTGAAGATCTTGAATTATCTGTAAGAGCACATAATTGCTTGAAAGTTGCAAATATTAAAACACTTGCAGAATTAGTCCAACTACAAGAATCTGAATTATTGAAATTCCGTAATTTTGGACGTAAATCTTTAGCTGAACTACACGAAGTAGTTGCTAATTATGGTCTAGAATTTGGAATGAGTGTAGATCAATATCTAAAAGAAGAAAAGCAATCTGTATCAGAATAAATTTGTGTAAAAGTAATTAAAGAGTAATAAATCATGAGACACCAAGTAGCCGGTAGAAAATTAAAAAGAACACATAGCCATAGAAAAGCTCTATTGAGTAATTTGGCTACTCAACTTTTTGAACATAAAAAAATACATACAACCGAAGCAAAAGCTAAAGAATTAAAAGCATTTGCTGAAAAATTAATAACAAAAGCTAAAAATGCTCTCCTAAGAGAAAGACAAGGCTTATTGCCAGATAATCAAACTGTTGATATTCATAATAGAAGAATTGTTGGCAAAATTATTCGTAATAAAGCTGTTCTTCAAGAGCTCTTCGATAGTATTGCTCCTGTAGTAGAAAACAGAAATGGTGGTTACACTCGTGTTATAAAAACAGGGGTAAGACGCGGAGATAATGCTCGCACCGCTATTATAGAATTAGTTGATTTCTCTGCTCCACAAGATGGTGCTATTAGTATTAAAAAGAAGAAAAAATCTACCACTAAAAAAACTGAAACTAAGAAAAACGAAGTAGTAGCACAATCTCCTTCTGAAGAAAACATTTCTACTCAAGTAACTTCAGAAAATATCGCTGAAAAAACTGAATCTACTGCTGATGAAACAAAATTAACATTTGATGATACTGTAGAAAATCCTACTGTAGAAAAAGATATCCAAAATCAAGAAGTAATACAGGATGATGTAAAAACAGAATCTACAGAAAATACTGAAATAGAAAGTGCTAATATATCACCAGATGTAGATCAAAATTTAGAATCTAACGAACAAAATTCTAATATAGAAGATTCTCAAGAAAAAAAGGATTAAAAGATTATTATAAATTTTAAATTGGCTGTTCTATTAATTATAGACAGCCTTTTTTTATGAATAAGATTATAGAAATATTAAATATTAAAAAATCTTATACAAATAAAACGGGTATAATTACTCAAGTATTAAATGGTTTAAATTTAGATGTAATTAAAGGTGAAATATTATCAATTATGGGACCATCAGGTGCGGGAAAATCTACATTGTTACACTTGATTGGCTTATTAGATAACTATGATGATGGTAGTATAAAGTTTAATATAAATGACCAATGGCAAGAGCCCATAAATTTTAATGATAATAATAAATCAAAATTTAGGAATAGATACTTAGGTTTTATATTCCAATTTTATCATTTATTGCCCGAATTTACTGCTATTGAAAATGTGATGATGCCAGCTTTGATTTATGGTGATAAATTCAAAATTGCACGAGAGAAAGCTTTAAAATTAATCAAATTAGTAGATTTAGAAAACAAAATTAATAATAAACCTAATGAATTATCCGGCGGAGAACAACAAAGAATAGCTATTGCTCGTGCACTGATTAACGAGCCAGTTATTATTCTTGCTGATGAACCAACGGGTAATTTAGACACTATAAATTCTGATAATATTATCAAAATTATTAAAAATATCAACCATGAAAAAAATATAACATTTATTATTGCAACTCATAGTCAGGAATTATCAAACATAGCGGATAGAATTCTTAAATTAAAAGATGGTAAATTAATGGAATAACTATTATTTGAAACTAATTAAAAATTTTTACGTTATAAAATTAACAACTCCATTATTATAAGTCCGGTTATAGAATATCTATGCCGGATTTTTTTGTGCAACTGTTTAAAATTATCCATTCATAAGATATAATAATTTATTTGAATAAATATAAGTGTATCATTATCAATAGCTTAATTAAAAATATAATTTGGCACAATAGTTGAAACTTTGTTATCGGATTGAAAATAAAGGATTGAATTGCTTTGAAAGGATTCATAATAATCTTGCTGTTGGTATTTTTTATATTTTTCTCTTACACAGCAAATTCGCAGAACCCTAGTAATAATAATGTAATTACTATTCCAAATATTTCTCTTAGTGTAGATACCAAAGGCGAAAATGACTTAGTACTTACTCTTCAGATACTTGTTGTAATGACAATATTGACTCTTGCACCATCAATATTAGTTATGATGACAAGTTTTACTAGGATAATTATTGTGTTTCATTTCCTAAGACAAGCATTAGGAACAACCACTCAACCTCCTAATATGTTACTAACCAGTTTAGCTTTGTTTTTAACATTCTTTGTAATGCAACCTGTTCTAAACGAAGCAAATTCCAAAGGTATTCAGCCATATATGAAAGAAGAAATAAGTCAGCAACAAGCAGTAGAGAATATTATCCAACCTTTCAAAAATTTTATGCTAAAACATACACGAGAAGAAGATTTAGCTTTATTTGTAAAATTAAGTGGAAAACCTAAACCAAACGATATTAATGATATTTCTATATGGGAATTGATTCCTGCTTATTCTATTAGTGAATTAAGAATAGCATTTCAAATAGGATTTATGTTATTTATACCATTTTTAGTATTAGATATGATAATTGCATCTACACTAATGAGTTTAGGTATGTTCCTATTACCACCACAGCTTATATCATTGCCTATTAAAGTATTGTTATTTATTCTGGTTGATGGCTGGTATTTAGTAATTGATTCTTTAATGAAAAGTATTTTAAACTGAGGTAAAATATGACTGAAGAATTTGTAATTCAAATAGTAAGAGATGCTTTTTATTATATAATTATTATTGTCGGTCCGTTGTTACTTGTTTCATTGGTTGTTGGGCTAATTATATCAATTTTTCAAGCTGCAACTTCTATATCAGAACAAACCTTGACCTTCGTACCTAAACTAATTGCTGTATTTATAGTAATAGTTTTGATGTTGCCATATATGATAAATGCAATTAAAACATTTACAATAGAAATCTTTAGAATAATAGCAGGAATGTAGGATGTTTCCAACTCCTGATGCCTCAAATATTCATATATTAATGTCTAAATTTATAGTTGGGCTATTGATATTTGTTAGAATCACAGGAATGTTCATTACAGCACCAATGTTTAGAAGTATGGCAATTATACCACAAGTTAAAATTTTTCTAGCTATCTTGTTAGCAACAGTAATGACGAACCAATTTTGGATAGATCAACCGAGTATAGATTTTCATTTATGGAATATTGTAGTATTAGTACTAAAAGAGCTAACATTAGGTTCAATTATAGGTTTTGCTGCTAATATGATATTTAATGCTGCAAGAATGGCGGGTGGATTGATAGATTTCGAAATGGGATTTCAAGCTGCAACATTATTCGATCCGATGAGTTCTAATCCTACTCTTTTCGGTGAACTAAAGGAATTATTAGCTTTGATGATATTTTTTTTATTAAATGGACATTTGCAACTTATCGAAACTATATTTGTTAGTATTAAGGCTGTTCCATTAACAACAATGGGATTATCAAATTCTTTTTTTATTGTAACTATAAAAATAATAACTACAGTCTTTATTTTAGCAATTAAAATAGCTGCTCCTGTGCTAATGGCTCTTTTTTGCACTAATTTAGCTTTGGCTTTATTGGCGAGAGTAGCACCACAGACAAATATCTTCATTATAAGTTTCCAAATGAAAGTAGCAGTAGGATTGTTAATATATTTTGCATTAATTCCTATGCTATTTTATGTATTAAAATGGGCATTATCGCAGATGCAAGAGCAAACTTTGGAAATATTATTAACTTTGTATCCCGGGAGAACCTAAATGGCTGAAAATCCCGATGGTCAAGAGAAAACCGAACTTGCCACCCCGAAAAGATTAGAAGAATCGCGCGATCGTGGACAGGTTGCCAAAAGTGTAGATGTAACAACTGCTGGAATGCTACTTCTTGGTGGATTGACTTTATTTATATTTGGTAGTCCGTTTGTAAGTACGTATCAGAGCTTTATGAAAGAAATGTTTGTAATTTCTTCGAAATACTCACTAACTGATGTATCAGCCCAATATATTTTTGATAAATTTATTTCTGTTGTATCACAATTAATTTTACCATTAATTTCGATAATATTTGTAATTGCTTTGGCAGGCGAAGTTGCTCAAGTAGGCTTTAAAATAGCGACTAAAAAATTTACAGAAGGATTAAGATTTAAACAAATTTTTAATCCATTTTCGGGAATAAAAAGATTATTTTTTTCGACTAACTCGATATTTGAACTTGTTAAAAATATAATTAAGATTCTAATTCTTGGCTTAGTAGTTTGGAGCGTATTAAATGGGAAAGATGAGCTTTTAATTTCTTTAATGGAACGACCGTTCGGGGAGATTGGTAAATTTATGGCTGATGTAGCTTTTGAACTATTTTGGAAAGTAGGTATAATTTATATTGCAATTGCAGTGGTAGACTTTTATTATCAAAAATGGCGTTTTCGTGAAGATACCAAAATGACCAAAAAAGAAGTTAAAGACGAAAACCGCCAAGCCGAAGGCGACCCTATGATAAAAGGTAGGATACGCTCGATAATGAGAAATAGATTAAGAAAAATTATGTTACAAAAAGTTCCAAAAGCAGATGTAGTAATTACAAATCCTACTCATTATGCAGTTGCTTTGATGTATAAATCGGGCGAAATGAGTGCACCAATTGTAGTAGCAAAAGGTGTAGATTTTTTAGCAGCAAAAATTAAAGAAATTGCCGCATCCAACGACGTCCCAATAATAGAAAATCCACCTTTAGCACGTCAATTATATAAATTAGTTGATATAGACCAAGAAATACCCGAAACACTATTTAAGGCTGTTGCAGAAGTGCTTGCTTATATTTATACATTACGTAATAAAAATGAAATATAACTAATTTGGCAATTTATTTAAAATCCTTAATATAAATTTATGTAAATTATGAGGAAATTTTTTCCGTTCTAAATACATAAATATACATTGATTTAAAATAACTTTTATATTGTTATTTTTGCAGAATTCTATAGTTTCTAAAGTTTCGCTTCCTGGTTGTATCCATATAAATTCTAAACCTTTAGAATGAGCATCGGATATTAAATCTTTAGTTATAGATTTTGGTGTCATAAAAATGCCAAATTTTACTTCTTCTTTTAATTCCGAAAATTTTGCCACGCATTCTGTTCCATCAATATTTGCAGTATTTGGATTAATAGGATATAACTTATAACCTCTTTCAATCATAGTTTTATAAATTTCATTTGAAAATTTTTTACCTGTTCTTGAAACACCAAAGAAAGCAATCTTTTCTGCGGAAAGAAACGTGTTAATGTCTTCTAAGCTATTCATTATAATTCCGTTAATTTATTGAACATAGAACCATATTTTTTATGGTTATTTAAAATTAAAGTCAAATATCAAATTGATTACGAATGAGAAATAAAAAATGTTACATTTTTTTCAATAATTCTTTAATTTTTTCTCTTGATATTTTTTCTTTCCAATTTTTACCGAGTGCATTTTCCCATAAAGGAACTAATACAAGCGAGATATCAACCATTTTTTCGAATTCTTCTTCATTACAATTTTTAGTAACATTTAACGGTATTTCAAATCCATTACGAGCAACAATTTCTTTAAATTCAATAACATATTCGGGATAATATTCTTCTAATTGATTGAATACTATACAATTACTTAATCCGTGTCTTGTTTTTAAAATATAAGATAAACCGTAAGATAATGCGTGGCATACTCCTACTTGCGAATAAGCAATACTAAGTCCACCCATTAATGATGCCATCATTAATTTTTCGTCTGCATCTTCTCGAGATAAATTTCCAAGAAATACTTCTTTGCATAGTTCGTAACTCTTTTCACCAAAAGCACGTGCAAAAGAATTGATATAAGAACCTGTTAAAGCTTCTACGTTATGGATATAACAATCCATTGCTGTGTAAAAACGTTGATTAACTGGTACATCAGCAATTAAATCAGGATCTAAAACTATTTGATTGAAAACTGTATAATCTGAATTAATGCCCAATTTTTTTAATGGACCTGTTAGAACTGTAGTTCTCGATACTTCTGCACCAGTGCCTGATAAAGTTGGAACTGCAATGTGAAAAACTGAAGGATTTTTTATTAAATCCCAACCTTGATAATCTGCTGCTGAACCTTCGTTAGTTAGCATTAGAGAGACTGCTTTTGCTAAATCCATAGTAGAACCGCCGCCAATACCTACTACTGCTATAGGTAATTTTGGATTGTAGTCTTTTATTTTTTTAGTTAATTCATCTACATAAAATGTAGTAGGTTCGAAATCGGTATTAGCATAAATTAGTAAGTCATAATTAGTTAAAGGAACTTTCTTTGACAATGGCTTATCATAAAATACTTTATCTATTAGAAAAACAGCCCAATCGTCATTACTAAGTCTTTTTTCATCTATAATAGTTTTTAATTGATAAAATGAACCACGACCAAATACTACTTTATCAACTAATTTAAAATTTTTATACATATTTGTTGCCTTTAATTATTAAGTTTTTTTAAGAATTCTTCTGCTTTTACTAAATCTTCAGGTGTATCAATTTCTATTCCCATATAATCAGTAATCACCATTTTAATCTTTACTCCATTTTCTAAAAAACGTAAAGCTTCTATTTTTTCGGCTTTTTCTAATTCGGTTTGCTCCCATTTAGAAAAATTAATAAGCGATTGTTTACGAAAAGCATAAATTCCTATGTGTTCAAAAAAATTGGAAAATGGTTGATTATCCCTAATATATGGTATAGGTGAACGAGAAAAATATAGTGCATATTGATTGTTATCTAAAACTACTTTAACATAATTTGGATCATTAATTAAATTATAATTTGTAATTTTTTGGATTAAAGAAGCTACTTCTACTTTATTATCTTCGAATACATTCAATAATTTTTCTATTACCTCTTTATTTACAAAAGGTTCGTCTCCCTGTATATTGATAAAAATATCGGCATCAATAAGTTCTGCTGCTTCGGCAATTCTATCGCTCCCTGTTTCGTAGATACCTTTACTAATAATAGATTTACCACCATTTTGGAGAATTTCATTATATATTAGTTGGCTATCAGTAATTACATAAACATCTTCGAAAAGATTAGTTTTTATGGCGTTTTGGTATGTAGTGGTAATAACTGTTTTATCTCCTAATTTTGCTAATAATTTGCCAGGAAATCGAGTAGCAGAATATCTAGCAGGAATTAATCCTATTACTTTCATATAAATATTAATAAATTAAACAATTAAAATTTAAAAATAAGCATTTTTTTGCAAAATAATTTTGTTGATTTTTAAAAAACTACTTATATTTGTAGTTCTTAAATTGTTTAAAATTAATATTTTAGTTTATTTGGTAAATTAAATGAATTATACAGGACCAAAAGTAAAATTATCAAGAAAATTAGGTATAATGCTTACTCCGAAAGCAGGTAAAATTAACGAGAGAAAGCCCTATCCACCAGGTCAACACGGTGCTGCTAAACGTAGAGCTAAGCAATCAGATTATGGACGTCAATTATTAGAAAAACAGAGATTAAGATTACAATATAATATTTCAGAAAAACAAATGAGCAATACCTATGCTAAGGCTACTAAATTAACAGGTAACACTGCTGATTTGCTCATCCAATTATTAGAAACTAGGTTAGATGCTTTATTATATCGCTCGGGATTAGCAAAAACTATGTATGCTGCTCGTCAATATATAGTTCACGGACACGTTCTGGTAAATGGTAAAAAAGTTAATGTGCCTTCGTATCATGTAAAAGTGAACGATATATTTTCTATTAAAGAAAAAAGTAGAAAATTAGAATGTTTCCAAGAAGCAATACGTAGTGCGGGTGCTCCACCATATATAGAATTGTCGAAAGCTGATTTTTCGGGTAAATTACTCTATATCCCTCACAAAGAAGAAGTACCTATTCAATGCGAAGTTTCGCTCGTTGTAGAATATTATTCAAGATAAAGTAACTATATATATTTTAAATTCAAACAGAGGCAGTATCAAAATTCAGAATTTATGTCATTCCCGAGTAATCGGGAATACATAATTCTTTTTCCAAACTGGATTCCTGCTTTTGCGGGAATGACAAATTATTAAAATTTTCAAGTTATGAGACAGCCCCCCTATTAAATTTCGATTTATTACAAGAAAATTTGTTTAAAATAAAACAATTTTCAAATCATATTTTTCTTAAATATTAATTAATTTTCATTTTTAAATAATTTATTAGAAAGTAATAAGTATGTAAAACATTACTTTTCTATTTCTACACTTTTGATTTCGGGGAATTCTAATTTTACTATTCTTTCTACGCTACCTTTTAAAGTGTATTGTATTGCAGAGCAATGCGAACATCTGCCACTCATTTCTACGTAAACTATATTATTTTCTATTTTTTTTAGTTCTATTTTGCCACCGTCAGCAGCAACCAGATGCTTTATCCTATCATCAAATAGTTTTTTTATTTTTTGGTCTAATTCTTTATTGCTCATTATTTGAATTGTTTATGATATTAAGTAATTCTTTTGCTTCAGAGAAATATGGAAATGGTATCATTACCTTAATTATTGCTAAATTTCCAACTGTAAACATTCTGGTACTGTCTTGCTGCGAAAGAATTGTTACATGAATATTACTACCTTCTAATAATCCTTTTATATTCGTTGCTTCTATTATATCATTAGTAGTAATTAAAATTTCCCAATTAGTATTTTCATCTATTTTTATTTCAATATCTGCTCCACAAAATGGACAAATTGAAACTTCATCAATTATATTTTTACAAATTTCACAAACAAGCTGCTTCATTATTTGTAAATATATACTTTTTCTACTTGCTCTATTACTCTTGTGTCATTGTTATGAACAGCTACAATTAATGCTAGATGTTTTGGTTTCCAATCTTTATCCTGTGGTATAATATATTTAAATTGTTTATCAATTATAGAGTTTGCAACAATTGTATTATTACTAATTTGTTCGCCCCAAGTACCATTCATAGAGCCACGTAGAACGTGCATATGAACAAAATTCTCAATATTTGTATTAGGATACTTTCTATCATCCTTTTGATATTGAATAATACTATCTTCTACAATATAAGCTACTAAATACATATTATTTTGGTATTCTTTTAGAAATTTAATTTTTGCATTCAAACTAATTTCTCTCGTTGCATCATTATATTCTGCAGCTGGTTCTATTTTTATATATGATTTTTTCTGCATTTCTAAAAATGATAACGTGCGCCAGCTTGATGGTGATTGAAGATGACTACCATTATAACTTTCTCTATTAATTAAGCCGAAAGGAGTACCGGGTAGCTTATAATAATTTGCAATATCATTTCCAACGGGAGTTTTAAAATTATAAGGTCTTTGAGGTGTAGGATCTGCAAGAGAGCCCGCATGAATAGTCATAATTATTACTTGTTCTTTAGAATCTTTAACAATTTCGTGAGCTAATTCTCCGGCTTCGGGACAATTACCACAACGAAAACCTGTAAAATCTTCTAATAGAACTTTTTTAGTAGTTGAATCAGTGTCTATATTTGCGTTCTCTTCATAAGGAGGATCAATTATATCGCAAGAATAAAAGATTAAAATTATAGATAATAAATATAAAATGTTTTTCATATTAATTCTCCTAAAATGAGCTTGTTAAAGAAAAATATAATCCATTAGAAGCAGGAACAGCCCGACAAACTCCACCGACACAAATAATTCCACCACGTTGCCTACCATAACTTAATTGTAGACGAGTAGAGTTCCTAAAATATGCAACTGAAAAATTTGTATAATGTACCTGAGCTTGTTCGAAATAATTTCCATAATTATATTGGTCGTAAAAAGTAAAAAACCATTCTGGAGCAATTGTATATTCTACTAAAATATGTGCCCAATTACCATTCTGAAAATCTAAATCTTTAAGCGTCGAATCTTGTTTAGACCATAAATGTTGCAATTCTAATCTTATTGCTTGATTATCAGTTAAATTATAAGTACCATCAAAAATTAATATATTTGAATTTACTTTTCCGTAGAATGGAGCACCTTCGTTTTCTACTATATCTTTATCATAGATTTGATTTAGATAAGTTAATCCAATTTTCAAGTTATCAGTTATTCTTCTTGTAATATCTAAATTAAAATCTTGAAAATATATTCTATCTCCAATCCCAAAAAAAGGAGAATCATAAGTAAATTTATCAATTCGTGCAGTATCAATAGATTTAACTATAGAAAAATTAATGTTAATAGGTGTACCATATTCACCACCTAAAATTGTTCCCGAAGGTAATTTAAAAGTTAATTCTGATTGAATACCAGCTTCGCCATTTGCTTTTGTAGCATATGGATAGATAGCAGCTAAAGCATATACGTGCTGCTTAGTAAGCGGTGGAATATAGTTTATAGTTAGGTCATTAGCACGAGCATTCCTATCGCTACGAAAATCCATATTGTCTAATTTATGTGCTGATAGGAGCAAACCAAATCCTGAAGTAGAATATGAACTTGTAATAATTAATCCTTGCCCAGAATTGTAATTATATTTATTAGTAGAATTAGGATCGTTATATTTATATGCATATTCCAAATCTATTGAAAACTTGTTATAGACTATGCCTGCTCTACCTGAATATGATAATACGTTCTCGGGTAACTTAAGAGTTGGGTCATATTCATTTTGGAACCTGCTAACTACACTGGCTCCTAAGTTTATCAATAAATCTTTGGTAATTATATCTTCAAAAATTTCGTTTAATTCTAAATCAATATTTCCGCCACGAACTATTCCATCGCCTTTGTTCCAGAAATACCTTTGTTTGCCAATCAATCCGCTCAATAAAATACCACGAATAGGATTAATTCTAAAATTAATACCATCTATAGCATTATCAAGCCCTAAAGCACGCTCTTCGTATGCTCTTAGAATTAATCCACTTCCATATTGTTCATAAAAATCTCCTGCTGTAATTTCTAAAAAATCATTTAAATATTTACCATATCTATAAGCAATTCCTTGTCCTTGAAATCTTTGGTCATAGCCTAACAAAGGATTCATATAATTTTCATATCTAATACCAAATTCAAAATTTTCGTTTCTATAAATTAGATTAAGAAAAGCATTAGATAATATTTGTTCATCTACCGATTGAGCTCCAATTGTCGAATCTGCTTTATATGTTTGTGCTTCTATCGAGAAATTTCCCGAAATATTTTGCGAATAAACATTCATTGATAGTAGCAGCATAAAAAAAGTTATGTAAATTTTTGTCATTAAATTAATCTCTTTATTTTTCTTCAATTTCTTTTATTAATCTTAAAACTTCTGATTTTAAATTGTCCTTGTTATTGTTGTATTTTAAATATTCATCGAAATTACGTAATGCTAAATCATATTTCTTTTGAAATTTATAAATTATTGCCTTGCCATAATATGCTAATCCATAATCAGGTCTGATTTTTAATACTTGATCATAATCGGCTAAGGCTTTTAAGTCATCTTCCATAAAATAATATATATTTGCACGAGAATATAAGGCATCTATATTGTTTGGCTCGTATCGTAGAAATTCGCTTAAATCTTTTATAGCATTAGTATAATCATTAAGCATTCCATAAGTAAGACCACGATTATAATAAACACTTTTCAGGTTATTGTCTAATTCTAAAGCTTTACTAAAATCTAATAAAGCTTGACGATATTGACCTAAATGATAGTAAGCAACTCCTCGACCAAAATATGCTGGTGCATACTTATTATATATTTCTATAGATTTAGAATAATTTGCTATTGCATTTTCATAATTGCCACTTTTCAATGAATTATAGGCAATTTGTATTACACTTTTTTCTTGTGAAAAAATTAAGTTTGTATATAAAATTATTATAACAAAATATTTCATAAACTAATTTCCTTATTTAACTTTTTTAATGCTAATTTAATAAATCCATCGTTTTCTATTAACAATTTTTTTGCTTCATCATAATTTAAATTTGCAAAATGTATTAATAAAGCAATTTTTAAATTTCCTTTAGAATTTTTTAATAATTTTTCACAAGAATGAATATCAAGATTAGTAAAATAATTTAAAATTCTAAGTGCTCTATTTTTTAATTTATTATTTTTAATTTGTAGGTCTATCATTACATTATTTAAAGTTTTACCGAGTTTTATCATTGCAGTAGTAGAAATCATATTTAGAACTAATTTCTGAGCAGTTCCGCTTTTCATCCGAGTACTCCCTGCAATTACTTCTGCACCTACATTAATCGAAATAATAACATCTGTAATTTTTTTTATATAGTTTAAATTTTTTTTTGCAGATGTTGTTATAAAAATAGTTTTGCAATCAATTACTTCTTTTGCATATTTTAAAGCGGATAATACATAAGGAGTCCTACCAGAAGCAGCAATTCCACAAAGTATATCATTTTTATTTAAATTTATTTTTTTTAAGTCGATAATTGATTGTTCTATATTGTCTTCTGCACCTTCTATTGATTGTTTAAGAGCTTTATCTCCGCCAGCTATAATACCAATTACTTGATTAGGATCTGTGCTAAAAGTAGGGGGACATTCTGCTGCATCTAATACACCAAGCCTTCCGCTTGTGCCTGCACCTATATATACTAACCTTCCATTATTTTTTAATGTTTGAATTACTAATTCTGTGGCTTGCTCGATTGAATTTAGCTCTTTTGTTATTGCTCGTGGTACTTTTTTATCTTCATTGTTTATAAGTTTTAATATCTCAATCGTTGATAAAATATCAATATATTTTGTTTTTGGATTAATTTTTTCAGTACGTAAACTGCTTAGAAACTCAAATTCTTCTTCAATATTCAACTTTTTCAATTACTATAAACCAAAAATATATTAATTAAACTTTAATAACATCAATAAAGTTACAAAAATGTAAAAAAAAAATTAAATTAATAAATGTTTATAAAAATCAAAGGCTACCTTGTTATCAAGATAGCCTTTGATAGATTTAAGTTTTTGAAACTTGTTATTTTTCGATAATCAATTTTTTAACATCTTTAAATGGACCTGCTACCATTTCGTAGTAATATACACCGCTCGATAAGTTTTCTACTGGTAATCTTACTGAATATTCGCCACTATTTAATGTGCCTGTAAATAATACCTTCACTAATTCGCTGTTTGAATTGTAAAGTCTTATCTCTGTTGGGATATTGCTACCGCCTACTGAGAAGTTTATATCTGCTCCGTTAGAGCCTACTGGATTCGGATTTACAGCGCCTAAGTTATACTTTGATGCACTGATTTGTATTGGGCGTAAGCTATCAACGCAAGTCTCGTCTAATTGTACTGTGCCTTTGTCTCCACTTACTACAAAGCAAGGATCTTGAGTCTGTATTAAGTGGCTTATTTCTGTTGACTTCGATTTCAATACCACCTGTCCATCGCTATCCT
>Ga0308419_1000363_pt1 | contig 33993 bp, 28 predicted proteins | sample HotsprSampleMS50_FD_203674 | JGI IMG/M metagenome (GOLD analysis project Ga0308419, IMG submission 203674) | Hot spring phototrophic mat microbial communities from Mushroom Spring, Yellowstone National Park, Wyoming, United States - 20090730_MS50 ... | reverse complement strand
TGGCAATGTCAAGAAAATATCTACAATCCGCATCAGGATGTTATCCACTATCCCCCCATAATACGCGGCAATTGAACCTACAACCACCCCAATAACGAGCGTCGCCAGAGTAATGGTGATGCCAACACGAAAAGCAGTTCTGGTCCCCCAGATCACTCCGTAGAAAATATCCCACTGACCACTGGCGGTACCTAATATATGTATCCAGCGGTCTGTTTTCATAATGAACCGCCACCAAAATGGCAAAGGGGGCGGGTTACGTTTCCACTCCGACCCCATCGGGCGTGGGTCAGGACTGAAACCGTCCCTCGGAATCCGATAAGGGTCCCGACTGCTGACAGGTGGTGCTATTACAGGCGCTGCAATCGCCACAAAGGCAAAGATAGCAAGTAACACCAGGCCCAAAATAGCCGCCGGTGTGGTAATCAATGCCCGAAAGGCGCGATAATTATCAGGTCCGATAAGCTTTTCCAGCCAGCCGACTTTGCGCAGGGCAGTGATTCCCGAACTCTGAATGGAGCTGTTATTCATCGGACGATGTTCCTCCAGAGATTTACCCCAGGCGTACCCGTGGATCTATTACTGCATAAAGGATATCCACGACTAAATTGGCCAGTATCAGGACCGTCCCGTTAAAGAGAGCAAATCCGAGCACTGTAACCACGTCAAGTTGAATAGCAGCCTGAGCAGCAGCGGAACCAATACCGGGATAGGTAAAAACTGTTTCAGTGATTACCACCCCGCCAAGCAATCCTGCAACCATCAGCCCGGCAATGGTAACAACAGGAATCAGAGCATTGGGACGGGCATGGCGATTGATGACCAACCGTTCCGGTAACCCTTTAGCCCGTGCTGTCCGGACATAGTCCTGCTCCAAAACTTCGAGCATAGAAGAACGTGTTATTCTTAACAGCAGAGCCCAGTTCAAGTAGGAAAGGGTCAGTATGGGCAATATCATGTGTTTGAGCGCATCCCAAAAGATGTCAAAGCGTAAATTTAGTAATGCATCTATGGTATGTAAATGGGTGTATTGATGAAACTGATCCGAGTTCACAATCGTGGCTGCCCAATCCGATAGCCGACCAGGCGGGAACCATCTCAACTTGGCATAAAAAAACATCAAAACCAGCAGACCGAAAACAAAGGTAGGGAAAGACCAGCCGATGATGCTGAAGACACGAGCGACCTGGTCAAAGAAGCGATTATGGCGCACGGCAGACTGGACACCCAGCCAGATGCCCACGCCGATAATGGGGACGACAGCCCAGAGGGCCAGTTCAGCGGTTGCCGGGAAGCGCTGGGCAATCAGGCTGGCCACCGGCTGGGAGCCCACCCGGGAATAGCCCAGGTCACCCCGCAGGATGCCGCCCACGCGCTCTCCGGTCACGGGGTCAATCCGGCCCACCAGCCAGTGCCAGTACTGAACGTAGATGGGCTGATCCAGCCCATATCGCTTGATGATCCCTTCTACCGCTCCTTCCGTATGGGGAATTTCCCGCACGTAGAGGGCCGAACGCTCCACCGGGCTGAGAAACTGCAACAGGCCAAAAATGATCACCGTCACTCCGAACAGCAGGACCGGCAACAGCAACAATCGGCGGATGATATAAGCCGTCATGGGTTCTCCTCACAGGGAAAATCGGGGCAGGGGTGGGGAATCCACCCCTGCCCCAGGAAGGGAACAACTACTTCTTGGAGAGGGCGTAGAAGTACTGGCCCGGATAGATGGGGTTGTAGTACCAGCCCTCCACCCAGCGCTGCTCATAGCGGCGGCCCGTCGCCACAGCCAGGATGATCTGAGGAGCCAGGTCGTAGACCTTCTGGTTGAGTTCCTGGTAGATGGCGTGCCGCTTGGCCGGGTCGGTCTCCATGACGCCCTTGTTGATCAGCGCCTTGAATTCCTCTACTACATCGGCGGGCAGGCTCTGCCGGCGGCCGTAGGTGCCGATCAGGTACGGCACGTACCAGTTGTGCGGGTCATGGATGTCCTCCAGCCAGCCACTGATGAACAGCGGCAGGGTCCGGGCCCGCTGGTTGCGCAGGAACGTCGGCCACGGGAGACCCACAATCTCCACCTGGAACTTGTTGTTCACCTCGGACAGGTTGGAGGCCAGGATCTCCGCAACGGTCTGCCGGGTCACGTTACCGGTGTTGTAGGCCACCTGCATCCGGAAGCCAACGTTCCAGACGTCATCTTCATCCTCTCCAGCCGGTTTGCCATCCTTATCCACGTCGGCCAGCTTGAACTCCTCGGCGCACTTCTCCATGTCATAGGTGTAGTGCGGCCCATTGGGGTCATAGCCGATCATCCCGGGGATGGCAATCCCGGTGGACTGGATGCCCTCTCCGACCAGCGCATCCTGGATGAAGGTGTCCCAGTCAAAGCAGTAGTTGAAGGCTTTGCGGATGTGGGCATCGCTGAAGAAGTCCGGCGGGATACCATTGCCATCCAGTTTGCCGCTGCCGACGAAGGGGTTTCCACCCTCGGGGACGTTGATGTTGAAGTTCAGGAAGACATCGGTGCGGCTGACCGTCGGGAAGCCGATGTAGAGGCGGAAGGGGCCCTCACCCACGCTCTCGCATGACTCAAAGGCACCCTTCTCGTTGTTCCACACGCACTTCTCGCCCACCATCGGGTCCACCTGGCTGACGTCCTGCCGGTTCACTGCCACCCAGTCCGCGTCGCCGGCCTGGAGCATCGCGAAGCGGGTGCCCCACTCATCTACCTTCTTGATGACCACGCGGGCCAGTTTCGCCGGGCCACTCGGGCCACCTTCCCAGGCCGGCTCGGTGCGCCAGTAGTTGTCGTTACGCACCAACACAATCTCCTGACCAGGAGTCCAGTGGTCCAGTTTGAACGGCCCGGTGCCGTTGGCGATGGAGGTGAAGGGGTCGTTCTCCGAGGTGATGGCGTAGAAGTTCGCCCAGGTATCGCAGGAGCCGTCCCAACCGCCCTTCTCCACGACCCACTCCTTATCCATAATGGAGCCCCAGGTCTGGGCAATGGTGGCCAGGAACGGGCCCCAGGGCTGGGCTAACTGGAAGGTCACGGTGCCGGCCGCGTTGTCGGCTGCGATCCGTGCCTTCACCGCCTCGCAGACTCCCTTCAGGATGGCCGGATCCACGGCTTTCATGGCATCTACATTGTCGTATAATTCGCCAGGAGCCTCGGCCACTTCCTCCTCAGAGATACCGTCCTGGATCGCCTCCAGGCCCAACTTCTGCGCCACCTCCACCACAACGGAGATGTCGTCAGCCCCCGTCCCGAAGAAGGGCTCGGTCAACAGCCACTGGGGGGAGGCGGTGCCACCCTGCAGGAGCCCCCGCTGGAAGGAGTAGGCCACGTCCTCGGGAGTCAGATCGCCACCCTCGTGGAATTTGACCCCCTTGCGGATGGTGAAGATGTAGGTCTTCCCGTCATCGGAGATCTTCCAGTCCGTCGCCAGTTGAGGGATGAACTCCATCGCACTGTCCTTCTTGTAGAAGATCAGCCCCTCATAGACGTTCTGGAGAATCTCCCCACCCGCCGTCTCGTAAGCCAGTGCGGGGTCCAGCGTCTCCGGCTCGCCAAAGGTCGCCACTACATATGTGGTGGGATCTTTGGACTTGAACTCTTTGGGCGGGGGCGGCGTGGGGGTCACCACCACCTCCTTAACCACTTCCGTCACCTTAAGCACTTCCTTAGGCACCTCCACCGTAACGGTCACAGTGGCAGGTTGGCAGGAAGTAACCACGAGAATAGCCAGCAAGGCCACAATGGCTACCACAGAGCACTTCTTTAACATTTTTCTCCTCCTTCAATATTAGTTATCAGGATAGGACTGAAGACAGATAGTGGGCAGTGTTTATTATCTTATCGGCAGGCACCACCTCCTTAGAGCCTATCCGAAAAACCGTACAAGCGGCATCCCTATGCCGCTTATACCGACGCACAGTGATGCGTCGGTTGCGTTTTTCGGATAGGGACTTAATGTGAATGGCTGGAATTTTGGACAGGTGGTTTGGGATGCTTCCTCAATTTACCGCCAGACATCACCCCCTTTCAGACAAACAGGATTCTGGAGCACTACGTAACTACCTACGTGCCGACTAAAGTCGCCCGCCTTAGGCCTGCGGTCGGCCTTCGCCGACCGGGGGCGTCGGCGCAGCCGACGCCCGGCACAGCGTGCCCAGGAAGGCTGATTTCCAATCAGCGCATAGCGGCAGGCCAATCGGGTAGGTAGTTACAGCACTACTAGTTTGTCAACCAGTCTTTTGTGGGTCCCTCCGCTTATCATATTGGCGAATTCCAGCCACAAAAACGAACTTGACAAACCACTACTTTTGTACAAGCATGTTCTCAAACAGGCAATCCGTTCTGTCCGAGGTGTCAGTACTACCACCGGCAGTGCCTCCCTCAGCCCAGCGCGGACTGAAGGGCCTGCTCCCAGCAGGAAACGGCACCATCTATAGCCAGAGTCACGCCTTCCACTTCGGCTTTATGTGCGGCTTCTGGAAGGCTATGCAGGCCGGCGGCCACCGGTACAACCCGAAGGCCAGCCTTCTGCAGCAGGGCCGCCCGTTTCTTCGCCCGCTCTACATCCCATTTGTCCACAACGCTGGAGACCTCCACGGCCAGCCACACCTCAGGCCGCTCCGGATGCTCCCTCAACCGACCGCACAACAGCAGGTCCAACTGGAGCAGCTCGTCCACCTCTTCCCTGGAAAGATGTCCCTCAACCAAATCCTCTATTTCCGGGAAGTGGACTACCCGGATAGAGCGAAGGAGACGGCCAAAATAAGCATAGGGCCTTTCCCGATATGCCATTTCCAGAAGTCTACCCTTGATGTCCCCGACCGTGCCTTCCAGACGGGTCACTGTCTCGGTCAGCCGGAAGACTGCCTGGGCCAGTTCGTGCACCTGGCTGGAGAGTTCCTCCAGGCCCTGGCGCAGTTCCTGAATCTGCCGCCCGGTCTCCCGCTGCGCCTCCGCCAGCTCCTGGACCGTGGCTTCCAGGCGAGAGAGCCGCTCCTCGCTCCGCCGCTGCGCCTCCGCCAGCTCCTGGACCGTGGCTTCCAGGCGAGAGAGCCGCTCCTCGCTCCGCCGCTGCGCCTCCGCCAGCTCCTGGACCGCGGCCTCCAGGCGAGAGAGCCGCTCCTCGCTCCGCCGCTGCGCCTCCGCCAGCTCCTGGACCGCGGCCTCCAGGCGAGAGAGCCGCTCCTCGCTCTGCCGTTGAGCCTGGGCCAGCGCCTGAATCTGCAAAGTGGTCTGGCGTTGGATCTCCGTCAATTCCCGCACCGCCTCAGGCAGGGCCAGTAGCTCCCGTGTCAACACCACCTGGCGAAGCCGCTCCAACAAGTCCGGCCGTGCCTCTACCAGCCGAAGCAGTTCCTCCCAGGTAACCTCATCTGTCGCGACATTCTCTTCTGAGCGGACCATCTCAATTCGTGACTTATGCAGACGGTGAGCCAGCCTTGCCCGCACACCTTTGTGGGCTGCAGGCCTTCGATCGGCCTTAGAGTAGGCCCCAGCGGGGCACCATAAAGCATGAAACTTCACCGCAGGGCGCAGAGTTTCCTTACGTCTCAGCGCCCTCAGCGTCTCCCTGCGGTGGACTATTTTCAGAGTAAAGCTTCAGCCTGACCTTACACCTGCGGGCTCGATTCCCAGGCGTTTTTCTTAAAGGAGCATCCGCATCGGCTGGAGGGTACGAGAAAACGGGTGAAGCACCAGCCCCAGAATCTCCAGCGTGACCGCACCCAGCAGCGCCTCATCTTCAGGCTCCCCCAAAACCACCGGTGTATGTCCCTCCCCCTGAGGAAGGATCAGGTAACACTCTCCTATCTGACGCTCCACAGTCGAACCATCGGCCAGCGTGAAAACCGCCGTCCGCCGTGGCACCAGCCCGATAGCCCGCCATACCTTGTAGGGGACCAGCGTGTAGGTCGCGCCACTATCCACCAGGAAGCGGACCTCTGCTTCTCCCTTTGGCCCTCGAACCGTACCGCTCACGCTGGTCAGACCCATAATCTGGTGCCTGCCCTTAATTTAAATCTGCAGCCGCCCGCCCGGCCACCTATGCCAGATGACAGGCCACCCAGTGGCCCTTTTCCACTTCCCGATACTCCGGATCCACCTCTCGACAGATGTCCATCACCTTGGGACAACGGGTATTGAAGTTGCAGCCTGGGGGCGGATTGGCAGGGCTGGGGACATCCCCCTCCAGAATAATGCGCTTGCGCTTCTCCTCGACGACCGGGTCCGGGATCGGCACGGCCGAAAGCAGTGCCTCCGTGTAGGGATGGAGGGGGTTGTTGTAAATAGTATTCCGGTCCGATAATTCCACGATCTTGCCCAGATACATCACTGCGACACGGTCGCTGATATGGCGCACCATGCTCAGATCGTGGGCGATAAACAGATAGGTGAGGCCCAGCTTATCCTGCAATTCCTCCAACAGGTTAACCACCTGTGCCTGGATGGAGACATCCAGCGCTGAAATGGGTTCGTCGCAGACGATAAACTCCGGCTCGAGAGCCAGTGCGCGGGCAATGCCGATACGCTGCCGCTGACCGCCGGAGAATTCATGCGGGTAGCGGTTGATAAAGTACGGGTTGAGGCCGACTAGTTCCAGTAATTCCTCAACCCGCTCTCTCATCGCTTTCCCTTGGAGAATGTGGTGGATCTCCAATGGCTCCCCCACGATCGAGCCAACGGTGAGGCGGGGGTTCAGGGAGGCGTAGGGGTCCTGAAAGATGATCTGCATCTTGCGCCGCATGGCACGCAGCTCGTTCCCCCCCATCCTGGTGAGGTCCTTCCCCTCGTAGTAGACGCTGCCTGATGTCGGGCGGTAGAGCTGGATAATCGTGCGCCCAACTGTGGTTTTGCCACAGCCGCTCTCTCCCACCAGCCCCAATGTCTCCCCTTTGTAGACGTCGAAGCTGACGTCGTCAACTGCTTTGATATCCCCGACGTGGCGTGAGAAGACAATGCCTCTCGTGATGGGGAAGTATTTTTTGAGGTGCTCTACTTTGATCAGAACGTGATTATCTGCCATGCGGCCTGACCCCTTCCGTCTTCCCCTTCTCCCAACAGGCTACTTTGTGCTCGATCCCCACAGCTTCCAGAGGCGGCATCTCTTTGAGACAGCGTTCCTTGACGTAATCACAGCGGGCTGCAAAAGGGCATCCCTGGGGCAGGAACACCAGGTCCGGCGGCTGTCCACGCACAGAGACCAGTTTTGTGCCCGGCGGCGCATCCAGGCGTGGGAGCGAGCCTAAAAGGCCAATAGTGTACGGGTGGCGCGGACTGCCGTACAACTCCTTAACCGGCGCTTCTTCCACAATGTAGCCGGCGTACATGACGATAACCCGTTCCGCCAGCCGTGCGATCACACCCAGATCATGGGTGATCCAGATCACGGCCATACCCAACTGGTCGCGCAGCCGTTTGACCAGGTCCACGATCTGCGCCTGGATGGTCACATCGAGTGCCGTGGTCGGCTCATCGGCGATAAGCAGCGCGGGGTTACAGGAGAGGGCCATAGCGATCATCACGCGCTGCCGCATACCGCCGGAGAACTGGTGAGGGTAATCGTCCAAACGATCGGCTGCCTGGGGAATGCCCACCATTGTCAACAACTCGGCTGCACGTGCCCGTGCCTCCTTATTGTTCATCCCCTGATGGAGCTTGAGAGCCTCCATGATCTGGAAACCGATGGTCAGGACCGGATTGAGGGAGGTCATCGGTTCCTGGAAAATCATCGCGATCTCCGCACCACGAATGGAGCGCATCTCATCCTGCGAGAGCTTCAGCAAGTCGCGCCCCCGGAACAGCACAGGGCCACCCCCGATCTTGCCAGGTGGTTCAGGAATCAGGCGCATTATGGAGAGCACGCTGACGCTCTTGCCACAGCCGCTCTCTCCCACGATGCCCAGGCACTCTCCCTCTCTCAGGTCGTAGGAGATGCCATTCACGGCATGGACGACACCATCTTGGGTAAAGAACTGCGTTCTGAGGTCTCTTACCTCCAGCAGGGTGGCCACGTATTGACCTCCTCGTTGTTTGGTGGAGCGATGCAGGTGAGATTATACTGTCGGTAAATCACAATGTCAAGTGGCCCAGCCTATTCGCAGGATGGTCATGTACTGTTCAACCAGGCAGGCGAGCGATGGGTGCGTGTAGCTGAGCCAGCCGTTAAACATTACCGGATGTTTCATCCGCCCGAGAGCTTCCTCAGGTGGAAAGAATCCTCGCATGCGCCTGGTGAGAGAGCGCCATATCCCTTTGCCTCTGGCAGTGCAGCCGGTTAACCTCAGCTCGATTTTACCCCATACCTCAGGTGAGGGCCGGACATGCCGTAACTGCCGGCTCAATGCCCACCGGATGAGAGTATCCAAATCATCACCACTATGTGAAATCATAGGCCACCTCGGGTAATAACCGATGCTGCCGATCTGCTAAGGCCTTTCTCAAATACTCACGCGCATAGTGGAGGCGCGATTTTACGGTTCCCTCGGGCGTACCGGTAATGTAAGCTATCTCCTTCAGGCTGAGTCCCTCCAGGTAATGCAGCACAACCACGGTACGGTGGTCAACCGACAAAGAGTCAAGTGCCTGCCACACGGTCTGCTGCCACTCCAACTCCTCCGCGATAGCCTCAGGATGCCGGGCTGGAACGGGGGATAGCTGTTCGATTGCCTGCTGAAGAACGTTCAACAGCCGTCTCACCCGGCTCGACCATGTGTAGCACAGGTTAACCGCGACGCGGTAAAGCCACGGCATTAACGACACACCGTCATCAATTTTGCCGGCATTAAGGTATACCCGGATGAATGTCTCCTGCAGGATGTCCTCGGCCAGTTCCTGGTCACGTGTGATCGCCAGAACCGTCCTGTAGACCGGTGTCTTGTACTTCTCATACAGTTCACCCAAAGCCTCGAGATCGCCATTTTGCAGGCGCCTGACGAGCGGACCATCCGGGTGTAGCTCGCTCATCTTTCCTCCGAGCATAATATATTACTACTGTGAGCACAGGAAGGTTCAAATCTGGCCAGAAATTCCCGGTCCTGGGTGGTCAGGTCGGCCCTGGCCAGCAGGTCGGGGCGGCGCTGAAGGGTGCGCAGCAGGGCCTGTTCCCGGCGCCAGCGGGCAATCGCCGCGTGATCGCCGGAACGGAGTATCTCGGGCACCTCCCAGCCGCGAAAGACAGCCGGGCGCGTGTAGTGTGGCCCCTCCAGCAGCCCGCTGGCGTGTGAGTCCTCGAGTACGGCGCCGGGATCGCCCAGCACGCCCGGCAAAAGCCGGGTCACGGCATCCACAATCACCATCGCTGCCAGTTCGCCACCGGTGAGCACGTAATCGCCGATGGAGATTTCATCGGTGGCAAGGTGTTGGGACACGCGCTCGTCCACACCTTCGTAACGGCCGCAGATCAGAGCGATACGGTGATACCCGGCCAGCTCGCGGGCGACAGCCTGCGTAAACAGGCGACCTTGAGGGGTGAGCAGTATGATGGGGACTCCTGTCTCTCCCGCCAGCACCGTCTCGACGGCAGCAAAGATTGGCTCTGGCTTCATCACCATACCACCTCCCCCACCGTAAGGGGCGTCGTCGGTGATATGGTGTCTGTCGGTGGCGTAGTCACGGATGTTGTGGATGGCAATGGAGAGATAACCGCGCTCCTTGGCACGTTTGATGATGCTCTCCTCAAAGGGACCGCGAAACATGGAGGGGAATAGAGAGAATATGTCGAAATGCATGCCGGGCTTCCGCAGCGTCTCCGCTGGTAGCTGAGCTGGGCTGACTGTAAAGTCATTTTACAACAGACCGGGCTGTTTGGCAAGCCGGAGAATGCCAGGGCGCACTCCAAAGTTGTAGGACAACTGCTCGCAGTTGTCCTACTGCGACCCGTGCGGTTGGATTGACTTCACCGCAAAGGTGGCAAAATTGTGACACACCCGAATGCCAGGGCGATCGCCCTGGCAGGGAGCTGCTTCGAATACCCGCTCATCAAATATGCACCCTGGCAACATCATTGTGCAATTCCAGGGGCGCAAAGGATCACCAACGCAGGCGGGGATCGGGATCGCCGGCCAACGAGCGAGCGGCCAGCTCCTGTTCGCCGGTCGCGCCCAGGGTGGTTGCAATGCCCTGCGCCTCCAGCAGGAGCGCGCGCCCGCGCTCGGGCTCGCCGTGATCGAGCAGGTACACGCCGTAGCGCCGCAGGACGGTTGCGCACACATACGCGCCATCCCAGGCCGTCGCCGCGGGCGGCTCTGCCCTGGATAGCGTCTGCCGCACCTCCGCCATCCGCCGCAGGCCAGCCTCGAAGTGGGGGCGTGGATCCTCGGCGTCGGCAAGCAGCCCGCTGCCGTGCACTGCGGCCAGCAGCGTCTCGCTCAGGCCAATATCGTTGTCCCTGCCCCCGGCTTCGGCCATGGCCAACGCCTGGCGGGCAAAGCCCAGCGCGGCCATGCCATCGGCCAGCGCCAGGGCGATCACCGTCAGCCCCGCCAGCTCGAACGGGCCCAGAGGCGTGCCCTGCGCGCCGGCCAGCCGGACGGCCTCCTCGCTGCACGCCCGCGCCCGGGTCAGGTCGCCCAACGCGCAGGACGCCGCAGCCAGCCAGGCATAGTGCCAGGTCGCTTCCACGCTGCCGTCCGTCTCCCCGTCCAACGCGATGGCCGCCTCCAGGTAGCGGACGGCGTCGGCCCACGCCCCGCGCAACAGGCCGAGTTTACCCAGCCACCCCAGGTTCAGTGCCATGTCGGGTTTGGCGCCGATGGCCTGGTCAACCGCCAGGCTCTCTTCGAGACAGCGCTGTGCATCGGCGTACAGCCCAAGGTCCAGATAGAGGTTCCCCAGATTGTGCAGCCAGCGCCCCGCCTGCTTCTCCAGGCCGAGGGCGCGGCACAGGGCCGCGCTTTCTTCCCAACAGTCCCGCGCCTCTGCCGGCTTTCCCGCCGCGATAAACGCTAGACCCAGGTGACCGATGGCTTCTGTCTCGCCTGCGCGGTCGCCGATGGCGCGACAGATCTCCAGGCCGGCGGTGAAAAGCTGTCGCGCCGCGTCATATCTGCCCTGACGCCAGGCCACCGTGCCCAGATTTCTTAAGCAGACGGCCTCGCGGCGGCGGTCACCGAGGGTCTGGAACGCAGCCAGGGCCTCTTCGAAGCGATGCCGGGCCTCCTCAAGCCGGCCGCCGACCAGGTGCACCTGGCCCAGGCCGGCCAGACATTCGGCCGCTCCACGGTGGTCGTCCAGGTCGCGGCAAAACGCCAGCCCTTGCTCGAAAAGCGCCCGGGCGCGCGCCAGGTTGCCCTGCGCCCGCTCGATCTCGGCCGCCGCCCGTCTGGCCTGCGCCTGCGCTCGCCGGCCTTCCGGGTCGGTCGGGGACAGCGCCTCCAACAGCCCTTCCACCTGCGCCACCCAGGTGCGTGCCTCCGCATAGTCCAGCCGGCTGCGGTAGATCGCGCTCATCTCGATGGCGGCGGCGATTGCGGCATGCCGGTCCTCGCCGGCGACGACCTGCTGACAGGTAGTCAGCGCTTCGTCGTAGCGGCTCAGGTTGCGCAGGACGCGGCCGGCCTCCAGCAGGAGCGGCCAACGTCGCAGATCGTCGGCTGCGAGCAACTGCAAGGCGCGCTCATAGTAGCCCAGCGCCTCGGCGTGGGCATAGAGCCGGGCGGCCCGGGCGGCGGCCAGCGGCAGGTAGACCAGCGCCTTTTCCCGATCGCCGGCCTGCTCCGCATGGTGCGCCAGTTGTTCGACGATCGGCTCCAGGCGGCCCGCGTACAGCCGCTCCAGCGCGGCCATCACCTGACCGTGCAGGATGGCGCGCTGCGGGCCGGCGGCGTGATAGAGCACGGCGCGGATTTTGTCGTGGGTGAAGTCATAGAGGGCGGAAATGTGCCAGCAACACTGCAAGGCAACCTGATCCGGCGCAACGTGGCCTCCAGTCCGGACGCCAGGGGCAGTGGGGTGTACGTGAAAACAGCCTACTGGGCCTCCGCTCCCGTTCACCGGTTCATTAACAACGCGATCGTGGACAACTCGGCCTCCTACCAGGGCAACGGCGTTTACGTGGCCGACTATGCTCACCCCACGCTCCACTTTTCTCACAACACCATTGCCCGCAATACGGGCGGCGACGGCAGCGGCATCTATGTAGCCAGCGATTCCTCCTACTACAGCGTAACCGCCCTCTTCACCAACACCATCTTTTACAGCCAGACGGTGGGCGTGCTGGAAGCCGGCGGCAACGCCGTCACGATGACGATGACCCTGTGGGACAGTGTTCTCACTCGTACCCAGGGCACAGTGAATATCGCCTTCGGGGACATCACCGGCACGGCCGCCCTGGCCGCCGACGGCTACCACCTGACGGCAGCCTCGGACGCCCTGGACGCCGCGCTGGACGCTGGCGTGAGCAACGATATAGACGGCCAGCCTCGCCCGATGGGCCACTTCGCCGACATCGGCGCGGACGAGTACCCCTACACCGCAGGTCGAGGGCATTCCCGGATACCAGGAGTGGCGCAGCCCGGTGGTGGAGGTAATCACCCAAATCGTCCACGTCAATGTGCCCTACACCCCCTGGCCGGCCGCCGCCACAGCGGTGACGCTCACTGCCGACGGTCCCGAGCCGGCGATCATCACCATACCGGTGGGCAGCGCCGTAGAGTGGGTCTCGACCATCCGCGCCAGCGACACCATCACCGACCTGCTGAACTGGTTCGAGAACCCCATCCTGCGCCCGTTGAGCAACCTCGACCCGCTGCGCGACACGCGCGGCTTCGACGCGGGCTATCTGGAGCCGGGGCGGGTGTATCGGCGGCAGTTCAAAGCGCCGGGGCGCTATGCCTATACGGATGCCGGCGGGCACACGGGGGTGGTGATCGTCGAGGGGAGGACGATCTATTTGCCTGTCGTGTTGCGCTTATACGTAACACCATAAGCCCTTTGGGGAAGACCTGGGTGCTACCCGGCCCGGGTAGCACCAGCGGTCCATCCATTCCTTGTATACTCAAAGCGGTTGAGAACTGGACTTTTGGGGTGGTTCATGATTGGTTGACACTCTGAGTTACGCGCCGGTCGGCGCAGGCCGACCGCTGGCCGCGGTGGGGGCGCGGCACGCTGCGCCCCTGCTGCGTTCTGGATCAGACTTTATGCCGGATAATCGCCCCCCGATCGGCCGACTCAGCCAGGCGGGCGTACAGGGCCAGGTAGCCTCGCTTAAACTTCGGCTCGGGTCGCTTCCAGGCCTCCAGGCGGGCAGAAAGCTCCGCGTCCGGAACGTGCAGGTGAAGGCTGCGGTTGGGGATGTCAATTGTGATTTTGTCGCCGTCACGCACAACAGCGATCGGGCCGCCCTCGGCTGCCTCAGGCGACACATGGCCGACGAAACAGCCGTTGTTGGTGCCGGAGAAGCGCCCATCCGTTACCACAGCCGTCTGAAGCGCCAGCCCACGGCCGTACAGCAGCTTCATCGCCGTGTACATCTCGCGCATCCCCGGTCCGCCCTTGGGGCCCTCGTAACGGATCACCACCACATCCCCCGCCTGGACCGCTCCGCTCACAATGGCCCGATTGGCCTCTTCCTCTGAGTCGAAACAGCGGGCTGTGCCGGTGAATGTGAGCATCTGGGGGGCGATGGCGGCAGGCTTGGTGATCGCCGTGCGCGGGGCGAGGTTACCGCGCAACACAGCCAGTCCGCCGCCTGGACTCCATGGATCTGCCAGGGTTCTGATGATGCGCCGGTCGCCGGGTCGGGCGTGTGTCACGTTTTCGGCCACGCTCTGGCCGGTGACGGTCAGGGCTTCGCCGTGCAGAAGCGGCAGCAGCTCCTTCATCACCGCGGGCACGCCGCCAGCGCGATGGAAATCCGGGACGTTGGGGGCTGCTGCCGGATTCATGCGGGCCAGGTAAGGTGTGGTGCGACACAGCTCCTCAAAGCGCTCCATGTTTATCTCGCAATCTGCCTCGTATCCGATGGCCGGGATGTGAAGGGCCAGGTTGGTGGAGCCACCGATGGCCGCGCCGACACGGATGGCGTTCTCCAGGCTGTGTGCGTTGATGATGGCACGAGCGGTAATGCCCCGGCGTAACAGCTCGACGATCTGGCGGCCAGAAGCCTGGGCAGCGCGCAGGCGCGCCGCATGAGCAGCCGGGATGGTTGCACTGCCGGGCAGGCACATCCCCATCGCCTCCGCCACGCAACACATCGTGTTGGCAGTGCCGAGAAAAGAGCATGAGCCATATGTAGGAGCTACACAATCCTCCAGTTCCCGATAGGTCGCCTCGTCAATCAGCCCGGCCTTCCACATGGCAAACCCCTCGGTGATGGAGGTGGTATCGGACGCCCGTCCGTCGAACTCGCAGCCTCCTTCCATCGGTCCACCCGTCACGAGAATGGCCGGGATGTCAAGACGCGCCGCGGCCATCAGCATACCGGGCACAATCTTATCACATGAGCCAAGCAGCACTATGGCATCCAGGCGATGGGCCTCAACCATCATCTCTATGTCATGGGCGATGAGATCCCGGGTGGGCAGAATGTAATGCATCCCCACGTGCCCCTGAGCGATCCCATCACAGGCAGCGATCAGACCGAATTCGACGGGCGTCCCCCCGGCCTGTAAAATCCCCTGCCTGACGTGCTCCGCGACCAGGTCCAGGTTACAGTGGCCGGGCACCAGCCGGTTCCATGCGTTTGCGATGCCGATCAGCGGCCTGTCAAGGTCGTAATCGGTGTAACCCATGGACTTATAGAGGGCACGCTGCATGGCCCATTCAGGGTATCTGAGCACTTCTGCACTGCGCATTTCCGCTCCTCAAACACAGAGCACAGACCGGCAAGGCCTGTGGCCTCCGTCCGTGCCGTTCAGTTCTCTGGAGATGGCGGCGAAGCAAGCTACCGTATTGCCGTCAAAAGTTCCGGGAGCACCTGTGCCGGGTGTGCCTCCACACACAGATCGGCCACCTCAAAAATTGGCGCCTCCGGGTCCGGGTGGATGGCGACGATGTACCGTGCCTCCTCGATCGCCGCATTGTGGAAGGTATCCCCCCGGATACCTGCCGCCAGGTATATCTGCGGTGCGACCGTCACGCCGCGCACATCCACGATCTGCTCGCGCCCGATCCAGCCTGCGTCGTAAGCTCCCCGGTCGCCGGCCAGTTGTGCGCCCAGTGCCGCGGCTACCTGCCGGACCAGTTCGAGGTCTCCAGCCTGCCGCCCGACCGCGACGATTACCGGCGCCTGTCTCAGTGGCAGGGGTGGTGGTTCGAAGCCGACGGCTGTCCCCAGCAACCGCACACGTGGCGCCACCGGCTCGACCGGCAGCGAGACCGGCTCCCCCCGCCGATGAGTGTCCATAAAAGGCAGGGGAAATGCCCCGGGCAGCACGGTCAGGAACTGCGGACGCGCCTCGGGGCAGGCCAGGAGTTCAAAGTACTCGCCTCCGTAGACGGGTACCGCTCCCTGCACCGTACGGGTGGCCTCATCCAGGGTGGCTTTTGTGACACGCTCGATCAGCCCGCCGTTCATGCGTTGGGCCAGGCGCGGGGCGAGTTCATTGCCCTGGGGCGTTGCTCCGAAGATGACCACTTCCGGCCCTTCCTGCGCGAACAGGTCACCCAGCACTTTGAGGTACGGTTCCAGTGCAAAGCGTCCCAGGAACGGGTCATCGGCGATGCGTACCCCGTCGGCGCCGGCCTGGTAGAGCGTCTGCGCCAGCCCGGCCACGCCATCACCCAGCAACACGGCATAAACGTATGCCCCGAGCGAGTCGGCCAGCAGACGTGCCAGCCCCATCGCTTCCAGGGTGACCGGGGCCAACGCGCCGTTGACCACATCGGCTACCACCCAAACTCCGCCTCCGCCGGCCGCCTCTTCGGCGAACTCCTCTTGCTGAGCCATCAACAGGTCAAGGTACGATGCCTCCATTGTGTCACCCCCTCACCTGGCCGCAGGGGTAATGCGCCCCATTGCCCCTGATCGCTGCCGGAGCGCTTCGGCCACAATCTGAGCCATCTCGGCGGGAGTGCCGCGCACGCGCACCCCTCGCTCGCGCTCCGGCGGGAACTCCTGCCCCCGATGCTCCAGCACCGGCCCACGTCTCTCACTCAACAGAGCGTCCACTTCCCACCGCTCCAATGCCTCCGCCACCGGGCCGACGCCCCTGTAAACGTTGATCAGACGCGCCCCGTTGGGATAGCGCAGCCTGAGCGCTCCAGGGACCAGAGTGAGAAGAGCAGGCATATCGGCCTCCACCACTGCGTAACCCCCGTCCGAGCGCACCACCGCCTGCACTGCAGCCGCGTCGTCCCGAACTGTTACCTGCCAGGCATCCAGAATCTGTGGCCAGTTCAATATTTCGGCCAGGCGCGGCCCCAGTTGTACCCAGCCGGTATCGAGCGTTGTGGCGCCGGTCAGCACCAGGTCCGCCCCTCCCAACCGCTCGATCGCCGCTGCCAGCACCGATGCCATAAAAGCATCGTCTGCGCGGTCCAGGCCGTGGCCGTCCAGGTAAATTGCCCGGTCGGCCCCGACCGCCAGCGCCTGGCGCAACACATCATCGTCGGGGAAGGGAGCGCGCGGCAGGGCAACGACCTGGCACCCGGTCGCGTCCTTAATGCGCATGGCGGCCTCCAGAGCACAGCGATCGGCCGGGGGCAGGATGTATTCCTCGCGGTTGATAAAGATGCGCCCCGCCCGCCTGTTGACCACTATCCCGCTGGGGTCCAAAACTCGTCCGAGTATGGCAATGACTCTCATACTTCCGCCTCCTGTTAACAGCCAGAAGGGCATACGGGCCAATACTTTTCGAATAAGGGCCGGGAGCCTTCAGCCGGATTTTCCGCCTCCAGGCTCGACTTCCGGGCGTTACCTGAAAGGTATTGGCATTACGGCCTGATGCGCACCCCGTGCTCGCGGAAAATGTTGCTCGCGATCACGATACGCTGCACCTCGCTGGTGCCCTCGTAGATCTCGCCGATACGGGCATCACGGAAGCCCCGCTCTATGGGAAAATCCCGGGTGAATCCCAGGCCACCGTGGATTTGCAATGCCATGTCAATGGCCCGCGAGGCCACCTCCGAGCCGTATAACTTGCACATCGCTGCAAGTTGGGTAAACGGCTGGCCGGTGTCCACCATCCATGCCACCCGGTAGACCAGGCTGCGTAATGCTTCGATCTCCGTAGCCATGTTGGCGATCATCCACTGCACCGACTGTTTATGCGCCAGTGCGACACCGAACTGCCTGCGCGTCTTAGCCCATTTGATCGCCGCTTCCAGCGCCATCTCCGCGCCGCCGATGCACGCCGCGCCCAGCGTCAGCCGGCCCATATCCAGTGCCTTCATAAAGGTGACGAATCCCTCCCCCACCTTTCCCAGCACGTTTTCATGGGGCACCCGCAGCTCCTCGAAGACCAGCTCAGCAGTGCTGGTGCCACGGATGCCCATCTTATCCTCCTCGCGGGCGACTTTGAAGCCAGGCCATTGCGTTTCGACGATGAAGGCGGTCACGCCGCCCCGGGCGCCCAGTGCGGGGTCGGTGACGGCCATCACGGTGATGATGTCGGCATAGCCACCATTGGTGATGAAGACCTTGCCGCCGTTCAGGACCCAGGAATCCCCGTCTCTCACCGCTCTGGTGCGGATTGCGGCGGCATCAGAGCCGGCGCCCGATTCGGTCAGGCCAAAGGCGGCGATCTTTTCCCCACGCGCCAGCGGCGTCAGATATTTGCGCTTCTGCCCCTCGTTGCCGTCCAGGTAGATCGCCATCGCCCCGATGCCGATATGAGCCCCCACGTTGGTGCACGTGGAAGCGCAGACCCGGTTCAGCTCCTCCATCAGGATGCAATAGCCGATCTCGCCGGCGCCCATCCCCCCGTACTCCTGCGGGAAACACACGCCCAGCAGACCGACCTGGCCGAGTTTGCGCATGGTCTCAAGCGGCACCCGATGTGTCCGGTCAATCTCCGCTGCGATAGGGGCGACCTCGTTCTCCACAAATTCGCGGATCATCCGGCGCAGAGCACGGTGTTCTGGAGAAAAAGTAAAATCCATCTCCCACACCTCCTATGGCGTGATAGGGACGTCCAGCCCGGCGAAGACGTGGCGAGCGATGCGGAAGTCGTGCCATTCCGTTGGCCCGCCGATGAGGTGCAGAGCACGGGCATCACGATACTTGCGTGCCAGCGGGTAGTCCTCCATATACCCGTAGCCCCCCATCACCTGGACCATCCGATTGGTGACGCTGCGCGCGATCCTGGCGCTGAAAGCTTTGACAATGGAAGCATCAAGGGAAATGTCGTGGCCTTGATCCACCATCCAGGCCGCGTGATACACCAGGTAGCGCAATGCCTCCACCTCACTCATCGCCCAGGCAATGTAATTCTGGATGGCCTGTTTCTGGGCGATGGGCACGCCAAACTGAATCCTTTCGGTGGCGTACCGTGCCGCGGTCTCCAGTGCGCTTTCTGCCACACCCAGCCCGGCTGCGGCCAGCGCGACTGCCATAAGCTGCTGAGCCTCCTCCGCAATGCGTTCCCCCTCACCCGGTCCGCCGAGCCGGTTGCCCACCGGTATGCGACATCCCTCCAGATAGAGCGTATTGAAGGTGACACAGCGCAATCCCAGCGTCGGCTCGCGATAGCCCACCGTAAGGCCGGGAGCGTCCCTGGGCACCAGGAAAGCCTCAAGCCCATTCTCACCTCGGGCAAAGACCAGGAACAATCCGGCGATCTCCCCGTTGGCGACCCAGCTCTTGACCCCTTCCAGGAGCACACTATCTCCCTCAGCGATCGCGCGGGTATGGCACACGCTTATGTCACTGCCGGCATCCGGTTCGGTGAGGGCGAAAGCGCCGATCACCTGGCCTCCGGCCATACAGGGCAGCCACTCTTCCTTCTGAGCCGCGCTGCCGTGGGCCAGGACAGGCATCGCCACCAGGCTGATGTGGGTGGCCAGCGTCACTGCAGTGGACATACAATCGCCGGCCAGGGTCTCGATCAGCAGAGCGTAGCTGATGTAATCGAGGTTTGCGCCGCAGTATTCCTCAGGGATGGTTGCCCCCAGGAAACCCTGTTGAGCTGCTTTGCGCAATGCTTCCAGGGGCGGCTGTTCCGCATGATCGAGCTCTTCAACGTGGGGGGCAACTTCTTTGGCGGAGAAATCGCGGAACATGGCGCGGAACATCTCTTGCTCTTCGCTGAAGGCAAAGTCCATACCAGGCCTCCTGTCCATTCCGGTAAATTGCGGGTTTCAGGGTGTCCACCCCGTGCCGGAGCAGCGATGTTTCACGAAGAGGCACGGGGTTGGCGCACCCGCAGTAACGTGCTGAGGATGCCGAAGTCAGGATATTGTGGCGACGACGAGCAGCGATGTGGCTGCAGTGCAGGCCGGATTGTCTCTGCGACGAAGGGCGATGAAACGACGACGTTTGCGTGGGGGCAATTGGGATTGTTGCCCACACGTCGGCATCAGGGCACGCTCCTGCCGGTTATATGTGCGGCTAGCGATCCTTGAATTCTGGCTGCCGCTTTTCCAGGAAGGCGCTCAGTCCCTCGCGGGGGTCTTCCTTCTCCGAAAGGACGACGAACTGGCCGGCCTCGACTCTCAGCCCTTCTTCGATGGGGAGCTGAAGTCCCTCATCAATGGCCTGCAGCGCGGCTGCGATGGCGAATTTGGACCGGGGGGCGATCTTGCGGGCCAGGCCACGCGCCTCTTTGAGCACCGCTCCGTCCGGGACGACCTTGTTGACCAGGTTGATGCGATAGGCTTCCTGCGCGGTGATCATGTCGCCGGTCAGGATCATCTCGATGGCCTTACCCCGGCCGACCAGGCGAGGCAGCCGTTGAGTCCCACCCCAGCCGGGAATGATGCCCAGGTTGGTCTCCGGCTGTCCCAGCCGCGCCCGGTCGGAGCAAATACGCAGATGGCAGGCCATCGCCAGCTCCAGGCCACCACCCAGGCAGTAACCGTTGATCGCAGCGATGAAGGGCTTAGGCGACTTTTCGATCTTACGGAATACCCGCTGCCCACGCTCAAGGAAATCGGCGGCGGCGGATGCATCGCCGCCCTCGAACAGCGCCTTGATCTCCGGGATGTCCGCTCCGGCCACGAAGGCGTTGGTGCCACCGCCGGTAATGATCACGACCTTGACCTCTTCATTGGCCAGTAATTCATCAACCGCCTCTTCCAGCTCGGTCACCACCTGCCTGTTGAATGAGTTAACCGGCGGATGGTCAATGGTCAGCAAAGCGACCCGCTCCTCCACTTCTGTGCGGATATATTGCCAGTTTCCCATGGTATTCGCTCCCTTGGTGATGCGTGACTGCTGTACAGTGCGTTTGCAATGGTACGCAATAATGCGGCGCTTCACACTTCACGCGTATTCGTGGAATCCCTTGCCCGTCTTTACCCCCAGATGACCGGCGCGGACGCGCAGTTTGAGTGGACGGGAGGGGCGGAAGCGCGGCCCCAGTTCCTGCTCCAGCTCTTCAAGCTTTGCCATCACCACATCCAGGCCGATCTTGTCGGCGATGGCCAGCGGTCCGATCCGCTCACCGCCGTAGGTCATTCCTGTCCCCGCCACCATAGAGAGGTCAATATCATTCAGGCTGGCGATGTTTTCCTGGAGACACAGTGCGGCCTCGTTGATGAGCGGGAACATCAGCCTCTCCACACTGAATTTAGTGCCACGTGGCACTGCGCCGGAATCCTGGAGCTCCCTGATCATGGCGTGCACAACTTCTGACTCGCCACCGGGGTAGTCATAAAACCCGGCGCCGCTCTTCTGCCCCAGCCGTCCGGCCTCCACAAGTTTGATGAACAATGGGGCCGGGCTCATCCGCTCACCGTATTCCTGATAGAGATATGCGCCCACGTGCGCGCACACATCCAGGCCGAGCATGTCCATCAAAGTGAAAGGCCCCATCGGCATGCCCCACTCGACAACCGCCTGATCAATCTCAGTTGCCGTCGCTGCTCCCTCTTCCAAGGCCTTTGTCGCCTCGTTCAGATAGGGAAGCAGCAGCCGGTTGACCAGGAACCCCGGGCACTCGCGGACGACGACAGGGAGCTTGCGCAGGCTTTCGGCAAACATCACCACATCGTCAATCGTCTCCTGCGATGTGTCAAGGCCTGGGATCACCTCGACCAGTTTCATCACACTGGCCGGATTGAAGAAGTGCATACCGATCACTTTATGGGGTCTCTTCGTCGCAGCGCCCATCTCGGAGATGGAGAGCGCAGAAGTATTGCTGGCGAAGATGGTCTGCTCCGGACAGACCTCATCCAGCTCCCTGAACACGGCCTTTTTGATCTCCATCTTTTCGGGCACTGCCTCGATCACAATGTCAACGTCCTCGAAGCCGTCGTAAGTGAGCGTGGGCGTGATCAAATCGAGTTTGGACTCCATCTCGCCAGTGCTCATCTTGCCCTTATCCACCCGTCGCTGGTAGATGGAGCGTGCTTTGGCCAGTCCCGCATCAAGCATCTTCTGGTCAATATCCTTCAGTATGACCGGCAGGCCGGAGAAGGTGATGACCTGGGCAATCTCCCCTCCCATCGTGCCGGCACCAACCACTGCGGCCTTAAAGATGTACATGTTGCCTCCTTTCTGCTGACTGAGGAGCACGTGTTGCGTGGTGCGTGTTGCGTGTTGCGTGGTGCGTGTTCCGTTTGTGGTTAATCCATTGGGATCCGCTCCAGAATCAGGCAGCCTCCCTGGCCGCCACCGACACACATTGTGTCAATACCATAGCGTGCCTTGCGCCTCTGCATCTCATAGGTCAATGTGGCGACTAATTTGGCAGCAGTACAACCTACAGGGTGTCCCAGTGCGATGGCGCCACCGTTGACGTTGACCTTGTCCCAGTTCCAGTTGTATCCCTGGGCCTCCATCTCCTTACCGACGGCCAGGCACTGAGCAGCGAAGGCTTCGTTAAGCTCGATCAGGTCAATATCATCGAGGGTGAGGCCCGCCTTTTTAAGCGCCTTGGGCATGGCAAAAGCCGGCCCGATTCCCATATATGCCGGCTCCACCGCTGCGTAAGCATAACTGACGATACGGGCGGTGGGCTTGAGTCCCAATGCCTGGGCCTTTTCCGCAGTGCACACGATCATCGCCGCCGCACCATCGGAAATGGGGCAGGAGTTTGCCGGGGTAACCGTACCGTTCTCCTTAAATACGGGCGGATACAGCGCTGCCTTCTGCACCGTCAGGCCTGCGTTGATCGTCTCGTCATGGATGATCTTCTCACGCGCCACCTCCTGACCGGCCACTTTTTTGACCACTTCTACGGGCACGATTTCGTCATCGAACTTACCCATCCGCTGGGCCATAAAGGCTTTCTTGTGAGACTGCACTGCGTACTGGTCCTGCTCTTCGCGGGAAATGTTATATTTTTCCGCCAGGTTCTCCGCAGTGCGCCCCATAATCTGTTTGCAGATGGGATCGGTCAATCCCTCCCACAGCGCATCGGTCAGCTCGGCGTGGCGGAGCTTGTAGCCCCAGCGGGCACCTTTGAGCACGTAGGGGATATTGCTCATACTCTCGGTGCCGCCGCAGAGGTAAATCTCGCCATCGCCGGCCTGAATGGCCTGGTAGGCTGAGGTGATGGACTGCATGCCTGAGGCGCAGTTACGCTGAACGGTGAATGCGGGTACCTCAATCGGAATCCCTGCCATCAATGCGGCCACCCGGGCGATGTTCGCAGCCTCCGAAGGGCTGCCGATGTTGCCAAGGATCACCTCATCCAGTACCGCCGGGTCCAGCCCGGTGCGCTCAAGGACCGCTTTAAAGACAATTGCAGCCAGGTCTTGAGCCCGTTTATCGCGCAGCGCACCGCCGTGTGCGCCCACCGGTGTGCGTACCGGACTGACAATTACTACCTCTTTCAACTTGCACCTCCTGTCTGCGTGCACTCGCAGGGATTTCGCCCTGCCCCGATGGGAGAATATTCACTTTAACCAATGTGTCTAATTAACTTTCTTCTCCGGATATAAGTGTGTGAGGGTCACCTCCTTTCAGCAGCATCAACTTTCAGGCTGCGCAGGCATGCCTCCAGTGCCTCCCGATAAAGCGTCTCGCGCTCTACGCCGACCATTTCCCGCCGCAAGGGGTGTGCCATCAACTCGAGCACTCCGTTCATAGTAGCCCAGAATATGCTGGCAGCCTGGCGTACATTTTGACAGTAGAAGATACCATCATCCACCCCTTGCTGAATGGCCCTTGCTGCCAGGTCAAGGCCTTCCAGACTGGCACAGAGGACCTGCTGGTACACTTCAGGTGTAACCGTCTCCCGGAAGCGCCCCCGATCCGTAGCCATCAGGAGCCAGAAGTAGTCAGGTTGCTCCGTGAAGAAATTGAGGTAGGCCAGGCCCAATCTGCGTAACCGTTCGTCCGCCGCCATCGAGAGCGTTTCAGCGTACGCTTCTTCCAGGTGCTCCAGCAGTTCGTCCAGGCCTTCTAAAAGCAAATGAGCAAGGAGGGTCTCCTTGCTCTCAAAGTAAAGGTATACGGTCCCCTTGCTAAGCTCAGCCAGCTCGGCCACGTCATCTACCGTGGCGCGATGGAAACCTTTCTGGAAGAATACTTTCCGCGCAGCCTGGAGTATGGATTGACGGCGCTCCTCTTTCTCCCGCTCGCGGCGCGCCCTGGTGGTCACAGCAGCCCTCCCTACGCCAACCGGCGGTCATTAACTGACTCATAGTCATTATACATCAAAAACATGGGTATGTCAATACTCGGGATGGGTATAGATCCCAAAGTTGCCACCTGTGCAGTTGGAAAACCGCAAAGTTGTAGGACAACTGCGAGCAGTTGTCCTCACCCGATATTTTCGCGTCGGCGCAGGTGCCAGGAAAGGCCGATTTTCCAATCGGCACACGACGGCAGGCAGCCGGGGAGGTAATTGCGCCCAGGCTCTGATTCTGAGGTGCGACGTACCGGCCCATCCTTGACCGTGCGGCGCGGGTCACAACTGTGCGGCGCGGGTAACAACCCGCGCCCCTGTGGTCCGGCGGGCACGACGGTTAGTCTGGACACCCCCGGGTGACCAGTTACCCGGGTGATTTCAATCAGCCCTGGTAATCACGCCGGCCGAACCGTCACGCCCAGACTGTGCATCAACGCGACGAAACCAGGAAAGGAATCGCTCACGCACTCCATGCCCTCGATGACCGTCTCCCCTTCGGCTACCAGCCCGGCAACGAAGAGGGCCATTGCGAGCCGATGATCACCATGACTCTCTACCACCGTGCCCTTCAAAGGCACAGGGCCTGAGACAACGAAGCCATCAGGCAGAGGTTCAATATGCGCTCCCATCTTGCGCAATTCTGTCACTACGGTGGCGATGCGGTCGGTTTCCTTTACTCGCAGTTCCGCTGCATCGCGCACGACGGTTTGCCCCCCGGCCTGCGTCGCTGCCACCGCCAGTACAGGGAACTCGTCAATCATGCGCACAACGGTTGCACCGCCAATCTCTACGCCGCCCAGACCGGACGTGCGTGCGGTGACATCAGCGACCGGTTCACCGCCCTGCTCACGCTCGCTGGAGATGGAGATTTCCGCGCCCATCGCGCGCAACACGTCAAGCAAACCCGTACGGGCAGGATTGACACCAACTCCCTCTATGGTGACCTCCGAGCCGTTTACGAGCACCGCCGCCACAAGCGGGAATGCTGCCGAGGAGATGTCGCCGGGGATGGTGAGTGACAGGGGACGCAGGGTGGCCGCACCCGGGATGATGGTCACGCACAGACCATCGGCAACCAGGCGAGCCCCCATTGCCAGGAGCATCCGCTCGGTGTGGTCGCGGGAGGGCGCAGGTTCGCAAACGGTGGTGACGCCATCAGCTTGAAGGCCTGCCAGCAAGAGCGCGCTTTTGACCTGAGCACTGGCTACTTCAAGCCTGTGTTCGCATCCGTGCAGCCGCCGCCCATATATGGTCAGCGGTGCATGGCCATCGGTATCGGAGATCTCGGCCCCCATGCGGCACAAAGGTTCGACGACACGTCGCATCGGGCGGCGCAGCAACTGTACATCGCCGGTGAGCGTGCTTTGAAAGGACTGACCGGCCAGGATACCGGTCAGCAACCGCATTGTTGTGCCTGAACGAACACAGTTCAGGGGAAAAGCAGGGGCCTCCAGACCTGATTTTCCACGCCCGCAGACGGTCAGCGTTGTGGTATCGTGTTGTTCGATGTGGACACCGAGCTGGCGCAGGCACTCCAGGGTTGCCAGGCAATCGCCGGAGGGGAGAAAGTTTGCGATATGGCTATCTCCCTCAGCCAGGGCGCCTAGCAACAGCGCCCGGTGGGAAATGGATTTGTCGCCGGGCACACGCACGCGTCCATGCAGTGGTCCGGCCGGGTACACAGCGAGTCTGGTCATAAATTCTCCTGACAACTGATGGTTGATTCACGCCAGGCAGCGAAGCCATGCCGGCTCAGCCTGGGCTAGGGGAACATCTTGAGCCTTTCACGACGGATGGCGCTCAGCGCTTCTCGCAGGTTGCTTTCGTCCCCCGCCTCGACTAACCGCGCCAGATGGTGCAACTGCGCCTGGTACACGCCTACCGCTTTCAGTATCTCTTCACGGTTAGTGAGCAGAATATCCACCATCATCGTCACATCGCTGGCAGCCACCCGGGAGGTATCGCGGAATCCCCCGGCGACGATCTCCCAGGCTGCCGGGTCGGATGAGGTGGTGACGTCAGCGGTGGCCACAAGGGCACAGGCAAGCAGGTAGGGCAAATGACTTAGCGTTGCCACCAGGCGGTCCTGTCGCTCAGCATCAAGCACCAGTGGGCGTGCGCCGACGGCCCCGGCAATTTCCATGCCGAGCGTCAGAGCATCCGGCGATGTCCTTTGCAGTGGCGTCAGGATGAAGGTACGCTCCCGGTACAGCTCCGGATCGGCCACCTCCAGCCCCGATTTTTCTTTGCCGCACATCGGATGGCCTCCCAGGGGCTGAACGTGAGGCGGGAGCTTTTCCATGACAGCAACGATCTCGCGCTTGGTACTGCCCAGGTCCATCAGCAAACAGCCATGCGGCAGGAGCGGAGCGATCTCCTCAAGCTGTTGTAAGATGGTACGTACAGGTGTGGCCAGGATGACCACGTCCGCCTCACATACGCCGTCTGCGATCAACGTTGTGCCCCGGTCAATCAAGCCTCTGGAAAGCGCCGCCTGGATCGTCTCACTCCTTCGTGCCACGCCGGTCACCTGGCGGCACCTGCCACGCAACGCGCCGGCCAGCGAGCCTCCCATCAATCCCAATCCGACGACGGTAACCCGTGCTTCAGCGAGCGGCCTCATTGCTAAAGCGTCCTCCCGACAGCCGCGGCTATTGGCCGCAGACTCTCCATCAGCGCGACGAAGCGGCCGGGCTTGAGAGATTGCGCCCCATCAGAGAGGGCCTGATCGGGGTGAGGATGCACCTCGATGATCAGGCCATCAGCTCCAGCAGCCACGGCGGCGCGGGAGACTGGCTCCACCAGTTCCCATTTACCGGTACCATGGCTCGGATCCACGATGACCGGCAGATGGCTGAGCTGCTTTATTAGCGGCACAGCGCTGATGTCGAGGGTGTTGCGGGTATATTGCTCGAAGGTGCGGATGCCGCGCTCGCAGAGGATGATGCGGTCGTTGCCGTGAGAGAGAATATATTCAGCAGCCATCAGCAGCTCCTCAATGGTGGACATCATACCGCGTTTGAGCAGGACCGGTCGCTGCGCCTTACCGACAGCATGAAGCAGGGCATAGTTCTGCATATTCCGGGCGCCGATCTGGAGGATATCGGCATAGCTGGTGACCAGCGGCACCATCTGCGGTTCCATGACTTCGGTGACAACGGGCAGCCCGGTTTCTTCACGGGCCAGGGCCAACAGGCGCAGCCCCTCTTCACCCAGCCCTTGAAAGCTATAGGGAGAGGTGCGCGGCTTAAAGGCTCCGCCGCGCAAAATGTGAGCGCCGGCTTTTTTCACCGCCCAGGCGGTCTCCAGGAGTTGCTCGCGGCTCTCCACGGCACATGGGCCGGCCATTACGACCAACTGTTTATCACCTATAGTAACACCGTTAACCGAGACGACGGTGTTATGGGGGTGGAACTCCCGGCTGGCAAGCTTGAAGGGCCGCAAAATCGGCACTGTGCGTTCAACGCCATCCATCCGCTCGATCTGCTCACGGTTAATGGGCCGATCGTTGCCGATCACACCGATGATGGTACGTTCCTCCCCTTGCGAGAGGTGGACACGACACCCCATCTGCTCAATACGAGCGGCGACGTTAGCGATCTGGGCCATAGTCGCGTCTGGTTTCATCACCACAATCATCTTCCCTCCTTTTACCAGGAAATCATCACCTCATCAACAACTGGCGTCGTGGCCGCCGGGTAAGAGCCAAGCAATTTGACAAACGATGAGCGCCGCAACAGGCCCATAATGGCCGCTTCACAGACCGGGTCCTGCCAGTATCCCTCAAAGTCCAGATAGAAGATGTACTGCCAGGGACGGTTAAGGCGTGGGCGGGATTCGATTTTGGTGAGGTTGATCCCCCGTGTGGCAAACTCTCCCAGACATTCGTACAGGGCGCCGGGGCGGTGGCGTGATGAGAAAACAAGGGAGGTTTTTGAACGCTGGGCACGGGGCGGGTCGTCGAGTGAGAGCAGGAAGAACCTGGTGTAATTGAAAGGAAAGTCCTCAATGCCGGAGGCAAGTATCTCCAGCCCGTACAGTTCAGCGGCCAGCGCGCCGGCAATCACACCGACGCCCGGCTCCGGATTGGCCGCCAGGTCACGGGCGCTGCCGGCTGTATCGAAGGCAGGGATCGGCTCCAGGCCGTGGCGGCTCAGGTAATGCTGACATTGGGCCAGTGCCTGCGGATGGGAGCGTGCACATTTCAGATCGCTCAGCCGGGTGCCCGGCAGTGCCATCAACATGTGGCGCACGTGCAGGATTGTCTCCGCGTAGATGCGCAGATCGTGCTCCATCAGCAGCTCATAGGCCCGTATCACGGAGCCGGCGACAGCGTTTTCTACAGGGACCATGCCATAGTTCGCCCGCCCTTCCTCAACGGCCAGAAAGACCTCATCGAGCGTCTTACACGGGAGAGTCTCCACTTCAGCACCGAAATACTGTCGGATCGCCTCCTCTGAATAGGCTCCGGCCACACCCTGAAAAGCTACCCGGGTCATGTTTTCACCCCTCCACCAGATCAGGTCTTAAAATGCGAGCCTCGCCGAGGTAAATATGCCGCACCTGCTCGGGAGAACGGTCAGTATTCCAATGGATCAGCACACGGATGCAACGCGGCAGGCCATTTCCTACGGCCATTTCCTGGACGCTTAACAGCGGCGTGTGGCTCCATCCCATCTCACGAGCAGCGCGGGCCGGGTTGACTGCATCCAGGTCTGGCGTGACTGAGAAGAGCACACTCACCACGTCCTCGACCGCCACGCCGTTAGCGGCGACGATGCTCTCCAGGAGTTCCCGTGCCGCTTTAAGGATGGCCTGTTCATCGTTGCTCTCGACGGTAATTGCTCCACGAATGCCACGACATCCCATAGAGACACTCCTTCGGCTACAGGAATAAAAAAACGTGGAGCGAGTCGGTCGCTCCACGTTTTCACACCCTCAGGGTTACGCCTGTGTCAGGCTGGCCACCTCCCGCCGTGAAGCAACCGCCCCTGCGACGGGGTAAAATAATAGTAGCCAGCAAAGGCGAACCAGATTGAGAGTGACAAACCTTGACCCATCATAGCATCCCCTCTGATTGTCATAATCATATTCTACTTTGCCCGATTTGTCAAGTAAAAGTTCACTGCAAAACTCTCTGCAGGGATGCTGAGAGCGCAGAGTTCTGCATAAGTATAACCTCTGCGTACCCTGCGTCTCGGCGGTGGAATGCCCCCTGCAGTGGACTTAAAGTTATTATAGGACGACTGTTCACAGTTGTCGTAACTACCTGCCCGATTGGCCTGCCGCTGCACTGATTGGAAATCAGCTTCCCCGGGCGCGCTGTGCCGGGCGTCGGCGCAGGCCGACGTTCCCGGCCAGCGAAGGCCTGTGGCGGACGACTTTAGAGCCTGTCCGAAAAAATTAACCGACGCATCCCTATGCGTCGGCATAGGGATGCCGCCTGTACGGTTTTTCGGATAGGGTCTTAAGTCGGCACGCAGGTAGTTACCAGACGACACAACATTCCCCTATCCGGTTGCACCGAACAGTAGTATAATTGAGAAGCCCTCCTGCGCGTGTGCCAGTCCGGGCACAGAGTCTATACAGGGAGTCAGAGCATGAAACCATCCGAGCGTCAGATTGCCGAAGGTATCTTGTTTACCGACCAGTATCAGCTCACCATGGCCCAGCTCTACTACCGTATGGGGCTGCATGAGCGCCATGCTCAATTTGACCATTTCTTCCGCAGCTATCCCTCCTACGGCAACCACAAGGCCGGCTACTGTATCAATGCCGGGTTAGAGTGGCTGCTGAACTGGATGACTGAGGCCCGTTTCGGCGAGCGGGAGATCGAATATCTGCGCAGTCAGAAGGGACTGACCGGCCAGCGCCTCTTTGCCGATGATTTCCTGAACTGGCTGCGCGCACATGGTTCTTTCGACGGCATCACACTCCAGGCCATCCCGGAAGGACGGGTGGTCCATCCCAATGTGCCGCTCACAGTAGTCCAGGGGCCCCTGGCGATGGCCCAAATTCTGGAGACCCCCCTGCTCAACCACCTGAATTACCAGACACTCATTGCCACCCGCGCTTCGCGCATGCGCGAAAGTGGCCGGGGGAGGCTGCTGCTGGAATTCGGGCTGCGACGCGCCCAGGAACGCGGTGCCAACGCCGGCGCCAGGGCTGCGCTGATCGGCGGTGCTGATTTCAGCTCCAATGTGGGTATCTCACACGTGCTGGGATACCCACCCAAGGGCACCCACGCGCACAGCATGGTGGAGGTATTTCTGGCACTTGGGGGGAGCGAACTGGATGCCTTCCGCGCCTACGCTGAGGTTTACCCCGACGACTGCCTGCTACTGGTGGATACAATTGACACGTTGGGAAGCGGCGTGCCCAACGCCATCAAGGTCTTCGATGAATTGCGACGCAAAGGGCACAAACCCGTGGGCATCCGTCTGGACTCAGGAGACCTGGCTTACCTGAGTGTACAGGCTGCCAGGATGTTGAATGAGGCCGGCTTCCCGGACACCGTGATAGTGCTGTCGAATCAGTTGGACGAGCTGGTGATCTGGCAGATCATCACGCAGATTGAAAAAGAGGCCCCGCGTTATGGCGTGGATGCGGAACAGGTAATCAATCGTCTGGTCTACGGGGTGGGAACCCGCCTGATCACCTCACAGGGGGCATCAGCCCTCGACGGCGTTTACAAACTGGTGGCTGTATATGGGAATGGCAGGTGGATACCGACGATCAAACTCTCGGAGACGCCGGAGAAGGTGCCGAACCCGGGCCACAAAATCGCCTGGCGGGTGTACGACCGGCGCAATCAGGCGACAGCCGATCTGCTCAGCCTGGACGACGAGGACCCGCGGCGCATGGAGCAGCTCACCTTGCGTCACCCGACAGAACGCATGATGTACCGCACGCTTGGCCAGGAGGAGATTACGGAAATAGAACCGCTCCTTGTGGATGTATTGAAGGAGGGGAGGCTGGTTTATGAACTACCAACCATCGAGGAAATGCGCCGGCGCCGTCAGGCTGACCTGGAGCGGCTGGATCCGGGCGTGCGACGCATCATAAACCCGCACATTTATCATGTCTCACTCACCGAACGACTGTGGGAGCTCAAACAGGAGCTGATTCGAGCTGCCAAAAGCAACAGGTAAAGAGCTACCCTCCCGCAGGAACTCTCAAACCTGCGGGAGGGTCACCTGCTCGCCAATCAGGCCTCTTCCTTGCTTTCCTCTTTTGCCTTGCTCTTGCCCTCTTCGTCGTCGCCCGTGATGCCTTTGCGGAATTCACGTATGCCGGTGCCCAGATCCCGGCCCAGTTGCCCCAGCCGTCCGACGCCGAAGATCAACAGCACGATCACCAATATGATCACCAGTTCCCAGATGCCCGGTTTCCACATAACAGTTTTCCTCCTTTAGTGTTATAAGCAAACGCTCCGGTGCTTGCTGCGGTCGTCCTGACTTTTTGGAATGTGACTATTCAGCCGCTTGAAATCGCCCTCTTCAGGCGCTTCGCGCCGGGTGTCGGCCTGCGCCGACACTGCCTCTGGTGGTGCAGCAAGGCAGGGGCGATTGATTAATCGCCCGTACCTGGCGAAGGCCGACCGTTGGCCACAGGCCCAAAAGGGTGTACGGGCGAGGCGCGCCTCGCCCCCTACAGTCACCGCCTGAATAGTTGCTCTAAAATTATAATACAGTTTGCTCTGACCGCAACCCGCACTATCGGCCCGTGTGCGGAGTCACCCGCGTGATCCAAAAGCCTGCCCGAAAAACGTAACCGACGCAGCCCTATGCGTCTGTATAAGCGGCATAAGGATGCCGCCTGTACGGTTTTTCGGATAAGCTCCAAAGGCACAAGCTACGGGTATTGTGGAAACATTTGCGCAAGACGCTGACCGTGGAACGGGCTTACCTGCATCGGCCTCCAGGGTAGTTGCACTTGCGCAGGATGATGTTATCAAGATATGCCCCTTCTGGCATGGTTTCTGATGCATCGGTCTTGAAGAAAAAGCCAATCCAGACCCTGGGACGCCCCAGCAAGTTACCCGGTTCTGAAACCTTAGAGAGGTCCAATACTTCTTCGCTCCACTCGCCGCTACCGGTCACACAGGGACCATAGAAACTCTCACCGTCATCGGACACATTATAACAAAGCCAGTCACTCATAATTTCTGTCTTCAGCCAGAGTCTGAACCTCAGCTCAGCCGCGGTGGCCCCTTCCAGGCTGAAGGGTCCGTAAACGATCCCCGACTTCAGATCGTTCGGATAATTCCTTCCACAATCCAGAGCTTCACCTTTTTCCCCTCCTCCCACTGCCCAGGCGCTGTAATTACCGGCATATGAACGGCAGGAACGCCTGCTCCACTGGTAATCCTCCGAGCCGCTGAGCTCCCAGTCCCCGGGAAAGTCGCCCTCGAAGCCCTCCTGCAGGATGATAATCCACGCATCCGGGGGAGCAGGGGTAGGGGTAGGAGTGGGAGTGCGGGTTGGGGTCGCAGTTGGTGAGGGGGTGGGGGAAGGGCGCACGGTGATTCCAGGGAGTGGTACTTTAAGGACCGCCAGGAGCAGGACGAGCGTGCCGCAGAGGAGCAGCAACATGCCGCCCCCAATGCCCAGGATGAGGGGCAGCAACGATTGGGCGGGCGGTGATGTCGCGAGCGGTGGGACGGCTGAGGAAGCCACGGGGTGAGTGGGTGGCGGGGAAGGATGGGCCGTCCCAGGCATGGAAACGACGGTGACTCCCGGCTCCCGTCCCACCACTTCCAGCACCGTCTTCCCCACCCGGATGTGGTCTCCAGGCCGCAGGGGGGTGGGGGCGGAGATGCGCCGCTCGTTGACCCAGGTGCCGTTGGTGCTGTTCTCGTCACGGATGTAGGCCTGCCCGCCCTGGACCCACGCCGTGGCGTGGTAGCGGGAGACCTCCTCATCGGCAAGCATCAAATCGTTCCTGGCCGCCCGCCCGATGCGCAACCCCTGTTCGGGTATTGGATACACCTGACCGCGAGCGTCGCGCAGCATGAACATAGAGTACCTCCTCAGACACCGGCCACCAAAAGTACCGGTGAACGAGCAACCAGACTGGCGGGCAGCGGACCTGCCAGGGAGTATCCGCTGCCCGCCCTTTGAACAAGGCTTGCGGCTAAGGATGACGTTCCTGAAGCCTCAGGAGCATTTCCGGTGAGACAGGGACCAGTTGACCTGCGCCACTCTCCTGGGCAGCACCGGAAGAGAAATAGATGGTGACTGACCAGGTCGCAAACGCGTCACCATAAGCACTGCAACTGGCATCCTGACAGACCATGACCCACCAGTAATACGTGCGCCCCGAAGGCCATCCAGATGGCAAGCGGGTGATTGTTACCTGGTTTACGTATCTCAGATCGGAGGTGGTGGCTGCCCGATCATCTACAGGATTATAGAAAACGAGCCGATAGTGATCTGAAGAGATTCCGCGCAGATCCCACTGGAAAGTATAGGGCAGCGTCACGCTGCTGCCGTTTGATGGAGACCGCATGGTCACATCTTTGATGTCAAAATCGCCACCGTGTACCCGGCTGCCACTGGTATATGAAGTGATGTCTGGACCGTACCACCCCCCCAGCCGGCCATTTGGCGTCGAACTGGGATTTAGATAACGCACATAGTACTTCTGGCCGGGGGACAGACTGGGAGGATTGGCAAAGAGATACTCCCCGTTGCTGTTCGTTGTGGCGCTTGCGCGGGTAGACCAGGAGGAACCGTTATAGTAGAGCAGATCCAGAGCAACGCTCCCTGCCGCCGCGCCTCCAAGGGTCACCCGGCCGTAGATACCTGCCGGTTGTTGCGGGGTTGGTGTATTGGTAGGCTGCGGAGTTGGGGTTGCCCCCGGGCACGTGATCTGCATCTGGTAGCTGCCTTCTGGTCCCGTATAACTGGCCCCCGCCGACACTTTTACGAAGTAACCTGTTCCACCCGTGAGGGGACAGGTGACCCATTTGTCACCGGATCCTGGCGTGGCGATGCGGCACTGACCATTCACCGGGCCCGGCGCATAAGGTGGAGGATAGTTGGGTTGATCCACAAAGATCATCGCAGCCCACTCGGTCCCGGCGGGCAGGTTCCGCAGATAGAGTGTACAGTTCCCCACCCCTGTATGGGAAGGCACGAAGGTGTAATAGTCCGCCAGATCCAGCCTGGAGAGCGTGCTCTGGCAGGTGGAGTTGCACTGGACATTTCCTCGATTCGCGTTCCAGGTGTCCGGTGGGTTCTCGGAGGGCGGGATACAAACAGGGGCAGCGGAGCCCCCTAAACCACGCAACACGACCGGGAG